>B570J29032_109959625_pt1 | contig 42408 bp, 32 predicted proteins | sample LakMenEpi16Nov12_FD_29032 | JGI IMG/M metagenome (IMG submission 29032) | reverse complement strand
GATGAGACCGTTATTAGTTTGTGGTCGGCGAGACAGGAATTGAACCTGCAACCACGTGCTCCCAAAGCACGTGCTCTACCAAGTTGAGCTACTCGCCGTTGATCACGATAAATTGGTGCGCTATGACAGAGTCGAACTGTCCTCTCAGCCTTGGCAAGGCCACGTATTAGCCGATATACGAATAACGCGCTTATTATACTTACATCATAGAATGGCTCAAGCAAATACTTTCTACCAATTTAAGGCCTGAAATGTACATGGAAAGTGTTCTTTAAAGATATCTCTAATAGCGTACGCGATTTCACGATGCTCCTTCTGCGTATCCTCTTTTGCTCTAATATCAATATAATGAATCCATGAACGGATTGTACCTGACATATAGATTGTAGTAGAAGTATTGAGAGGAAGAACCATTCTCGCACACTCTTTAGCAATTCCACCATCTACCAATTTACTATATGCATACGTCGCCCACTTTTGAGCACAATTAATAGCTTCTCTTTGCTCGTTTGTTAATGACTCAAGAGGTATGACATCGTCACCGACCTGTCTATTAGTTTTTCCCTGCATTCTCCATTCAATATCTTCAAGCTCCGTTGTTGATGAATACCTCTGACTAAATTCCTGAAAAGAAAAACTACGATGGCGGAGAATTTGTGCTGCAATTGCCCGAGAGGTTTTGATCTCTACAGTCATGCTTACCATCTCATAAGGTGACCAATGTTTATGTTTAATCAAATAAGCAAGAAGCCTTGGTGCTGTCTCGGTATTAAGCTGGTTTGTAGGATTTGAGACTCTAGCACAATAGCTAATAAGCTCTTCAGCCGTTGTAATACCTTCAATCTTTGGTTCAGTAATTGATATGAGTTTAACGTTCATTATATAAAAAGAACAACCCCGGTGCTACACACCGGGGTGTTACTTTGATTGTTTAGGCTTCCAGGTTAGCTGGAGCAACTGACCGGAAAGGGTCTGGTGCAACTGCTGCGAAGTCAGGTCCGGTGAAGAACATGTCTGAAGCCAGACGATTAAGTTCCATTCGGAGAGCGATATCCTGATCAGTAGTCCTATGGGTAGCGACGTTGGTCAGGTTATTGAACAAGTCGTAAGCGTTGACGTTTGAATTAGCAGTCGCCATCCAACGATTACCCTTACCCTTGAGAGCGATACCAGCGTCAGTGTAGCGGCGCTTGATCTCCTGATCGTTGAACATAGTAGCACCGAGCTCCTTATCAACCCTCATAGCGATTGCACGTGCTGTATTGAACTCACGGAGTGAGGCGTTATGGTTGCGGAGGCGGTTACCAGCCATCTGTACCTCTTCCTTGATAATGTCACCGGATAGGAACTTACGGACCTGGGTATCGAAGGTCTTCTGGGTGAAGTCTGCGCTATCAACAAAACGCTGAGCCATACGATGTACAGCAGTCATTCCGTTAGAGCAGACAAGACGGAGAAGATAAGGATAGAACTGTGACTTGTTAAGCGAGAAGTTCATACCAAACCCGCTCTTCCAGACATCCTTTCCATCACCAAATACATCGATGTCAGCGTCAGGGTTCTTGAAGTTGATGGCGATACTGATGTTCGTGGGATCGAAGTAGAAATCCCTCAGCTCGAGGTTGTTGTTGTTCTCACGGAGATACTCCTCCGTATAGCGTAGACCATTGGAGAGATCTACCGCACGCTCTTCCTTAATAGAACGATCGAAGATATTGTTAATCTCATTACTCTGACTATTTAGAACAGCGGTCACGCGCTTGTTCTTCCTAATGTTCGAGAGAGCATTGTGAAGAGGTGCCCACTGAGAGCTATCATCGCTAATCTCATTAACAAGCTGCTCCTTAACTCCAAGAACATTGATAAGGCTCTTAAGAGACTCCTGACGGAGCTGGTTACCATTGTAGAAGAAGCTGTTACCCTTCTTTTCGATGTTTTCGACATCCAGAGGAACAAGGCTGTAACCTTGAAGCGTCTGGCGAATATTGTTGCTTTGGGCAACGAACTTATCTAGTGTTGTTGTACTCATGACCCCCTTATAATACGGGCACGAGAAAAGGAACTCCAGAAATTTCTTTAGGATTCCGGAAGTACTTTGTAATTCCTTGATTTTAAATAAAAAAACCGGAGCTGGAATGTGACTAGCACCCAACTCCGGTTTTCTCTTTTATACGATCCTCTCACCAACGCGCTGGTATCAACAAGGCATCGAGTCTGCTTTTCTTTATTCCCTCTGCATTTGTGCTGGGGTTACAACACGATTAGGACTTGAGACCTTTGGCGACTACGGATAGCTAATCCATTCACCAGTAGCATTACTAAAGAAATTATTGGTATTGAAAGATTTTATTCCGGATTTTGTTCTTTCCTCAACGGGTACCGGCATGGAGCCAGCGCGCCGTCCAGTCTGTGTTTATTAAAGCAAGGGATCAAAGCTGTACGCAGGTTTTTGGCTCCCCCTCTGAAAATACGTCTACTAACTTACCAACAGACAACTCAACGCATCTCTCCCACGGATTATACCTACAACGCGGGAACTTATTTTAATGATTACTGGCCTATCGGAGCTAGGAAGTTTATAGCTCCCGTTCTTTAAGACTTGTGAAACTCTTAAAACTACTAGGTCGCTACTACCCGCGGCTTCGGACTAGTATTGCTACTACCGAGAACTATACGCAGTAATCAAATTATTATGACCGGGGTGGTTGTAATCCATCCTAGTGCACCGGTTGATGAAGGCCTTTCAGAGCGAACCTAGTCACGCACACGTACGGTTCAGACCTTAGATGGTCTTCGGCTCTTTCGATCGAGCCTGCGAACGGTCAAATTTGGCAGGGCCGGGAATCGAACCCGGAATCTTGTGGTTATGAGCCACACGACTTAACCGTTTGTCCACCCTGCGTTAAAATGTACTATCAAAGATCAATTCTTATTCCATTAATATATAGTCTATAGTAGGGACTGGCAAGAATAAAAAATGGCACGTGGTGAAAGAATCGAACTTTCCCAATCGCTTTTGGAGAGCAATTCGCCTATCCTTGGAACATTACCACGCAAAAAGTGGAGCCTGTGGAGGGACTCGAACCCCCGTTGTTTGTATACCACTTTACAAAAGTGGTGCTGTCGCCGCTGAGCCACACAGGCGTGAAAATTATTTAGACCGCAACTAGAGCGAATTCAATCTTTCGGAGGATTGCTAATACCTCGTTCCTAACAGGAATTCTACCTGCTCTCTAATTGCAGTAAATTGGTGGAGGCGTCGGAGATCTGCCCTCCGAGTCCTTATAATATTTCTCTTATATTTTCTACACGCTTATGTAAGTTTAGGATTTGATTGACTACAGGCTCCTATGGCTTACCAGCCTATCTTTTTAAGTCTGCCTATATAGATGAAGAGTTCTATACAACCCCTTGTACTGAGTTTTCTAGGAGTCACAAGTACCTCCATAACCTATTGGTTTAGCTCCCTAAGATCTTTAATAGGATCCAATCTTAGTTTTTAGGCAGCGAGGAGTGACTCTTCTTCGCAGCTGGCGAGGATATCGTCAGCGTTGTTGAAACAGTACTCAGCTTCTGCTAAGAGCGCATCGATGTTATCTTCTGCGTTTAGTTTTTTAGAAGGCTTTTATAGTGGCCAACCTTCCAACCACTGCGTGCAATATAAAACCAGACTATAAGTCGATTCTATGTCGCCCCCATAAATTTCAAAGATCATTGAGCGTATATGCTCTTATTTCCTATAATATATATGCTCTAGAGAGTGTGGCAAGTCTTAATCTGCTTGGTTTTTAGCTATTTTTTACTAAATACCTATAATGCCTGATTATAACCCTAATGTTATTGCAAATCCTCAAGTAGCGGAATACGGAAAGTTTACACAATTGAATGGTTCACGCTTCCCTGCTGTTTCTGTTACAAGGGTTCAATATCCAGATAAATCACAAGCATTTCCAGGGAATACTAACGCTCTCCCTGTAACAACCATCGACATATATCCAAAGTTTGGCGTATTAAGCTATATAACTAATACTGATGACTTCGCAGTATCACTGAGTGCAGGTCAGATCAATCTCGATACATCGCTAATTGAATTTCATATTTCAAATATAGATGCGGAGACTACTATCATGGCTAACGCTCTCACGGCGACAGAATGGAACACATTTGATGCAGCTTCTGGTATTAATGAGTTGAATTTTAATTTTCTCAACGCTGTATCGGCGCTAAGTACAACCATTGTCAATCCTGTGATTATCGGTAATAGAGGTAACGGTAATACAGCTACCGTTTATGCTCCGACTTCCTCTCTTAACGTCAATGTTACAAATACAATTAACAGCATTACAACACCAGAGCCAACACAACTTGATGCTTTTGGTCGTTTAAGAGTCTCAACACCTCTCACACTTTTTGATTCTTCCCACCGTTATAGAGATAATAATCTTTGGTCATCATTAACTGCTGTAGGTGGGACCTATGCATTTAATGCAAATCAGGGATTGATAGATCTAACAGTAAGTTCGTTATCAGGTTCTTCAGTTATCAGAGAAACAACAAAAGTGTTCTCATACCAACCTGGTAAAAGTTTACTCGTAATGAATACGTTTGTAATGGCTTCTTCTGCTACAGATTTAAGACAAAGAGTAGGTTATTTTGGAAGTCAGAATGGAATTTATTTTCAATTAGATGATGGTAATATTGGTCTGGTTAAAAGATCTCTTGTGTCGGGTTCTGTTGTAGATACTATAGTTTTAAGGTCTAGTTGGAACGGAGATAAGTTAGATGGGACAGGAGCCTCTGGATTAACTCTTGATATAACAAAGGCTCAAATATTTTGGATGGATATTGAATGGCTTGGTGTTGGATCAGTTCGTACAGGTTTTATTATTAACGGACAGTATATTGTTTGTCATTCCTTTCATCATGCTAATATAATTGATTCTACATACATAACAACAGCATCTCTACCTTTAAGATATGAGATTACAAATAAAGCTGCTACAGGTGTTTCTAAAACTTTAAAGCAGATATGTTCTTCTGTTGTTTCCGAAGGTGGTTATGAATTAAGAGGTCTTCAACAGGCAGTAGGTACCGCTATAACAGCACCAAGAAGTCTTGGAACACCCGCAGGAACCTATCGCCCTGTTGTTTCAATTAGATTAAAAACATCTCCAAATAGATTAGATGCAATAGTAATACTAACAGCTTTATCTGTAATGGGTGTTGATACAGGGATATATAGTTGGCGAGTAATTGCTTCTGGAACAACTGTTGATGGTACTTGGCAGGATGCAGGAGTTGATTCAGCAGTTGAATATAAATTAGATGGAACAAGCATTACTGGCGGAAGAATCTTAGCACAAGGATATCTTACATCAAACGCACAGGGCGCAACAACAGTTGATATTTTAAAGGAAGCTCTTTTTAAATTTCAATTAGAAAGAAATGGACTTACAGGTGTTCCTTATGAACTTACTTTAGCAGTAGCAGCAAGTACACAAAATGAAGTTGTACATGCTTCAATGGATTGGGAAGAGATTAGCAGGTAACCGTATTAATACTTACGGGTACTGTGAGTGTGTCGCTTTGGCAGATACGCGCTTCTTCCCTCTGAAATAAGCTGGGAGCGAGTCTTGAGAACAGGTGTCGTTGGCTCAACTACCCTAATACCGAACAGGTTATTTGCAAATTTTTTTACGGTATTAATGAGTTTAGTCATAAGCCTACAAATAATTAGTCTGCATAAGGACAATTTTTTATAAAAAGGAAAAATTAAAGTTTTTTCATACCTTTTATCTGATAATTAATATTCATTACCACTCTTCTCGGAACTGTTGTCGGTGTGGTACCTGTGTGATAGTGTACCCCTTCGAATATAAAAAGTCTGTTAGCTTTCGGTGTAACTGCTGTAAGTTGTGTAAGCTGTGTTATCTTTTCTTTATAGAAAGAGTTCGTATCTGGACCGTAATCTGGATCAAACCGCTCATTATATACAATTGTATCGCCGTCAGAGTCGTTAAAATAGAATAATGCTGTACGGTGTTCATAGCTTATATCAACATGAGCACCATTTTCATAATTTTTGTCTGTAGCTGTATTGAGAATCAATCTAACCCGTAATAATTCTTGAAGATCTTCTCCTGCCTGTATAAGAATATTTTCAGCTGCCTTGAGAAGAGTGTTATTAGGATCGTACATTACCTGTTCACGAAACAATACCGTATTACCCCAACCATGTAAGAATATATCATTTACACCTCCATGTGATGGTGGTGTTCTATTAAAGAACCACGGGAAATTTCGAGAAAGAACCTCATCACTAAGATTATTAAATTTCTCTTCAGGTAATATATTGTCAATAATAGTTGCAGACATATAATAGCTTATTACTGCTACTGCTTGTTATCAAGACTTTAAGTCTAAAAGATATTTCTGAACGCAATGATCAAACGATTCTTTCACGTTATTCTGCTCTATTTGGTTCTTAGCTTCATTGAGCTTAGCAGTTAAATAACTCTCGACCTCACCTGCACTACTAAAACCATCCGTTCTCATCTCTACAGCAATACCGCCGGCGTTTCTCCAAGCAGCTAGATACGGTGGAAAATCATCGATGAGTATATTAGGGTTACCGTTACTATCAATAGCATATATAGCTTTATTTTTCGGGAAATATGATTCTGAAGGCTGAGGTGATAGGTGTTTTTTTATCCACGTTATCTTACCTCGTTTACAGGCTTCAGGGTCAATGCTCGCCGGGTGAGAGCAAATACTATATGCACCAGCGAATTTAACGACTGCTTGAATGATAGCATTTGTTACCTCTCCGTTTTTACCAAACGGTGGAAGATTAGCGAAGAATTGTTCAACATCACCGAAATTATCTAAAAAATGCTCTCTATCGTACCAAATCTTCTTTGCTTCTGTCTTTTCTTCTACCGTTAGCTGTTTATAAGGCTTATTAAAGAATCTAAAGCTAATAGCTCCGAAGAGATCAGCGACGGTACCATCCATGTCGACCAAGCAGTTTAGATTACTCATGATAATACAATAGTAAAGCGAAACAAATACTTATTATGTTTCTGTGTATCAACAAATTCTTTTTTCGCAGAGACAATTCTCTTTGTCGTACCGTATTTTGCTATTTCTTTGTCGAGATGCGCTTGCGCAGCATCAGTGCTTTCGAAGAAGCCACTCCATTTAATAATGTTGCGATCGACATTAGGCACAATAATATTTAAGCCTTTTTTGAGATGTATTCCTGTTACTAAGAGCATAGAAAGTCGCTTAGCTTTGATTTCATAAAAAATATGCTATACCAGCTATCTATATTTTTAAGAATTTGATAGAAGTTCAACTCTTCGCATTTATGCTTGAAGCTATCGTAATTTAGCACCGGTTTTATATTGAACTGTTCCTTTACGTAATTTACTTCATCCTGATCGTTAAGAGTCAGAGAGAGATCAACTAGCTTAAGATTTGCATTGAAGTGATCTTCTTCTGCTTCTGACATCGTATATTCACCGTTGAAAAATTTTGATATCTTTACCTTACCAAATCCCTTTATACCGGGTATGTTATCAGACTTATCGCCTGTAAGCGCTTTAAGCTTAACAAAATCCACTATTTCATAGCCTATAAGCTCTTTAAAGTTTCTATGATTAAATTCTATTTTACGAATAGGGTCATATACAACTGTCTTATCATCAATAAGCTGACACATATCCTTATCAACGGTGATAATAATCTTCTCGTCTTCTGGGAAGAGATGATGAAAGATGGCGATTACATCGTCTGCTTCGTATGCACGTGGCAAAACATTCTTTATGCCTAATAGCTCAAGTAGTTCTTTAATTATATAATTCTTGCTATGTACCTGTTGATTGCGCTCGGTGTCTCTATTGCCTTTATATTCTTGTAGCAATTCCTTTCTCTTATTAATCTGAAAGTCTTCCTTCTCATCCCAGGTGCAATACACGACATCAGGATTGTACTGTAATATGTGGTTTTTAACACTAGTTAAGAAAAGATGAATGTGAAAATGCTCATTAAAGTTGGGTTGGTTTTTAGCTACCCAAAATACCCTGTGAACAAGGTTATTACCATCGACAATAAGACGTCTCATGACCAGAAGAAGAAACGATACTTGACAAGCTGTGTTAAAATTTCTGTATCCTTATCCTGAATAAGCTGTTCAAGACGATTTACTTCACCGTACTTTTCTTCGTATGTTCTACCATCATCAACCATTTTTAGCATCTTGACTTTACCCTTATCGTCATATTCACAAGGCACAAACATTTCCTTAAGAGGTGGAAGGACAGGATAAGCGTCATCCATCTGCTTTTCAAGAGCAGGTCGTTCAATAGTAATATAGTCGTAAGCTGATTCGAGCCACTTAGCGAATTCTACTGCGCGTTCTCCGGTACCCTCCCAGTCAGTATGACCATGAAGATACTCATCTTCATAAAAACCTTTAATAAATTCGAAGTTTACAGTCTCAATAAGACCGGAAACATCAGACCAGGTACGAGGAATAACTTTACGATAGCGTTTGTTCTGCGGACTAAAGATTGGGCGAATCTTCTCGTAATAATAAATGTCAGCCCAGCGAGGTACAAACGGAATAAGCTGCCAGAGTTTTCTTGTACCAAATTTATCTTCTAGGAATCTATCGAACTTACACCGAAATGACTTTTTATAATTTTCCATATCAGCAAAATCACAACGGAGTTTATGATTACGCGCTTCGAATTTCTCAGGTGTCATATTATGATTATAATAAAATTATTTTAGGATTGCAATAAAAACCTACGAGGGAAAGGCTCGAACTTTCAACCGGCAGATCCAAATTCTGCTGCACTACCAATTGTGCTACCTCGTAATAGGTTAATATTTCTTTACAAGCTTTCCTTTTATCTTGACAAAGCCTTCCAGCTTACCAGATGGTTTAATCTTGTCAAAGTTATCGTTGTATTGCTTCTTGTTTACTTTTCTCGGTGTATCGCCTTTTCCTGCGCTCATATTAATGCTTAGTGATTGTAGCTTCGATCTTATTTACCTTCCAGCGAGTCTTAGATCCACGCTTATTATTCTTCTTAAGCTTACCTTCGAGAGTAAGCTCCCTGAGAAGATATCCAGCACGAGTTGCATCAATACTCAACTCAGCACATACATCAGTAATACCGAACAATCCTTCGAGCTTAAGAATGCTCTCCTTATTCTTTTCCTTACGATCGGCTTTGCTGTTCTTCTTTTCAGTAGCTTCAGCCGTAACAGCGGTAAAGACATATCCCCGGCTAGTGAACGAACAAGTATAGTCGATACCAGGTCCGAAACGATTCTTAGAGAAGTAAATGCGACGGAGATCAGGAGTCTCACCCATCTCAACGAACATATTCACGTCGACAGCGTAGGTAAGATGATTACTTCCGCGCATCGCACCGCCCTTGGTAAGGTGGCAGATGATGATCACGGCACACTCTGTCTCCTTAGCCCTTTCAATAAGTCGCTCAATAGCAGAACGCTCGTCGAAGGACCCCTTATCCATAGCCTGGAATGAGTCGATAACAATAAGATCCATTCCATCCATAAAAGAAAGAATCTTATTGAACTTCGATTCGTTACAGATGCCAACGTCATCGATACCGAGTCGACGGCAGCTAAAAGCGACCTGATGGATAGACTCCTCAGCGCTAATATAGCCGATATTCTTATCGTTCTTCGACATACCGTCGAGAATCTGGAGAACCATTGTACTCTTTCCTACACCTGCTTTACTCGACAAAGTGATGCACGATCCAGGGAGAATACCACCCCCGAACATCTCATCAACTTCAGGGATGTTTGAGCGAATGCGACGGAAATAAATTTCCGGAATCTGCACATCTTTAACAGCTGTGAACGAAGTGGATACGATATGATTAAGTTTCATGCTATTATTATGTGGGAATTGAAAAGGAATTACAAGCTTAAATTTTCTTAAACTTTACTTCCGCGTCTTTCAGGTTCTGGAACGTCCAGCCTGAGGTGCCCCACTGCGATGTACCTGGATAGGCCTCACCAGGTGGGATCTTCTGACCACCAAGCTCATAGCCATTATGCTTTGAGATCTTCACTACTTCAAAAGAAACACCCTCCTGGTCCTTTTTAGATTGTTCGAAGATAGCTTTCATCCCTTCGCGTTTAATTTGCTTATAGGTAAATCCTTTTTTTGTGAATGTTTTAGGTATTGTCTTCATGATTCCTTAATATTATAGGTACCTTTAAGGGAACGCAAGCTTATTTCCCGTTAATCTCAAGCGCCCGTTGAATGAATGAATCACCTAGCGCTATAGTAACACCTTCTACACCAAGCTCCTCTCGAACCTCAGAAGGCGATTTACCTGCTTTCAACAGCGTAAGAGCATCCCTACAAATATAATGCTTGAGGAACTCTTCTTTTGATCCTGCGATCTTTGCCTTCTCCTCCAGATACTGACTGTTTGTAGGTCGTGTCCTACCTGTAATAATACAAGTAAGAACGGTAGGGTCTTTGGCTATAGCTTTCTTGAATCGTTTATTAATTTCTGCGATATCCATCATTATTCGATAATATAAAATTGTTTAATTAAATGCAATAAAAAGTTGAAAAAAAGAGACCGACTCCTAAATCATAGCAGCCGGTCTCCTCATTGTTCATTTGAGATTAAGCAACGGTAATCTCGTTAGTGTTAATGGCGCGGGTCAGGTCTCTTGCGTCAATACGCTTAGCCGTACGCTTGAACTGGTTCGTGCGGTTGAGCACACGAGCCTTCTTAACGGTAAAGCTACCATCGCGGTTACGCTCCATCTGGACGAAGAACGTCTTAGGACGTAGATTCTTGTTTGTGTAGTCGATCATTTTATATTCACCTCCTTTCGTTTATAGTTCTAATAGTGGATTCTTTTTTTAGGAATATCAACTATTAAATTTTAAAATTTTCTGGAAGAGTAATCTCTTCGGGGTTCGGGAGAAGGAAAGTATCGGTTTTGGCTTTCCTGCTCTCTGACTTACGACGATACCCCATAAGAAGGTGATTCCCGTCGTTCGTGCTCTTGATAATTGGTACCAGTCGGCCCTTTTTAATTAGCTTCTGGATATTTGCTGGTGACATCTTTCCCATATGATTCCTCAATAGTATATCGGTTAAAAAATAAATCAAGAATTACTTTCAAATACATCGCCGTTAGCTTGGATCTTTTGCTCTTCATATGGAGCAACCATACGACGATAGAACTCCTGCTTACACCCCTCAAGGGCGCCTATAATGTCGTTAAACGTTTGATAACACATACCGTTATCGACAATATAATCTTTACAAATCATAGTAAGAGCATAATTGAGCTCACCGGCAGTGTTTATTTCAGGTATGTTGCAGAACATATCTAAGAACTTTGATCTATCTTGCTGATTAATGTATGGCATAAAACAGATAGTAAAATTAAATTTTCATAAAATCAAGCTTGAACTTAATTTTTGCATATATAATATAACAAATCATGAAACGCGCTAAGGTTAAAAAACTTCCAAAGCAAACTAAAACAAGCACATTACCTAAAGCTAAGAATAAGCCTGTAGCTGTGGTTGATGATAGTAAGCCTAAGAGTCGAGTTATGGCATGTATCGTTACTGGTATAGAGAAGAGAGTATCGAAAGCCGGTATGGCAAAAGGTATTAAGAAATTCGGTGATCTAGCGGCCTTTATCGAACACTATATAAGCAATGAAGCAAAGAGACTACTCAAACAACGCGTATCCCCGGAGGAAGTACAAAAGCAACTTCGTCCATCGAATCTCAAGCCATTCACTATTGACAAACAGATTCTTGCTCGTCTCAAGCTCCTCAAGAAGCCAAGAAACAAAAAACTTACAATAGAAGAGGTTCAGCAAATTTCTGTAAAATGGGTACCTAAAGAGCCTAAATCGTATCCCTCAAAAGAGGCGTATATCATAGACAACACAAAAAACGGGTCCTGCATTGCACCTCAACTCTTTCTAGATTCTGATCGCTGCTGTGACCACTGTCAGTATACAGAGCATTGCCTCTCTACAGCTAAGACATTCTCTAAGCGATATAAAGCCTCTCAATAACCTTCATATGTTTTTGAATACCTGACTTCACGGCTATATCCGTTGTGATCGTCGTTGATTACTTTCTTTGGCTTCGGTTTTTCGTATCTCATTGTAAACGTAATGATGATATCACCGATCTCCATAAGAAACGCTAACAGAAAGCAAATAAGAGCTGTAATGTCAGCACACATTAATGCAGTAAATGATACTTTGATAATATTATCAGTCCCTATTATTTTAACAGGGATAAATTTTATGTTTAAATTCGATGCAATAGATGATATCAAACTATTTGCATCGATTACCGATGTCTGGAGTTCACTAAAATTACTAGCCGCATCAATACTCTTTTTACAGGTTATAATCTTATCTCCAAGTAGATTACTTGATTGTTTAAGTGCTTTTAGACTTTCCTCCATCTCTTGATCTAAGGAATCAATTCGCTTTTTAAGTTCGTTTTTTGTGCTCTGAAGTTCAATGTCGGATTGCGCTTGCAGTTTACGAGCTTCTGCTTGAAGCTCTTTCGCACGTGGCCCATCACCGGCTTTACCTCTCACACCTTGTCGCTCGCTAATAGCTTCTTGATTTATCTCCTCTATTTGTTTCTTGGTTTCTGTAGATTTTACTAGTATTGTCTTTTCAATTTCCACTTTTCTATCTCTATTGCTATTTCTAATGTCAGAATCTTGTATTTGTACAGCTTTTTTACTCTCAGCTTCAAAATATGATAGAGTTTCTGTTATTTTATCCTTACTGTTTTTAAGACTATCTTGAACACCAGTTTCAGAGTAGAGTCCTGCAAAGTCAAAAATGGTCGGTATAAGACTAAGGAATAAGCAGAGTAATGCAGCCTTAATCGGGAACTCTTTTCTACCAAAAAGAATAATTTTTACACAATATGGTAGACCTACAACAGCAAAACTCGCTAACGCTGTTAATGTCCAATGCCAGGTAATGAGAATAGCACCTAATGCATGGAAGGCAAAACAATACGCAACGAAAATAACAAACCAATACACTATATCGATAGTGATAGCTGCAACCTTACTACCTGTATTAAAACCAAAGATAGTATGATATGAGTCGGCTACAGTATGATCTGTAACCGGTTCACGAGTTAGCAAATTCTTAATAAACTCCACTTTATTATTTAATGGATGTCAGGAGCGCTCGAATATCTTCCTTTAAAATACGGATTTGTACTTCAAATACAACGGAAAGCACCACAAAGAGTAGTTTCATATATATGTCTAGTAGACACGTGTATATTTATTCTCTTTTAGCACCAATATTGTCTTTTCGAGTTCTTGTATAGTTATTTCATAGAGGTACCCATAAATAATTTCAGTCACCATGTCTGATAACGCACGTTTTCATAATAAGCTACATAGAAAAAATCACCATACCACACCAACAGATGGGTATCCTGATTCCGCTACAGATCCAATTGCTTCAGAATCTGAGCCGTTTACAGGCGATTTTTTCTTAAACGGTAATTTAAATGTCTCTGGTGCAATAAACACAGTCTATAACACGCTTTCAAATATTAGCATACCTGTTCCGGTGTTATCAGCACAAATAGGCTTTCAACCGTCAAATTCACTCGTTGTTCAGCTTTCCGGTGTAAAGTATGCCATACCTGTTACATTGGTTGGTGATAATACCTTTAATAACGGGACATCTGGTATTAACTCTCTAGCTAACTATGTTACCTATCTCGGTAATGTATCATCAAGCGGTACATTATCTGGAAAAGACAGTGATAACTGGAATCTAATCTATTCAACTGTAATAGCAAATAGCGGTAGTTGGAACGGTGGTAATAATGTTTATACCGCGGTCGGTACAAATAGCGGTAATTGGGACGGTACATATACCACAGTAAACACTAATAGCGGTAATTGGAATAGTAATGTAGCAGTATCAAATTATGTTATTACAAATAGTGCTACATTTGATAATTCATATACATCATCTGTCTATGCAAAGCTATCATCACTAGCTTACACATTTAACTATAGTAACAATTCTATACAGGCAAATTCTTTAAATAATTGTACCCCCGGTCAACTAGCTGGTGTTCTCGCTGGTCTCAATAATAATGCCTGTGGTTATGCAGCTGTTGTTGCAGGTGGCGGTACAAACACAGCATCTGGTAATTACTCTATAATCGGTGGTGGTGGTGGGAATATCGTTAGCGGAAATAATAGCGGTATTCTAGGTGGACTTAATAATTCCGTTTCAGGTTGTAACTCATTTGCAATTGGATCTGGTATTATCGCTACGGCACCTAACTACGCATTTGTTAATAATCTATCCTCATTAGGCACGGTAAATGCACTGAGTGGTTACATGCAAATTATTAGTATAGGTAGAGCAGAGATCGGTAATCAGCTTTCTAACACTGTCGGGCAATTCTTTTCTAATGTAAATACATTTTCACAAATAAATCACCAGAATGTCTGTAACGGTACAAATGCATCAACCGATTACATCGCTACTGCCGACAATGGTAATGATTCCTGTTATTACGCTGATCTCGGTATTAATAGCAGTTTCTATAGTAATTCAGCATACGACATAACAGGTCCGAATGATGCATATCTCTTTACACATGGCTGTAATCTCGCCGTTGGTACAACTGGTGATACAGGTGATGTAATTATACATACAGGTGGCTCAAGAGCGCAGAATGAGCGTATGAGAGTAACCGCCCTAGGTAATGTTGGTATTGGTACTAGTGTACCGGGATCAACTCTTACAGTTATCGGAAGTATCTCCGCAACTGGTACAGTATGTTATTCTAATCCCATCTATTGTGTAGGTGCAGCTCCAAATTCTGTTGTTCCTGCTAATGGCTCTAATACAAGCTCGGGATGTTATAGTGTTGTTTTAGGTGGTTCACAAAATATAGCTACAGGCACAAATAGTGTTATCGGCGGTGGTTTAATTAATTCTGCGCTCGCTGAATATAGTGTTATAGGTGGTGGTCAATTGAATAATTCTACCGCCAGCTACACATTTGTTGGCGGTGGTAATTTAAATACAACAGAATCATCATATAGTAGCATATTAGGTGGTAGATGTAATGAAATAACTTCAAATTCAGGATATTCAGTTATCGGCGGGGGTCAGAATAATACCGTTACAGGTATCGGTTCCGTAATAAACGGAGGAACATCAAATACTGTTTCATCTAACTACGGTATTATTGTAGGTGGTAATAGTAACAGTATATGTACAGGTGCAAGTGCATCCTTTATTGCTGGTGGTTGCAATAACCAGGTTTGTGCGACTGCAAATAATTCATTCATACTCGGTTCAAGTATACAGGCAATCGAGCCAAATTATACATACGTCAATAACATTGTCTCACAAGGTAACATTTGTGGCAATAGCATTATAGGAAATGCCGTATACGGCACAACACTAAACGGTGGTACTGTTAGCGGCACGAATTTTATAACATTTAACGAATACAATTATGGTAATAGTTTAGTAGCCGGTGACTTGACTGTCATTGGTACTATTAATGCTACAGCATACACCGGTCTTTCCTCAAATAGATTTAAGTATAGTACTATTATCGGTGATGGTATACTCTCAAGCTTTACTGTTAATCATAATTTAAGCACGGAAGATGTTTTCGTAACAGTCGTTGACTACACTACAAAAGAGGTGGTGTACCCATCTATAAGAATACCCAATCAGACACAAATTGATGTGGGGTTCTCCTTCATACCGCCAGCTTCAAGCTATAAAGTACTCATTTTAACATCACTTTAAGATCATGCCAATCAAATATCTCGATACATTAACGATAACAGGTGGTATTTCTGCTACAGCAGATATTACAACAACAGGTAGAATTCTTTCTGGTGGTATGGATATCACCAAAGCAATTGGTGATACTATCGGATTTGCATCTAATACATCTACAGGGTCTGTAGTTCCATTGACTGGTAATAATACAGCATCAGGTCGTTATGCAAGTATAGTAAACGGTCTTAGTAACTTCTCGAGTAGCTCGTTTTCTACCATTGGTGGTGGTAGCTATAATAGATCGTTATCTATAGATGAAAACAACACCAACACACCTGTCAACCAGCCTTATAGTGCTAGTTATATATATTTTCACGGAAATTGTAATTCATTTATAGGGGGTGGATCGTGCAATAACATCTTTACATGCATACCACCTGGTGTATGCGTAGCATGCTCTACGAACCCTCTTGTCGCAGATACACGCAACTCTGCTATCGTTGGTGGATGCAATAATGTAATTAGATCTTCATGCTTTCCTAACATAACAGCTTATTATACAGCTTTGTTACCACAAGGTGACCAGATATCACCCTTGCAACCGGTCAATGCTCTTGTTGGTACTGAAGCAAGAGATAGTATTATCAATGGTGGTAGTGGTAACATCATTGATGGTAGTAGCTGTAGTCATATTATCGGTGGAGAGAATAATTGCGTCAAAGGAGCTCAAAGCGGTACAATAGGAGGTACCTGCAATATAGTGCAGGGATATGACAGTGAAATTATTGGTGGTAGTTATAACTTAATAGGTCAGGCTATATGGGGACAGGCTCCTGACGGTAAGTGTATATTAGATCCGACTGGAATGTATTCGTCAAGCCGACATGCTGTTATCATTAATGGTCACTATAACGCTATCTGCGGATGCACCGAATATAATACTATAATTAACGGTGCAGATAATACCATATTTGGTGATTACAGCACCATACTCAATGGTATAGGACACAGGATTCAAAGCGGTGATTATAATACGTTAACGGGTGGTATAGGTAATACTATTGAAGGTGTAGCTTCAGGTATTTTTGGAGGGTTCTGTAACACTGCTAGTGGCGGGTATAGCATGGGTATACTAAATGGTATATGTAACACAGTTTCCTCTGGGTACGGCACTATACTTAACGGTGTTCGCAACCTTACGAGTGGGTTTTTTGATACTATTGGCGGTGGGTTATGTAATCAGATATTAAATTCTGAATTCTCTACTATCTTAAATGGTGTACAGAATAGTATATTTGGTAAGTGTTCTACTATTATAGGCCCCGGTAATAATAATAATGTCGCTGACTGTACGGTGACCATAGGTAATAGTGGTTTTAATGCAGGTACCGGTACGACTATAATTGGTAACAATATTGCAACAGCACTAAGTAGTGCTGTTGTTATTGGACAGGGATTAGGGTATAACGAGAATAGTATCACTATTCAGTCTAATTCCGGCATATCATCTAGGCATAGAACCGGTACATCAAGTACCGGTACAAATTTAAAACAATACATTCAAACAAAAGAGTTGAACCTAGTAAATACACCTGCTCTTACATCGGTGTTGTTTGATACACCGGAGGGATATCTTTTCGTAACAGATCGTATTGATTGTTATATTACAGCCTCTGCTGGTGTTACATCATTACCGTCCTTTACGCTTGGTGTTTCAGCAAATCCAAATAAATTCACAAATAGTAAATTCATAAGTGCTTTTAGTACAAATGCTGTATTCCCATCAATTAATATTGATACATTTTATATAACAGGTATAGCACTACCATCTGAACAATTAATATTAACAATTAATAATACCCGTGCGCTTTCTGCGAATTGCTTCTTCACCGTTGAAGGTAAATTAATAGACATTTCATCATCAATATCATTATCTGGTTACAACGGTGTGTCAGAAGGTTTACCTGGAATATATACTGTTTACACAACATATGAATAATACAACATTAAATTACCTTTTAACGTCTACACCTAGTAATATACACGGTGTCGGCTTTGCATATAAACTAAAAAACGGTCAACCGGTAGATATTATGTCTGTACAGTTTCTTGTAGAGAAAAAAGTGTCTATTACAGAGCTCAATAAAGATGAATTATTACCATCTACAGTAATAATTGACGGGCACGAATATCAGACTGATGTTATTGAAGCTGATAGAATTGAAGCGTTACCTTGTATTGGACCACGCGCCGGGGGGACCGGGCAACCTTTCTTTGGAAGTTACGGATGGCCGGTTGCAGAGCATAGATCATTACAGCGACCGGTTCGCGGTGGAATTCAACTTATTGGACGAAATGCACAGACTAGACTAGGATTTGGTACCTTAGGTGGGGTTGTAACTGATACAACTGACGGAACTACTGTAGGAATAACAAATGCACACGTTGTAGGACTCGCATTAACAAATTTCGATATTAGACCAGTTGTGGAGCGAGGGTTAATACTAGAAGATTGTGCTAAGATGAGATTATATGCCGGTAGTAACCTTCCCAGACAAGAGGGTACTACTAGTTTTCCTCCTATTCCAAATAGGTTTGGTGATCCTGGATTTTTTCCTGGTGTGAACCTCTGCAATAGTGGTGTCTATCCTTATGTATGGAGTGCTCCTACAGTATCAAACCTATCATCTGTACCATCAACATACAATAGTAATTTAACAGCGTATTCTGTAAATCCGGATATAGGATATATTAAACGTTATTCACCTATCACGACAAATCCTAGTTTATTTAATATTAATGATGTTGCTTTAGTTACTTTTAATACACGCACAAATGCTCACTTATTGAGTTCTTCTATACCGATGCTTTCTGCGGGATACAGCCATCAACAAGCTAACTTCTACCATAAAGACGTTTGTGCTTTCGCTTCTACAGCAGAGATAAATTCACTTGTAGTAGATAATGTCCCTCTCTTTAAAAGCGGTCGCACAACATATGCAACCGGTCAGCCTAACCCGATTGGTTCCGAGGTACGGTCTAATCCGGTAACATGTAATCTACCAACGACAGCGGGCTGGGTACCTGCGTATTATTTTCTACCGGAATGTACTATGCGAGCAACTTCTGTCGATTGGTCAGTTGCGGTTGGATACTCTTTCGGTGTAGCAAACTTTCAAAATACTATTATGTTCACCTCATCGGCCACACAACCAGCCTTGGGTGGGGATTCAGGTTCACTTGTTTATGGTCTCTTCAACTCTAATTCCCCTTCTACAAGTGCATGGAAAATTGTAGGGTTGTTATTTGCCGGAAACAATAATGCCACAGCGTTTGCCATACGTATCGATACTATAGTAAATACTTTTAGTATTTCTGCGTACGATGGTGGTCAACCGAAATACACCACTTTAAACAATGAAAAAAAAATATATCTACCCGGTAAATCAAATGTATTAACACTAACTGGAAGCGATAACAAGAAATACTGGCAAAGCGGTCTAGTGGGTATAGTGGACGGTAAACCAGTAGCGGGACCCGGGTGGGTACCTGCATGGCGCAGTGGTAACTATCCTTAAATAAATAGTATATATGCCTACTACATTTGTTGATAATATCTTAGTAAACGGTGATGTAAACATGACTGGGAGAATTCTCTCTGCCGGTCGTGATTTAAATAGCGTCTTCGGTACATCTACAGTCGTTTCTCTCAGCACTATCTCTCCGAATAGCCAAGTAACTGCAACAAGCGGTACGCTAGGAATTGACCCTGCCTCTAACCTATGGGTTAAAAAAGCAGGTACACTAACCTCTAATTGGGAAACAGTGTTTACTTCGACAAGCGGTCAATATTATGCAAACATTATTCTGCAAGATGCTACGGGCGTTGTACTTGACGCAGGTGAGCTTGGTACTGTTGACGGAAATCTTGTTATAGGAGATGGTAGTACTGCTAGCGGTAATCGTGTTGGTTCTAGTTCCGGGTCACTTGCATCGGATGAGTTCCGTGATTATTCAGATAGTGCTGAAGGATATTCTGCTATACAGAGACTTTCAATAATGTCATCAACGTCAGCGTTTTCTGCTACAAATGGGTTTATACTATCATCAAATACCCCAGGTACTTTATGGTTCACAGTCAATAGCCCCGCTCTAGGTTTTTTAACTGGCGCAATAGGCAGTAGAGTTTTTAGACCTTTGACAAGCATAGTTCAAGTGCGTTCGACAACACAGCATGCCCGGGCACTACGCTGGGACGGTACATTCGGGCCTATATGTAGCGGTACTGCTTCGTTCAATTTACTTCACGGTGATCAACCAACTGGTGTATATACTATGATGCAGATTCCTGTCTGTGTATTTCCGTGTACACCTACAGGTGTACTGAGTGGGTCAGTAGGCAGTATATCAATTACCGGGGGTTCGTATGTAACAACGACAATTATACCATCGGCTGTTAACACAAGCCCTGTTTCCGCAGGTACATCTACAAATTCTCTCGTCAATTCAAACATAACAAAAATAGATGTATCACGTGTACATAACAATGTCTGGCTCAGCTTTCAAAATGGCAAAATTAGAGAAGTTAATATTCCTCCTAGTGCGTATGTACAAACATCACCGACGGGATCAAGGATAGGTTATCGAATTGACGTGTCCGGTAATCCGATATCAACGTTAACAGTTCCCTACGGTGTCTCTACTATAATAGCGAATAACTGTGGATTGAAATCATTTAAAGCAGGGGAATATTCAATCGATGTCACGTGCGAGGGTATTAATCCTGTTAATTCTATCGACTTTAGTACTCTTGGTACTGTAAATGCAGCACAACAATCTGAATTTCTCTTTCCTGGAGCTAATATGACAACCAATGCAGTTGATGCTGCGTTTAATTCGTTTCCAATGACGTATTTACAGCTTGCTTCTGCAGCTCCAATTGTTGTACAAATAACAGGGACAAGTCAGCCTCCGTCACCAAATTCTCAATCTGTGCGTGATTTAATTGTCGCAGGTGGTGGAGTAGTTATAACAAACTAATATTATGAATAGATATATCTTCATACCCAACGAACGTGGCAACCAAATACGTCAAGAAGACAACGTTTGCGGAAATCTTATAGAATTGGCTGACACCAATGTTATTCATGGTGATATCCCGGTATTTACATCTAAAGACGGATACATAGAAAAAGGGAGCATTCTTTCTCAAATACCATCCCCACCAACATTTGAAACTTCATATATAGATAACCGAGCAGATGCTTACCGTAATAATGGATTAGATGAAAGGAAGCTTATCGTGGCTCTCTGGGAGGCACAAGTTGAAAATCGACCTGAAGCATTGAATGAAATACAAGCTAAGCGTCTTGCTATAAAAGAACAATTTCCAAAATAAGCTAAATTATTATGCCGATTGTTATACAGAATAGATCGTTTCCTGCAATCGGTAACCCACCACAATCCAATCTTACTATAAGCGTTACAGGTGGTACACTCACCACCCTCCTTACCTCTGTCAATGTTATTAGTGGGTTTGATGCCGCTTTCACTCAACAGTTAGGAACTGGTGCCAGGCGTGAACCATACGTTGTTACAACAAATGATGCGTATGCTACCTTTCTTTCTCTTAATACAACTGTTGCAACTGTGACATCAGTCGGTTCTATCGGTACTGTTAACAGAACCACTACAAACGGACAAACAACAATACGTGTGACAGGTAATTCCGTTACAAAACTTGTACCTGTTAATATGACAGGTCAGATAAATCAATCCGTATCCAATACATTCATATCTACTGTTACCGGTACCCTTGCCGATCATTTATGTACGCAAGTTGACAGTAGAATAGCAGGCAAAAACCCAACAGATGCTCGGTTTGTTCCAGTAACCGGTGGTCCTGGTGGCTCGCTATGCGGATTTGCAGACCCAAATTTCTGGCAACGTTGGCCGGCTCAAATACCTGAACCACTAACGTATACACGTAACCCCGGTCTTTGGTGTTCAGGTGTGGATGTGTCATTTATAAGCCCGTGGAACTCTGATGGTGGTACTAATTTTTCTGGCTCTCTTATTACGCCAAGACATTTCATACGTGGTACACATTGGCCACCAAGAAACTTTACACCCGGTACACGCATTCATTTTGTTGATATGGATAACAATATCTACGTAAGAACAATTGTTGGTGAGCAATCGGTTTGGGGTAGCGATCTAAAAGTCTGTACATTAAATGCAGATATATCTGCAGGATGTAAGCCGGTTAAGTTATTTCCAAACGTGTATTCGAGTATAATTCGTGATCCTATGGGCATGGAGCTACCGGGATTGAGTGCGATTGTATATAATGCAATTATTACACCTCCTATGGTTATGACTACGCAAGATAAGAATTTTTATATCGCTGAATCCTTTAGATCCGATGGTACTCAAGGACAAGAGCCGGTTACTAATTTTAGTCGTGCGCCGTTTTTTTATGGTATACGCGGTGGTGATTCCGGTTCACCTGCTTTCTTTATTGTAAATGATGAGCCAAGTCTTGCTTTTACTTTGTATTCAGCTGGTGGTACATCAACGTATAACCCTAGTTGGTATTCTATTGGCGGTGGTAACGGGCAACCGGGACCATTAATTCATTTAATTAACACTTTAGGCATCTCTGGAGCTGATACAAATGCTGGTTTATTATCAGGGTACGCAAATAGTGCTATATGGCCGGTCTCTGGTGGTAGGTATATAGCACAACTAACAGACATAAGTATGTTCCCTGTCTGTACCTCACTACCGTGAAGTTCATTGAATTTATGGTATTCAAATTAAGTATCTTTGGTCATGTCATATATACTACCATCTGATGCCATAGCTTCTGCGATCTATTTTTCCTTATATCTTGACATTAGGAAGGATATTATTGTATCGTTCGACTATGCATGTTATGGTCCAGATCTCATGGGATCTGAGGGATTCTGTGTATTTTTTAGCAATACTTTCGCAGAAGCAATAAGATCTGGTGGCCCTGGCCCGGGGCTAGGTTATAGCCCGGTTTCAGGTATTGGTGGTAGTGATTATTTTGGTATGGATGCAGGTATACTCGGTGTTGGTTTTGATATTACCGGTAATAATGGTAGTGATAGATTTTCAGACACCGGGTACCCGGATATAGTACCGAATAGTATAACACTACGGGAGGGGCAAGGTGACAATTATAATATTTCACAGCGAACTCTAAATCTTAACAACGCGACCTTTAATAGGCCAATAAGTTTATATGAACAAATAACAGATAATAGAGCACCTACATTCAAGCGCGTACGTGTTCGTATAACAGATTTCGGACAGCGTATTGTTGTTGATATGAAAAAGGTTGGTGACTATGGTTTTACAAACTATTTAGACTATACCTATCCAGAAAAAAAGATTTGGCCAAAAACTGTTCGGTGTGGTGTATCGTTTGCTACCGGAAGTGTTACGAATACTGTTTTTAAAGTAAAGGGTCTCAATATTAATGGTATTTACAGTGCCGACCGCGGTGAAGAGACTAACACTTTTACATACACTGTCGATACAAATTCACTACCCGGTACTCTTACTTACGATAACCCTTCATTCGAGTTCTTTAACTACAACGACATTCTGCATGTAGAAAATGTCAACTATAACGACCTCACAAACCCTGCTCTCACCGGTAGACCACTCATTCTTGTCGATCCCGTTGAAGGTCCTCTTGGAGCCCCATATATTCCAGGTGATGAATATGTGGGTATCACAAACCTTTTATAGTCTTTTTCACATCAAACAGATAAATACTTGTAATAAAATATGGGTAATATCGCAGCAACTCTATCCTTAAATGTACCGGCAATTACCGCTCTATGTAAGGGAGCGAGAGGCGGGGTAATTCTTAAAGGTTCCGGGGCCCCTACTATTAGTGTTGGTCTGTCTGGAGATTATTATATAGATGTTTTAACAGCGAACATGTTCGGTCCGAAGGAGAATAATTGGTCAACACCGTTTTTAACCCTTAGTTACCCGGCTAGTAGTTCACCTTTTACTATTGTTAATAGTATTACATCTCTTATAGCGCCTATAAACGGTAATAATATTGTAAATGGCAGACTAGTGAATGTACTAGGTGGCGAGAATAATGTAGCGGATGGTATTAATTTAGGTGTACTCGGTGGTATTAATAATAATTTATCTGGTAATAATACGTTTATTATCGGATCGAATATTACCGCAAATGTAAGTGGCTTCACGCTCGTCAACAACCTCTCTACACCGGGAAGTGTTTTCGTTCGCGGTGGTAATAGCAGTTTATGGAACACTGTTTATACAAATGTTAATGCAAATAGTGCAAACTGGGATAGTGGTGGTAGTGTAGCGACAGTTGTTCGAGCACAATCAGGAAATAACAACTCTGTCTTTTCTACAGTTTCTGCAAATAGCGCTAACTGGCAGAACACATGGACAGCCTTTAGCAATGCCTCAGGATCTTATGTAACAAACGTTAACAGTGTTACTGCTTTTGCGTATACATTAACAGATTCTACATCTTCAATAAGACCGGTACGCGGGAGTAACATTGCATCAAGCTGTTATAGTAATGTACAGGGTGGTAGGTGTAATACTGCATCAGGATGTTATAGTAGTGTTCTTGGCGGCTTCTGTAATCAAGTTACAGGTAATTACGGTTCGGTGAATAACGGTGTTTGTAATACTGCTTCAGCTTACGGCTCAGTTGTTGTAGGTGGTACCTGTAATAGTGCCTTAAGTGCTTTTTCTAATGTAGCCGGTGGTCGTCTTAATGTAGCTTCAGGTTGTAATTCTATTATAGCTGGCGGTGCTTGTAATACAGTGTCCGGAAATTGTTCTACTATTGTTGGTGGTTTTAGTTCACGAGTTATATGTGGTGCAGATAGCTTTATTGGTGGCGGTACTTGTAATATAGTTAATGCCTCATTCGGTCGGACAGTAATTGCAGGTGGTTGTAGAAACGTCGCATGTGGATCAGCTAGTTTTATTGGCGGTGGTCGTTGTAATACAGCTTCTGGAAATTATTCTAATATAGTTGGAGGGCAGCAGAATTTAGCATCTGGAGCTAGCTCTAATGTAGCTGGGGGGTTTTGTAATATCGCTTGTAATACTGGTTCGAATGTAGCTGGTGGTTCTTGTAATATCGCTTGTGGTGCTTGTTCGAATGTAGCTGGGGGGTTTTGTAATATCGCTTGTAATACTGGTTCGAATGTAGCTGGTGGTCGTTGTAATACAGCTTCTGGGACGTATTCAACTGTTGTTGGTGGGTGTTGTAATACAGCTTCTGGGACGTATTCTAATGTAGCTGGTGGTGCTAATAATATTGCTTCTGGATGTTATTCTAATGTAGCTGGTGGTGCTAATAATACTGCTTCTGGATCTTTTTCTAATATAGCTGGTGGTAATAATAATACTGCTTGCGGTACTCATTCAGTTGTAGCAGGTGGTGCTTATAATTCTACTCCAGGGAATTGTTCCAATGTAGCTGGTGGGTGTTGTAATATAGCTTGTGGATCTTTTTCTAATATAGCTGGTGGTAATAATAACACTGCTTCTGGTGGTTATTCTAATATAGCTGGTGGCTCATGTAATAGGGCCTGTGGAAATTGTTCCAGTGTAGCTGGTGGTAATAATAATACTGCTTCTGGATCTTTTTCTAATATAGCTGGTGGTAATAATAATACTGCTTCCGGGAATTATTCCTTCATCGCAGGAGGGGCTACCAACGACACGAAGGGATTTGCTAATACATTTATTCTTGGTACAGGCTTATCAGCAACCCAAACCGATACTGTTTATACTCAAAACATTATTAATACAGGTAATATTTTCTACACAACAAGCACGGAAGGTGTTTCAACACGACAGGTAACAGGAACTGCTTTAAACATTAATCTATCCATTGCTAGTTCCTTTATACTGGCAATGAGAAGCAATATTACTAGTTTAGTGTTTTCTAATCCCCCAGCGATCAATAGAGCATATACATTTACGTTACAAACGAGCGGTGACGGTACAGTAAGAGCTGTAACATGGCCGGCATCCGTTAGATGGCAGGACGGTTCACCTCCAGTTATTACCGGTACTCTAAATAAAGTTGATACTTATGTGTTTATGTCTTATAATGGAGGCATTGACTATTTCGGGTACATAAGTGGTCAAAACGCTTAATTATATGAAATTATATTGTCTTGTTGAGAACGGTATTGTGGTGGACAGCGTAACGGAGTTACCCATGACATTTGCAAATGTGTCTAATTTTAATGTATTAGATGATAGTGAGTTAAAAACACATGGCTGGCTACCGTGCTACATTCTTTCAGAAAATAAGGATATTGTTGTATCAGTAGAATATGAAATCTATGATGAGTATGTCAATAAAATTATTATTACCCGTGATAAAACAGATAATGAATGCAATCAAAAGCGATCTGACAAAGATATATTAAATGATATTCGTGCAAAAAGAGACGCACTCCTTTCTGAAAGCGATAAAGCTATAGTCAGTGATCTGTGGTCAGATATGGACGAGCATACACGTGAGAGCTGGAAAAAATATAGACAGTCATTACGTGATATACCTCAATTATATACGTCTACCCATGATGTAGACTGGCCGATCTCACCTCTACTTCAAAAAGTAATAGATGTATGAGTATTATCGGCAAAAAGCTAATTATGTCTTCAGGGCAAAACGCATCAGGTCTTCTGTACGTCTGGGGCAATAACGCAGCTGGTTTATTAGGTGTAGGTACACCAGGAAATATACCAGGTAAGATTGACAGCCAAAGTTGGAAATCAATAGCACTCGGTGACGAACATGCAGCTGCTATACGATCTGATGGAGCCTTGTTTACATGGGGATGCAATGGAGACGGTCAGCTAGGGTTAGGTGATTTAATTGATAGGCCCACTCCTACCCGTGTAGGAACTAGTTCTTGGACTGTAGTGGATGCAGGTGCATCTCATAGTGTGGCTATAGCTGCTGATGGTGGATTATTTGAGTGGGGTTGGCGCCATGGAAATAACTGTCGAGCCCTAGCACCTACGCGATTGAATACAAACTCATGGTCAGCCATTGCTGCAGGATGTGTTCATAGCCTTGCAGTGCGGATTGATGGTAAATTATTTGCTTGGGGATATAATAATGACGGTCAACTCGGTACCGGGAATACCGACTATAGCAGTTGCCCTATTCAAATCGGAGCAGAAAACTGGCAATGTGTTGCAGCGAGTGGCAGGACGAGTGGTGGCATTCGCGGGGATCAGCGAATATTCATGTGGGGAAACGCGTCATACGGTCAATTAGGCAATAATACTATATCCCTTAATCCTGGTAGATCTGAAGATTGCGGTGTTTGTTCACCTGTGCAGGTAGGTAGTGATCAATGGTCGCATTTAGCTATCGGTGGCGATTTTGCTGTGGCAGGTATTCGCACAGACAATATACTTTACACCTGGGGTTATAACAGACAAGGACAACTTGGTATACCAGGTAATATAAATACAGCAGTAAACACCACATTTCTGTCAGCCGGCCCCTACGGTGGTACATGGAAAAAAATTGCTCTTTCAAAAGGAGTAGGTCAGGGACATGGAGCTGCACTTCGTTCCGATGGTGTGTTATTTATGTGGGGACGAAATGATTTCGGTCAAACAGGGGCTCTACCTAATGTACCGATAGCGTGTCAATCTCTCTTCATTAATAGACCTAAACAGATATGTGCTACTGTTGGTGGTACAGTAAGTAGATGGTGTGATGTCTCTCTCGGTGCTTACCATACTATCGCTCTACCATCTCCTCCGACTCATATCAGGTCATGGGGTAGAAACAATTACGGTCAATTAGGTCGCTCAACTACAGGTACAGCGGATCCAAGACCTAACTTCGTTAGCACACCAGCAGGTTTAAGTTGGGCTAGTGTTTCTGCGGGTACAAATCATAATCTTGCTCTGACTGACTTTGTAGGTTTATCTCCACGGTCAATATTTGCCTGGGGTGATAACCGCTATGGTCAGTTAGGTGACTGTACAACAATTGCCAGATCTTGTGCTGTACCTGTTTGTGGTGCTACCGGTTTAACAGGATGTGGACGGAGTATTGCAGCTGGTGCTAACCATTCGCTGGCCCAAAGCCCTAGCTGTACGTTTTCATGGGGTAAAAACACACATGGTCAGCTAGGTCGAACCACGTTTATTGACCGTGCATGTGTACCTGGATGTGTTACTGGCGGAGCCAATATTAACGCTGGTTTAATTGTTGCAGGGGGTGATCATAATCTCATGACCAGATTAGGTTGTTTGTTTACATGGGGTAGAAATAATTTTGGTCAGCTTGGAAACGGAAATACCAACAATGTATCAGCCCCTACACAGATAGATACCGCTCTTGGTAGCTGGACGTTTATCGGTACAGGTTTTTATAATTCTTTTGCATCAAAGGGTGCCACACTCAGTGGATGGGGGAAAAACGATTGTGGACAGCTAGGCGACGGTACAACCGTAACGCGCTGTGTACCAACAACACTGACAGGTAGGTGCGCAATTAACAATCAGCAGTTTGGTAACGACTCTCAGAATCAGACGTTTCAAGGCAGTAATTACGGTGTTTTAGCTGTTCCCTTGCAAAATAACAGAGTTATTAACTCATGGGGTGGTAGTGTGTCGGAATTACGGTATATACAGCCTATGCCAGTGCAAGTAAATGCATCTTCGTGGACGTGTGTCAAAGCAACAAGTCAAAATATGATTGCAATTCGTAACGACGGAAACGTATTTACATGGGGTGATAACTGTAGCGGACAACTTGGTAACGGTACATTTGCACCACAGCCGCAGTCGGTATCATCTCCTGTTCAAATTGGCAATATTGGTGCGGGTTGTGCAATTGATATAGGCTGTGACCGGGTAGGTGCGATTAATACACAGTCATCACTATATACATGGGGACGTAACACAGATAGTTTACTCCTCGGGAGACAGACGTGTGCCCTTACACCTATTAAACTAGATAACCAAAAATGGAAGGAAGTAAGTGTATCTCCTTTAAAGAGACAGGGGACATATAGGGTTACCCAGAATTACAGTCGTAAAACGTATAACATGTATTATGCAGGCCATACCGTAGCTATAAGAAAAGACGGGGCGCTTTTTGCATGGGGATTTAATAGCTTTGGTCAACTCGGCGATAGTACATTTGTAAAACGTAATACCCCTGTACGTGTTACAAATCAGTCATGGACTGCAATTAGTGCTGGGACGTATCATACACTCGGTATTAGAGCAGACGGTGCGCTTTTTGCATGGGGGAGAAACAGTAGCGGACAAATCGGTGACCTATCTACCGTAGATAGATGTTCCCCTGTTCAAATTGGAACTCAGTCGTGGGTAAACGTAAAGAGCGGTAAAACCCACTCATTAGCTATACGGGCTGACGGTATACTCTTCGCATGGGGATCAAATCAATACGGTCAGCTCGGTAACGGAAGTACTATCTCTACATCCTCACCTGTGCAAATTGGCACATGTTTATGGTCTTCTATTGAATCTGGCTTTAATTCATCTTTCGGAATAACAACAAACAACTCGCTATTTGGGTGGGGGTATAACCGTAATGGGCCTATATGTAACACGAATTGCACTTGTTTTTCAACTCCCTCTCAGATAGCAGGTGCATGGAAATGTGTTGCTGTAGGATCTGCAGGGACGATCTCAAGATTTGCAAGTATTAGTGCTACTGTTGATACCTGTATCGCAGTTGCGCGTGGATCTGGATATCGCTTTTGCGATTTATATGACCCTGTTCAGGCTATGATTACATCAGCCAATAAACTTTGTTTACAGGCGAATATGGATGCTGGGAGTTGCTCCTGGTCGTGGTCAAAAATCAGTATAGGCGGTGATACAATAGCAGGTATAAGGTATTGATTTTTTTGTAGTGTTGTATATTTATAATAGATATAATGCACTTAATAGATCAGCAGCTTAATATGATGTTGCGCGGTAGATTTGATGATGGGTGGTCGATAAGTGAGAAACTTGAAGAAACAGAACCATCAAATCTACGACATATGTTTAATCGTGGATGGCTCTTAATATATAAAGGCTTCTTTCAAGAGGGTTATAAATGTCTTGAAGCAGGTAGACTTTTAAATGTATATGGAAACAACCGTATTCCGACGGAACAGCCTATTTGGAATCACGAAGATCTCCACGGTAAGACCGTGTTATTGAACATGGAAGGTGGTCTCGGTGATCAAATCATATATATTCGTTTTGTAAAAGATATAAAGAGGCTCGGTGCTAGATGTATTGTGTGCTGCTCCTCGTCATTAATACCTCTCTTCTCCTCAATAGAGGGGATAGATGAAATCATCGACTATACCGATATACCTTTAATTAATTTTGATTTTTGGATACCGTCGTTTAGTTGTTCGTGGCTCTTTGGATACTCTCATCACGATTTACCTAACGATCCATATATAAAACCCATGGATATCAATACAGCTGTATGGAGCCAAGCTGTGATAAGTGACAAAATAAAGGTAGGAATAAGATGGAGTGGTAGTACTCAATTTGAACATCAGCAATTTAGAATCTTTCCGCCGGAGAAACTAATTAATTTATACCACAATACACAACTACAGCTATACAGTTTTCAGCGTGATAATGATGTTATAGAACTCCCTGATAAAATATTTGATTTACAATATCTTTTAATTTCATGGATAGATACTGCAGCAGCTATAGCAAATATGGATTTAGTAATAACCTCATGTACAAGCGTAGCACACTTAGCATCAGCAATGGGAAAACCGACATGGGTTATTGTTCCAATCTTACCGTATCATATTTGGGCGTATGAAGGCGAATACACACCGTGGTACAAAAAAACCACACGAATCTTCCGTCAGACCGTATTTGGTGAATGGGATGATGTATTTGAAAAAATACAACACGAATTAACACGAGTAATAAAAGGCGAAGTGAGCTTGATTTAGAGATATATTTCATATATAATTATTGTTAATGAAAACAATACATTTTGTCGCCGGCCTACCACGTAGTGGTTCAACGATGATGATGAATATTTTAAAACAAAATCCGCATGTCGGTGCGGCACCGGTGAGCTCATTATGTACAGTTATAAACGCAGTTAACATTAACTGGGAGAGTGTGGAGGCGAATAGAGAGTACCCTAATGATACTGCTAAGATAGACACACTTACGTCAATTTTGCAAGGATACCATAAATCTTCGAAAAAAGATATTATCTTTGATAAAGATAGATTGTGGGTAACGAAGATTGGTTTGATAGAAAATATTATTCAAGCTAAAATAAAGATTTTATGTCCTGTTCGTAACCCTGCAGAAATTATAACGTCATTTGAAAGAATTCGAAGAAATAATCCACTACGGATTATAGGAGGCGATAGCGGTATTTCAAATGTATCAACTCGGGCTCTATATTACTCTGCTCCTGACGGTGTACTCGGTTTGTCGCATGCAGCTCATAAGGATGCTGTTATAGAAGGGTATCTAGATAGACTTTTATTTGTAGATTACAATAAATTTTGTAATACCCCTAAGTCTCAGTTAAAGCGTATTTATGAGTTTTTTGAGTTACCTAAATTTGAGCATAATATGGAAAGTATTGTTCAAAATGAACAGTATAATGATCACGCAACCGGTCATCCAGGGTTACATAAAATTAAAAATAGACTAGAACGCACTACTGTTAACTGTGTTCAGTTTTTAGGACTTGAGTTATATGAACAATACAATAGAGAAATCTTCTGGGATGCCTGGGTATAAAGATGAGCCAATAGATGTTTATTTTGATGTAATAGCTAAGTCGCTATATCAAAATAAAAGATTTGGTGATGCTGCTGCAATACTGGATATTGCAAGTAAATATGTGCAACCTAGCAATGTTTATTCTGTGCTAACAAGTGCAAGAGAATGCTATTTTCTAAGCGGTGACGTTGTTACTGCATATAATATTTTATTGTATCAAGAACAGTTCATACCGTCTAATAACACAAACAATGTTTACGATAAAATTATATATCTCCGTTATCTCGGTAAATATGAAGAGTGTGAACATGTCATTAAAACACAAGCATCGGGTGAGATAAAGTATCGTGCTCTCGGGTGGTTTTCACATAAAAAAGGTGATTTCAAAGAAGCTTTTCTGTTGACAGAAAAAGGAAGAAATGGTAAGTATCGATTTAATTCGAATGTAAAAAACCCTTACCCTATCTGGGATGGTAAGACAATATGTGATAATATTGTAGTTTTTGCAGAAACAGGATGTGGCAATGAAATTATCTTTTCACGTTGGTTAAAAGATCTACAGCCGTATTGTACGAATATATATTATTGTACAGCAACTTCACTCTCAATGGTTTTTGAGCGTGTCTTTGGTGTAAAATCATATACAAGCAACACCACGCTACCTGGTGATACACGGTTTATACCGATGATGAGCTTACCCTATCTTCTCGATAAGGATAATATTGAAAATCGCACCTATTTAACATCCAATAATGAACATATTTCTCAGTATCTACCGAAATCCCGACCAAGAATAGGCATACAGTTAACAGGTGATTTAAATTACACAGAGAACAATCATAGAACAATACCTGAAAGTATTTTTATTGATACGTTTAAATTATTCGGTGAACTTGTTAATATAGGATCTAATTACATGGAGGAGCGAAAAGATGTGACGTATTATATGAATGACACCTGGGAAGAAACCCTTGCATTAATTGATACATGTGATGTTATTGTTACATGTTGTACAAGTATAGCACACGCAGCTGGTGCATTAGGTAAGAAAACCGTGGTATTATGTAACATGGCAGATTATTTTACATGGTGCTCGACACCACATTTAGGAATGTCGCCTTGGTATGAGAATGTTTGGTGTGTTAGACAGCAGCAGCCTGGTAATTGGAGCGATGCTATAGATCAAGCTGCCACTATTGTCAGTGATATTATCGCTACTAATAGTTAGGTATAAAAAGCACTGGTCATATGTTATCTAGTTAATTAAGTATAGATAGTGAGAAATTATCTAGTAACACTAAGTAGCATTCAACCAAGCGACCCACCGCAGGTACTCGACCACTATCTCTTTCTAGATCCTCTTCTTGGTATTAACTTTGTTTATCCAAATTCAGCGAACGGTGGTTTTTTTGTCGGTACATCTTATACCGGTGCTCTTACCGCGGATAGCGAAAATATATACCCATGGGGGTACCCTATACAGACAGCTGTCACAAATATAGAGATAGGACCACTCAAAGGACCGTATACACTTACCTTTTCACCTACAGGTCTCGACACAAGTAAGGCAGCGATATTGAAGATAATTTATAATTTCGGTGACGGTACTAATACAACTGTTAATCGTAGTATTGTACCGAAATTCCGAATGGGTGACACACTATCTGCTGGTGATCCAAACGCTATATCTGTTAGCCATGAGTACTACCCTCAAAGTATAGATAGTACCACAGTTTATAATCCGATTATTACAGTAATAAACGGTAATATGGTTGAAAACGTTTTTAATATAACTCTTTCTACCGTACCTGCCTCAATTTACGACTTTAATAGTACACATCTTATTAGCAACACTCAGCAAAGCAGACTTTCAGAGACACAAAATGTATTTGAGGTAGAGCAGCCTAATTATCTGACTGTAGCACGTGTTTTAAGTACCACAGACGCAAAATACACAACACCTCCCTTCTTTAGTCCTGAAACACTTGCAGGTTATGAAGATAATTTAATTTTATGGCTTGATGCACTAGATGCTTTAACCCTTTCACGTGATCGATACGAAAATGTTCTTATATGGTATGATAAGAGTTCATATCAAAATAACTTTTTCTCTGATATTCCGAATATACCCGGTGTAGGTGGTGTGGTAGGCACGAGTCCACAATTTCAATATCAAACACAGTCTACTTCACTAAGAAAGAGTGTATTATTTGAGCAGGGTAAGTATCTATATGCACTAAGCGATTCATTACGCGGTATTAATAGCTTCGATGCCGTGGTGGAAAACAACGGATATACAGTATTTGCGGTAATGAGGCTTAATTCTGTAGAGGGTACACTATTTTCTTATGACCTTAATATGAATGAGGAGCTAAACCCAGTTACCGGTGATCAAGGTGATGGTGTGAATTACGTTCCTAATTTCAATATCTCATTTAACCAACCTAATGCATTGACTGTTGAGCAGGGTGATACAAGTTATTATTTTAAAACGAGTGCGACTGATGATTCCGGTGGTATATATCAACCTACAACTATAAGCAACATATCACAAAACCTTACCGCTTACAGCTTATTTTCTGTAACAGTAAGCGGTACGTTAAACGCACAAGCATATATAACAGCTGATACACTGATAGCGCGAAGACGCAATCAAAGCTATCAATACAATCTGAGTAGCTTTTTATCTGGTGGATTTAATAGCAGTACAGTTCTTTACCCGCCAACCGGGCAATATATAGAACCAGGGACGTATGATAAAAAGTTAGTATACGCGTTACTCGGTAGAAGCAATGCCTATATTGATAGCTACTTAACAGATACCGAGATTTCAGAAATTATAATATATAATAAACCACTTGATCCTGTTTCTATAGCCAATGTACAAAACTATCTTGTTAATAAGTGGAATTTAACACTGCGAACTGACTAGTGTATTGTTTAATGTATTATAAATAATGACATGGAGGTTATTTCCCTTAATTCTACAAACTTTATCGGTCTCTCCACTGCTTATACTCCAGATAAAACCGTAAAATTTGATCAGGAGGTATACTATACAGAACAGGGTGTTTCTCTACCTTTAGCGCAGGTTTTTACGGACATAAACGACAGCTCGACAAATAATTTCTCTAATCTATTTCTAACACAGGCAACAGCATTATCAAGCGTTGCATATATTGAAGATCTCGATCCGATTCTTGACGATAGTTTTACCACTTATTTAGCGGTTAATGCAATTGGTGGTATTAATGATAACACACGTTACCTGGTTGTAGAGGAGCCGGTGTTTACACAATCAGTTGCATCTATTTCAATGTCAGGGGTACGCTCGAAAATAGATAATAGATATTTTTTCGATATAACATTTATCGATGGTAGGTATTGCAAGGTTGAACATGTTGTACAGAATACCGTACGCTATCTTACCTGTGATATAGATGATCAATTATTTTTCTCCTTCAATTCAAATACAGATTACCTAGGTGAATTGAGTCCGCAGATTTTTGTGTATACATATGATAGAGAAGGTGATTTTCTTGTCTTATCAAAAACAATAAAAGATGTTCCGTACTTTTTAACATATAATTCATTGAGCGGTAATCTTGAAGCTGTACCGCCACTCACTGGTTCCAACACAGTACCGTATGCACCGAATGCAATTTTTGCATGTATACCGAGATCTGAAATTCCTAATGACACTAAGCTGGTTGACTCATGGGTAAGTTATCAAAACGATTTTAAAACAAATACACAAAACATAAACCCGTTACGTAGTTCAAAGGCAGTAAATACAAATTTGTTAATTAATAGTGAATACAGTACTGTCACCGGCACTGAACTCGGTGTTAATGCATTGTCTCTTAAAAATACTAATACACCAGAAAATTTACAATCAAGAAACAATCCCTTTCAAGCTAATAAATCGCTCTTCTTAAATGAAAGTGATGTGGAACAGCGTGTATATAAAAAGCTTTTTACAGGTTCAAACCAAATTTTCGGTGACGATAACATTACACTAGGATATGAATCCTATACTACTGATATATTACTACCAAAAGATAAGGTTACATATTTTCATGTTCCACAGATATTATATCCTTTCAAACAAATTAATATTAGTGAATCAGGGTTAATAGAGGCAGGTGCTATAGCCGGTGATCACCCTGTTAAGTCAGATAAGATATTTAAAAAGCTTGCAGACGCAAAATATACTTCACCGTACGGTGAAGTTATTGACGAATCCAATGGAACGTTTTTATGCAGCTGGCTCTCGGGCAGTTCTGATATAAAGACTAAACCTATTTGGGTTGATAGATACTATAACCCTTCAAAAGTTACGTTTATCAATGCTCTTACAACGCGATCACTAAACGCGATTTCATATGACTCTGTATTTCAAGGCTTGGTTAAAGCAGCTGGTAACATACCGGGAACTGATGATGTTTTTGATACCCCTTCAAGTCTTGTTTTCGAGTCTGGTAGTTACTACGCATATCATCACTATGGTCCGAACGATGTAGTGAAATTTATTCAAACCTTTACACCGTACCTTATCGATAAAGGGATAGAGAGATTTTATTACACCAATCAGTCATCAGCTGTTCCTGATGTTCGCAACGGTGAATATGTTTTTAACGGTAAAACGTATGGCGTTTCTAATCCTCTCTCTAGTATACAAATATCAAATCAATTTACCTTATCTTTTGACATGTTTAACAGTGATTGGTCTAAACCTTTAGGTTATCAAATATTTGGCAACTTCTTAGATGATGGGTTTGGTATTTTTAATCAAAATATCGTCACACCGACGGTACTTGTAAATACAGTAACAGGTGTCAGTATTTTAAATACTGATTTAAGAGAGATAAAGAGCATAAACTTTACGTCTACACCGCGTGCATTTATACGTTCTAACTTTGGAGAAAATTATTCAGTAGTGTTTAATGACGGACTGCTTCGACAGTACACCTGCGACGATAATCCTGTTAATGAGACATTTTCACCTTTTCTTTCAAGTATTCTAGACTTTACAAATGATGATACAACAGCATACATCTTGTGCTCCAGTGCACCAGCATATACATTACTGGGTGTAAATTTGCAATCTAGCGCTATATCCGCTCTAAACCCGGCTCAATATACGGCTTATTTCGCGGCAGGAGCAGGTAGCGTTACTACAAATTTTGCAACTACAATAGAGAGATATAACAATACCTTCTTTTTTACTCCGGGGACTGTATCACGTAGAATTTCAGATAAGATATATTATCTCACACAAGATAAAACAAAAATTCTCGAATGGAGTGATATTGGTTCGTCGACGACGGTAACAACTACCGCGTTTAGTTTAACAGGCACTAATAGCATCGCTGATTTTAATATAGATTTCGATGGCAATATTTGGATATTGCAAAGTAAAAACGTATTTTACAAATATACGCAAAATAGAGAATTCCTATTATCTGGCACTCTTACATCCAACACATCATCATTAAAAACTGTTCAGCTCACCGGCAATGGTTCGAGAACATTTAAAATATCTAATAGCGGTTCAATTATACCGTCTGATTATATTGTAACAGTTGATGAAAGGTCGTTACGACCTATTTTCGATTATACCGTAACGGCAGATAGTATAACTTTCCTTTCACCTACTCTCTCCGGTAACATATACAGAGTGTCTCGACTTGTATACGAGGACACATATGCAAATTACAGAGTTAATTTTATAGCGGATTTTTATAACGGTGATTATAAGCGACATGTATTGTTTACCCGTGTTGGTTATAATGCACTAAATACTAGTAGCCTATCAGCACAAGCTTATCAATTTAATTTACTAGAAATGAACGGTACTCCTGTGATAAGCGCATTTGTTACTGCACCATCTGGCAATCCTGGACTGACAAATACTAACTTTATACGCGAATATGTGCAGGATGTCTACCCTGCAGCAAATTTAAATATTAACGCAATTACAAGAAACGTATATGATGATACTGATCTCTCTAATAACGAGATAGTGTTCAATCTTTCAGGGCTAGACCCTGGTTATCATCATTTTGCTGTACGGTTCGATGCATATCACGGGTTTATGTCGCTATTTGTGGATGGTCAAAAATCTGGTGATGTACAATTTGCGCCTAGAAAATATAAATTTAGTAATTTACTCTATCGACCGTTTCTTATCGGTACATCATGCTTTAACAACTCCACACCTCTGTATCAGTATCTTAAGAAAGACTCTTATATTATAGATAATGTAAAAATCCGTAATCTTTATCTATACAGCATACCACTCAATGATTGTGATATTGTTATGCATGCACGTGAAAGTAGAGATATACAGGATATTCATTTTGATATTCCGTGTGGTAGACGTAATTACCTCGAAGAAATAGAGCGCTATTTTAAAGCTACTATCCCGGGATCAAAATCTACGCAATATAATATTGTTTTACGTAATACTGGTATTACTAATGAAGAGTTAAGAAAAGCTCTCGAGGAAAGAATAGCTATAGTACTTGCTAACTCTGCTCCTGTCTATTCAAAACTAAATAAAATTAAGTGGGTGAATTAAAAAACAATGAATATTAATAATATCATAGAGAATAATGGCATTATCTTTGATCGGTATCTAGGAACACCCCTAGAGTTACCATATTCAAACTTTGATGAAATTAAAATAAAGCAAAACGACACTGTTACGAATTTTAATATTAATAATATTATATCAAAGCTTTACGATAACTACCTTTACCTGTATAAGATGTCTCATATTGCGTCTAACCTCATGCCACTTACTTCTATTGCGACTGCAGGTGTTTTTAATAATATATTCTCATATTATAGAAATCTCAGTACAAGTCAATTTACAAGTCTTACTAGTGGTAATATAACAAATCTCGATAACTGCAATGCATTATCTGTTCAGTATAATGCTGATTTAGATCAGTATGCAATTTTTGCGTCCTCTGGACCGTCGCTAGTTGTGTTTAATAGCGATACAACGTTTACTAGCATTGTAACCGCTCTTAGTACAAATACTATCTTTGATGGATCAACTATTAAATGGGGCAAGATACAGGACTTTGCATTTGGTGATAACACGTCACTTTATGTACTTGATTTAAGTGCTAACTCTGTCATAAAATATAATGCAGCAGGGTTTGTTACAGATGATAACATATTAGGTAACACGTTAACATACGAAACCCGTATTGGTGGGTATGGTGGGTTTGATGATACAACAAAGTTTAACAGCCCTGAGAGTATTACATATTATAACTCAGAACTATATGTTCTCGATTCTGGTAATAGTTGTATTAAGAAATATGATAAAAATTTAAACTGGTTAACAACGTATCGACTATTTAGAGACTTCTTATCCGCGTATCCCATACAAATAAACCACGATAGTAGCGGGTCACCGTATGTTGTAACGAATGCTAATATTGTTTACAAGTATAATGGTGATTTTACAGATAAGACTGTAATAGATATTGATCTTTTAACAGGTGATAAGGGAGCAGTTAAGCGGATTGTGTTTTCTCCTTCAGACAGCAATGTATTTTATCTATATACGGATAAAAATGTATATAAGAGTTTATTGAGCAATCCTGATGACATTGTTGGTAAATATCTATTCAATCTCTTCAAAGTTAATACAGATGAAACAATACGTACCGTTTCATCTATTGCTAAAAGTGATAGTACTGGCTCATACGACTATAATTTTATTTTTAGCTCAGCAAACAACGTAGGTAAGATATCTATTTACAAAGATAATATTAATATTGTTAGCTTGCTTACTGATAGAGAATTTGATGTGTATGATCTTAATGAAATAAAAATTAATTCAGAAGAATATATACAAAACTGGGTAATTAATAAAGCGATTTCAAAATTGCTTATTAATCATATGAGACTTAGAGATGAAATCGCTAGTAAATTTCTTTTTAAAAAAGATCCCGCTAGTGGTGACACTTTATTTGTCGGTGAAAGGTATTTGCTTCCGGGTGAATTTAGTTCTATACGGTTTCAGCAAGATTTAACAAATTATATAGGCATGAACGAAATATTTCAAAACAATATCATTAATAGACCTTTTGAGATTATTCACAATATTCAAACAAATATACTATCAGTTATAGCTGCTGAAGTTGAAAATTTTTATGATAAAACTCGAATTATAAATTTGAGTTAATTGAATTCAACGCTTCGATATTAAATAATCATAATGGCTAATACTATTCAAGTTACATCTGACACCGTTGTCAAGCTTCTAATACGACGCGGTACAGACTTTGACCGTAAGAATGTAGTTCTATCGCAAGGCGAGCTAGGTTTTACAACAGACACTGAGAGACTATTTGCTGGCAACGGTGTTACACTTGGAGGTGTTATTGTTGGTAACAAATCTACTGTTACAAATGCAGGTAAAGAGACTATATCCAACCCATTTCCCGGTGATTCGGTATTTGAAACTCAAAATACTGACGGTGCGCCTACCAATTTATTATATATACTAAATAAGGACAATCTCTGGGTAAATGCACACCCTGTTTACGGTTCACCGTTTAGTTATACAACGGGTGAATTGCTCTTTAATTCACAGTATCTAACACTCGATACGGCTAAATCTATTTTAAACTTAAATGTAGATCTCTATACTGCTAATTTAAGTAGTAATCAAACATTTGTTTACGAATTACCAAGAAGAGGTATTAATGCAACAAATAAAACCTACGTTGATACGCTAGTAAGTGTAGCTACAGCAGGTGATCAGCTATATACTAGGAATTACGTTGGTAATAACTACGTACCCCTCAGCGGGGAAGCAACTGTATTCGGTACAATTAGCAGTACTACAAATATAACTGTACCTACATTACCTGTTCATGATAATGATCTGACAAACAAGGTGTACGTTGATACAGAAATAAGCACATCCTCAAACGCCGACAGAACATTTGTCGGTAATAGGTATCTTCCTCTATCAGGTGGTACATTAACTAATTCTGTTACTGCTGTCGTTCAAAGAAACAACGCGGCAGCGCTTCATATTAGACAATTAGGAACCGCACCGGCTCTAAGAATTGATAATACCAATACTCTTAACGCTAACCAGCCGGCATTTATAGTAGACAACTACGGTAGTTTAGGTATTGGTATGACACCTGTACCAGGCAGCTCAACAAGACTAACTGTCGTTGGTAATGTTAGCGCTACAGGTAATATCAATACAGACAGCAATCTCTATACAGGTGGCCGTGTTGGTGTTGGTACTCTTACACCGACACAACAGCTTGATGTCATCGGTTACATTAAATCTACAGGCGTTGAGTCAGGTATTCGTATCGGAACGTCAGACTCAGGTTCTACAGGTCAATTTTCTGTCGATGGACAGAATACATATCTTGATTATTCCGCAAGTTTATTAATACGCAATGGTAGTGATTTTTCAGAAAAAATCCGCGTAACCGGTGATGGTAAAATTGGTGTTGGTGGTATAGAGCCAGTGACTAATCTACAGATTAACGATCCTGCAGGAGCGAGAGTGCGAGTAAGCGGTGCGAATGGCTCAGCTTTTGAACTTAATGATGCAAATACTCGAATTGGTATACCCGCTACAAATACACTAGCTCTTTATACATCTAACAATGAGCGCGCTAGAATTGATCTGAATGGTAATGTTGGTATAGGTACATCGTCACCGGCTGCAAAACTAGATGTTAATGGCAATACACGTATAACTGGTACCCTTACAACGACAGGTGATATTAATGCAGGTGGTGACGTTACGGCGTTTACAACATCTGATGAGCGTTTAAAGAATAATATTACCCCGATATCCAGTGCTTTAGAGAAAATAGATCGAATCACCGGTGTTGAATACGATTGGAATACCGAATTACAGTCAAATCGCACTGGACACGATGTCGGTGTGCTTGCACAAGAAATAGAGGCGATTATCCCAGAAGCTGTTACAACACGTGAAGATGGCTACAAAGCAGTAAATTACGAAAAAATCATACCTCTCTTAATTCAAGCTATTAAGGAATTAAAGGCTAATACTACAAAATAATTATAAATAATTAGGTATATGGCTAATAACTATGGACCTCTGCCAGTATCTGGACCGATTTCTCTCGAGGATATTGCCGATGTATTTTTCTTATATAAGGCATATCCGGATATTGTAAGGGGCCGGTTAGTCGATATGACTGACTATTACGGTGATAAGATCAAATATTATACACCGTTGCAGCCGCCTATCCCTGTAGAAGCCTCGAGAGAGCTAAGTATATCTGATTTTAAAGGAAAGCAATACGGTTTACTCGTTGATGTATTCATTAATGCGCCGATAAACAATTATAATTTATATGACTATGCGCAAGCGCGTGTAAATGTACTATACCCGGGATTTTTACTTTCTAATCCCACGATACCTTTTTTTATTACATTAACAAACAATAGTCGTGTTGGCTCTACAAGTGTGAGTCTACCCGCTCTTAGCATAGGTACAAGTTCAAATAATGTAAATAGTCTCAATCAATATTCAACTGTATCCTTCGTTAATAATGGATCCGTAGTCGGGGCCCCGCAGCCAAATGGTGCGAGATCTCATACCTATGGACCTGGTGGCCATGGTCTGACTATACCTGTAGGCGTGGCAAGTGTTAATGTACGTGTTGTTGCAGGTGGTGGTGGTGGTGG
>B570J29032_109959627_pt1 | contig 42709 bp, 47 predicted proteins | sample LakMenEpi16Nov12_FD_29032 | JGI IMG/M metagenome (IMG submission 29032) | reverse complement strand
ATTGAGGAGGAATTTGATGAACAGGGAAACATTACCAAAACCCGTCATTGGAAAGACGGAGAACTAATTGAAGAAACTAAACACTAAACATTGTGGTAAACATTATTATCAAATTTAAATACATAAAACTTGGAATTTACAAAATAATTTTGTATATTTGTATATGATATATAACCCAAATAAACCGCTAACAAATCAAGAAATTGATTCTTTATCAAAGGATGATTTTTTTGAATACTTGGATAGTAAAGCCGAATACTTAAAGCAGTTTTCATCCCCACTATCAGGCTATAAGTTAAAAAGATTTGCTTATATATCTTCTGCTGTTAGTGGAGATTCAATATCACATTCTCACCACACTCAATTAGGTAAATGGGGAAAAGAAAACTTCGTAAAAGCATGTGAAAAAGTTGTAAACAATTTAAAAAAATAAAATTATGATGTATTATTTAGTAAAAGTAAAAGTCGAAACCGACAATGGTAATGGTAAAATTAAAAAGAATACTGAACAGTATTTGGTAAAAGCAGTATCGGTTACTGATGCAGAAGCCCATATCACAGCTTTTCTACAAAGCTCTCCATTGGAATTTGAAGTTAGTTCCGTTACACAAACAAAAATCTTAAATGTAATCGGAAACTAATTATGGTGTATGGTATAGGTGATATTGTAGTAGTAGCCGTTTACAAAGATTTTCGGGTAGGTAAAATAGTTTCAAAAAATAAAATTAAGAACAGTAACGCCTACGATGTAAAACTTGAAGATGGTAGATTAATAGAAAATTGTTCATTAAACAAAGAAATAGCAAATGGTTTTTTAATTAATAAACGATTAACCCAAATTTTCAATGAAAAGCAATCAGAAAGTAAAGAAGATAGTATCGGCTAATTCAGCTACCGATAGAATTAAAAAACGGATTCTAAAAAAATATCCAAAAGCAAAATCGGTAATTACAACTGAGGGTCTTTATAGAATTTATAATGGCGTGGATGGGTATATTGGTGAAGAAAATTTTATACCCCCACAAAAAACATTAGAAAGGGCGTGGTTTTGGGCAAACGAGTCTATTAAGACAACTCAAAATATCAATAGAACCCACCCCGATAAAATGATTATGGATTTTGATGAAGTCAAATTTGGTAGAGTTTCAAATCGAAATAAAAGGATTAAAAAAACATAATAATTAATTATTTTTTTGTATTTATTACTGTATAACAATTAAACCAATTAAGTTATGAGTAGTAAATATAAAAACGCACCAATTAAAAATTTTGTAAATAATTCTTTTGGTGTAACTCAAAAGCAAGAAGCCAAATTTCAAAAATATGCTGGAAAGAATTTTTCGGGTATTGATTTACAATTAAATCCTGAATTAAAACCATCGGATTATCCTGTAAAACCATTTACCGAAATCGGTAGTTTAAAGATAGGTAATGCTGAAATGGTGGTTACAAAAGCGGAAGCAGAAAAAATTATTGAAACTCTTCAAGACGCATTACATACAGTTGATAAAAAATTTAGGTTAAATATTTTTAATTAGTAAAATGTATATTACCGGCTCAATCCAAGCAACAACCGAATTTGATAAAATAAAAAAGGCATTGTTTGGTGGATACGGTCAATTTGATGAGGATGGGTTTGAAATATCTGAAAAAAACATTACGGGTGCATTAAACCTAACCAACGAAGAACCTTTATTAATTAATAAAGATGTATCTTTTTCAGAATATATTGAAAATTGTTGTGAGATTTTAAAAAATAAAAAAGAACCATATTTTACTTTAATAAAAAAGAATCTTAAAAAAAAGTTTTTTAAAACTGATGTAATTATTGATGATTTGTATAAAAAACAAATGCGAGATAAATTACAATTAATTCTAAATAAAACTTATTACAATAATAATTCGGTATTAGAAGAAGTTACTTGGATTTTGGATGAATATATAACAGAAGAAAATACCGCCGTTTCAAAAGAGGTTTTATTTTGGTTAAACCAAGAATTCAAAAAAAATTAACTATTTATAGGTATGGATAATGTAAATTTGGAATCTTTTTGGGATAAGAATGAATATGATTTTTACAAAGGATTATCGGCAAGAGATAAACTTATTTATTTTTCCGATATGTATTCGGGGTTTTTTGATAAGTTAGGTGATGATGAAGATATTGAATCTGAATTAGAGGGTGCGAATAAATCATCCTTTGGTGCTATTAATCATCATATGGAAACCAACCCTGTTTCTGATACGGTATTGAAATTAATTCATATTGAATCTAATTCAGAAGAATTTTCATTACAACAGGCTCTTAATAAATTATGGCTTGATGGTTTTATATTGAAATATTTAACCAGCAGTAAAGTTAAAAAAACTACTTACAATACATATATTATCATTGGACAAATACCACCAATGTCTTTAAACTGACAATTTGTCAACCAACCATAGTTGGTATAATATTTGTAATAAATATAAAATATAACCTAAGGGCGCAACCGACTACCGAAAGGGGTCAAAATTAAAATTATGTTTAACAATTAAAATAGATTTAAGGACTATTATGACACACATCAAAGAATTTCCATTTTCACCATTTGATATTTTGGTGAAAAACTTTTTCACAACCGATTCGTATTTCGCTCCCGCTATGGATGTAAAAATCGGACATCCCGTAGATATCTATGAAACCAAAGATGGTTTATGTTTTGAGGTAGCAGGAACAGGTCTAACCAAAGAAGATATTAATATCAATATTGAGGGAGACCTATTAAGGATTTCTCATTCTAAAAAAGAAGAAACCAATAGTGAGGTAAATTATATTCATAAAGGTATATCAAAACGTTCCTTTAATTTGGGATATAAAGTTGCCCGAAAGTATGATTTGAATTCAGCCGATGCAACAATGCACAATGGGTTACTTAAAATTGTAATACCATTCGCTGAAGAATCAAAACCAAAAAGTTTAAAAATTAAATAAGTTATGTAACCCGCGCCCTTGGGTTATTTTTTAAATAAGTTATGTATGATAAAATACGCTGATGTAATTGTAGATTTACAAGCAGGTGATACTGGTAAAGGTAAGGTTGCACATTCACTTTGTAAGAGCGGTGAATATACTCATGTAATTAGATACAATGGTGGTGGAAACGCCGGTCATACTGTTTATCATAAAGGGAAAAAATTTGTAACCCACTACATACCCGTCGGTGTATTTTATGGAATAAAATCAATTATAGGTCCTGGTTGTGTAGTTAATTTTATAGATTTATGTAAAGAGTGGAAAGAGTTAGAAGATAATGGTATTAATGTTTCGGATTATCTTCATATTGATAAAAGAGTTCATTTAATTCAGCCGGAACACCTGATGGAGGATAGTAAAGATACTCACATCGGAACAACCAAAACAGGTAATGGGCCTGCGTATAGGGATAAATATGCAAGGAGGGGAATTAGAGCTGGGGATAAATTACATTCTAAATATATAATTGATATCTACGAAGAACTACATAATTCAGACCCATCTAAAATTTTATTTGAGGGTGCGCAGGGATTCGAGTTAGATATTGATTGGGGAGATTACCCATATGTAACATCATCGCATTGTACGGTTGGTTCTGCTTTATTGAATGGAGTTCCACCACAAAAGATTAGAAAGGTTTATGGTATAGCAAAAGCATATAGAACTTATGTAGGTGCTAAAAACTTTGAGGGTGATGATGAAATATTTATCAAAATAAGAGAATTAGGGGATGAATATGGTGCTACCACTGGTAGGGGTAGACAAGTAAATTGGTTGGATATCGATTTACTTATTAAAGCAATTAATATAAATGGTGTAACCAACTTAATTTTTAATAAGGTTGATATATTAGAAAAATGCGGTAAATTAAATTTTGTTTATGGTGGTGAAATAATAAAATTCCAATCTTTGGATACATTTGAGGTAAATATAAAATCTATCATAAATACGAAATGTCCATCGGTACTAAATATAACTTTTAGTTATACCCCATTTGATATATAAAAATATATTTATCCCAAAATAATTTGGAACTTTGGGATTTTATGATTATCTTTGATTACAAAATAAAAATTAAAAATTATGAAAACATTTTTAGGTATATGTGATTTACCACAAAAGTATGGTAAATATTGGGTAGGTGATTTGACGGAGATGGCCGGGTGGGTTGATGCTGAAACGGCAGAACTAATTCTATTAGAATTTAATAACGGAGTTACTGATGAAGTTAGGGGTTAAACAACGACTCCAATCACTCCTTTTACTTATTATATTTTCACCTATATTGCTGTGGATATATGTAAAACTACCACGCAAAAAATAAAAACTTATTATGTCAAATTTAGGATATGCTTGCATCAATATGACATTGGGCAAGAAAAAGATTACCACAAATAGGAGTATGATTAAAAAGACCTTCTTAAAAGAGGGTATTGATAGGGCTTCTGAATTGGGGTTACAAAACACCAGAGACTTGGTAGAAATCATTAATTGGAATGAACAACAGGGTATAAAACTCTTTAGAATCACTTCTAACCTATTCCCCTGGTCATCTGAATACCAACTATCATCCATGCCGCATTTTGCTCCTATATCCAATCTCTTGAAGGGTATTGGGGTATTGGTATCCAACTATGGGCAACGAATTACATCTCATCCTGGCCCCTTTAATGTGCTTGTTTCACCCAACGAAAAGGTGGTTCTAAACAGCATAACAGACCTTTCGCTGCATGGGGAGGTGTTTGACCTTATGGGGTTGAGTAGAACCCCCTATAATGTAATCAATATCCATTGTAATGGTGTCTATGGGGATAAGGTTTCAGCGATGGATAGGTTCTGCCGAAACTTTGATAGGTTACCTGACTCGGTTAAAACCAGGCTGACGGTAGAAAATGATGATAAAGCAAGTATGTATTCAGTAAAAGACCTGATGTATATACACAAACAAATTGGTATTCCTATTGTATTTGATTATCACCACCACAAATTTTGTACAGGTGATTTATCAGAAAGAGAAGCTTTGGAAATGGCTATGTCAACTTGGCCGAAAGGTATTAAACCCGTAGTTCATTATTCAGAATCTGCTATTGGTAAAATGCCACAAGCCCATTCCGATTATATTTTTGATAAGATTAATACTTATGGATATGATTTGGATATTGAAGTTGAAGCAAAAATGAAAGAATTAGCAGTTCTTACTTATTTGAATAAGTATGGGCATAATTAACCCGTTTGAACTTATTATCATTTTTTTTATATTTATTTTATATTAACAAGTTACTTATTTTTACAAGTAACTATTTTAACAAAAAAGGTTTTGATAATAAATACAACTGGGAAAGTTAGTAAAGTTAAAAAAATGGAAAAAATATGAAAAAATTTTTTACGAGAAAAAATGGTTTCATAACTTTAATGATTTTATCAACATTCAGTCTCGCAGGTTCTGCTGCATACTATTCTGTTTTTGGATTAAGTTCTTTGTTTGCTGGAGCTAGAACCGAAGTAATTATTATGGCGGGTTCTTTGGAATTTGCTAAATTGATATTAGCATCCTATCTCCACAATTATTGGAAAACTATTGGTTGGTTAAAATGGTATTTAACATCAGCGGTTGTGGTTCTTATGATGATTACATCATTGGGTATATATGGTTTTTTAACATCAGCGTATCAAACTACAAGCGATAAGTTTAATATCTTAAACAAAGAAGTTGGTGTGGTAGATATTAAAAGAACGAGGTTTAAAGAGCAGCTTACGGATTACAATCAAGAAAAAAGAATATTGGAAACATCCATATCATCACTTAGGGGTGGGTTGGCAAGTAATAACTCATTAACCGAACGAGGTGCGGTTTCACAACGAAAGGTGTTGAGTTCTGAATTAAAAACTGCTATTAAGCAGAGGGATGAATTAACCATAAAAATAGAAGCGATGAATGATTCGTTGACATCGTTGGATTTAGTTATTTTGGATAAGGAATCTAATAATGATGTTGCGGCTGAAATTGGTCCTTTACGATATTTGGATAAATTAACTGGGTGGGGTATGGATAAAATTGTAAATTGGTTTACCTTATTAATTGTATTGGTATTCGACCCACTTGCAATCGCAATGGTTATTGCTTTAAATAAACTTGTAAAAGAATTAAAAGAAAATATCCAAAAAACTATTTCAGAAAACGATGAAGATTTAAAATTTATTGAAAAAAAAGAAGATGTTGTAGGAGAGATTGAATCTAAAATTAAAACTCCGATTGAAGAAAAGCCGGATGTGGTATTTGAACCAACAACTGAGGAAGGTGTTAATCTATACAATGAAAATGCCAACCCCAACCCAACACCACCATTACACTCATATAAAGTAACTGGAGCAGATAGATATAAGCGATAAAATTTGGAATATTATCATTTTTTTCGTATATTGTAATAAATTTAAACTAAATTAAATAAAAATGGATGAACTATATTCGGTCAGCGACCAAACAGTAAAAAATGTAAATTATATCAACACGAAAGAGAATAGTGAAGATGACCCTTATAAACAATATTTTAGGGAGTTTGATTATGGTATTGATATTAGTGATAATATTATTGTAATCAACGATGAAATTCAAATTGGGTTGTTAGCAGAATTTATTGCTAAAACACGTTTACTTAAAAAAATAAACCCTAATACGGATGTGATTACAATACTACTTAACTCCGGTGGAGGTGATGTAATGGAATGTTTGGGTATTATTGATTATATTAGAACCCATACTGAAATTAAATTTAATATTGTGTGTAGAGGTATTGCAATGTCAGCCGCTGCTCTCTTATTGGCATCTGGTACAGGGGTTAGAGTTGCATCAAAGCACTCAAAAATTATGGTTCACCAATTATCTACTTTCGCAGCAGGTAAATTGAGTGATGTAAAATCTAACGCAAAGTTTGCAGACCAATTAGAGGATGAATGTAATTCTTTAATGGCAGAATTTACAAAAAAACCAAAAGAGTGGTGGACATCAAACCAACAATCGGACCTGTTCCTATCATCCAAAGAAGCATTAGAATTGGGTATCATTGATAAAATTATTTAATTATGTATTTTGATTTTTTTACTCCAGACGAATTGCTGGAAAATTACAAAAAGTTTAGAAAACTTATTAATCAGGAGTTTAGTGGTGACCGATTGGATGCCCTAAACAAAATGTATGACCATTTAGAAGAAAGGATTATCTATACACCTGCTTCATCATTTGAGCATTTTCACAATGCTTTTCCTGGTGGTTATATTGACCATATTTTAAGAGTAACGAGAAACGCATTAAAAGTGTTTGATTTATGGAAAGAGTTGGATATGGTTACTGAGGATATTACAAGAGAATCAATTATATTTTCAGCCCTTCATCACGATTTGGGTAAGGTTGGTTCGGTTAATGATGATTGGTATAAAAAAAATGATTCTGAGTGGCATGTAAAAAATCAGGGAAAGATTTATAAATCAAACCCAAATTTACATTGGATGGAAATTCACGATAGAACATTCTTTTTGTTAAATCACTTTGGAGTAAGTTGTAGTGAGGAAGAATATCTTGCTATTAGATTGACTGATGGTTTGTATGACTCTTCAACTGAAAGTTATTATAAAAGTTTTAATCCTGAAAATCAATTAAAAACATTTTTACCCCATATTCTACATCAGGCCGATTTTATGGCTTCAAAATATGAATATAATAGGTGGGTTAATGATGGTAAAAAACTAAAAGGAACTAGAGGTACTATTCAAACACCAGGTAAAAATTTATCCAAATTTGAAAAAATAATGAATGGTAAATCTGAAGAGGATAAACCAAAAGTAGATTTGGTGTTTGACGCATTTAAAGATATAATGGAGGATTGATAGTATGGTTACAATTTTAATTTTATTACTTTTAACCGATATTGGGTTAGGGTTTTTTGTTTGGAATCTTTTAAGGAAATTAGAAACGGCAGATGATAATTTTGATGAGATGGAAAAGCAATACGATGAATCACAAAAGGTAATCCAATTTATGGATGAGAAGATTCAGAATGCTATGGAACGAATGAAATCAATAGATAAAATTGGTTCGTTTGAAGCAAATGATGAGACGGGTTATGTATTTAGAGAAATGTATAGTATAATAGAAGAATTGGATATGTATTATGGCGAGAAAACGGAAGAATCCGCAAAGTAAAAGATATTTTACAAATATAACTGAAATTGCAATAAACGCTTTTAATAATTGTGATAATCAAAGTTTAAAAAATAAAATCTATAACAGATTTATAGAATACCCATTTGATAAATTGGCAGAGAATGTAATACACACCTATAAAACTTATTATTTTGATGATGGGTATGAAGATACCAAAGCATCTGTAGTTGCGTTTTTAAATGAAAAAATGCATAAGTTTAAAGGTGAAAAAGGAAAAGCATTTTCTTACTTTACAGTCATAGCGCGTAATTTTTTATTTAATGAAAACAACGCCAATTATTCAAAGATGAAAATACATGAAAAATTGGATTCTGTTGATATTGGAAGAAATGTTCCCAATGAGGTGGCTGGGTATGAGTTATTGGAAGAAAAATCAGATTTTATGGATTTTTATACCGAATATATTGATTGTAATTTAGATAAAATCTTTATAAAGGATAGAGATAGAAAGATAGCTGATTCGGTAAATGAGTTATTTAGAAATAGAAGAGATTTATACTCATACAACAAAAAGGCTCTTTACATACTTATAAGAGATAGGACAGGAGTAAGTACGCAATATATTACAAGGGTTATAGGTAAAATGAAAATAATTTTTGTGGAATTAAATACGGATTATTCAAAAAAGGGTATTCTTAAATTAAATCACAATGTAGAAAGGTATTATGACAAAGGATGATGATATATTTAAAGGAACATCGTTTTCATCTTTATTAAAAGATATTTACGATAATTCCCGTAAAAAAGATAGACAGATTAAATTACTGATTGCTCAGTTAGAACCATTGGTTAAAAACCTAAATGATGCTTCAGTTGTTGTTCCACTTATTAAAGAATATTTAGAAGTTTCGGTAAAGAACGATGACCAATTGGTTAGAATGGCTGCAATAGCTCAAAAACTTTTAGATAAAGCAGATGGTGATGGTGGACTCTTATTATCTGAAGAAGAAAAGCGCCAGTTATTGGAAGCAAAAGATGATATTGATTCTAAAATAGAATCTCTGAAAAAGGATGAGGATGAATAATGCTTGGTGAAGTAACTGAAGTTTTTTTGAAAGATGGAAATCCAAATGATATTTACAAAATAAGGGTTTCTATTAAAAGGTCTTTTGGTAACGCCTCAACTGAATTTGCATATCCATTAAATCCTTATATCAAATCAGTTCCAATTATTGGAGAACAAGTTTATTTAATAAATGGTATGGGGGCAACATCGGGCCCTCTTTCTGGTGGATATGACTATTATTATATGTCGCCAACTTTTTTACAAAGAGCTATAAATAATAACCCATTACCAAAATCTATTGTAAATACTGCACAATCTTTTAATGCTACTACATATACATCCCAAACAATACCAAACAATTCTTCGGTAGAAGATAATAATCAAAATTTTGGTAAAGGGTTTTCTGAAATTAGTAATTTATCACAATTACAACCCTACATAGGTGATACTATATTTGAAGGTAGATTTGGTCAATCCATTCGTTTTGGATACACACCAAATGAAAGTGATGCACAAAGATTACCAACATGGCAATCTTCAAATCCAAATAAACCAATAACAATTTTAAGGAATACTCAAAACGAAAGTAATAAAAAGGGTTACGATAAATTTGTTTTGGAGGATATAAATAAAGATGATTCATCTATTTGGATGACTTCTAATCAAAAAGTTGGGATTACACCATCAAATAGAACATCAGTTTCTAATATATCTCAATTTTCAAATCCGCAAGTTATAATAAATTCCGATAGATTAATTTTTAATAGTAAAAAAGATAATATAATTATATCGTCAAAAAAAGATATAGCAATATCTACATCGGAATACACCACTACAATTAATTTAATTATATCAGCGATAGAAACATTAGCTAGGGGAACTTTCCCAGTAGTAGGAAATGCAACAACCGCTCATCCACAAATTGCTAGTATATTACTAAAACTTAAACAAGGTATAGGATAACTAATTATTATAAAAAATTATATTTATTATTATGAACACAGCAAAATTAATTCAGGCAATAAAACTCATTATTGAAAGTGAAGTTAAAAAACAACTTGCTTTAGAAAGAAAGCAGTTGAAAGAATCTATCTTAAAAGAATTGAAAAGGGGAACTCATATTACAAAAACATCTTTTGTAGAAAAAGACCCTTTGGATGTTGAACACCTCTTTGAAACAAAACAAAAACCAAAACAAAATAAATTATTTGGGGGTAATTCTGTATTATCATCTGTATTGAATGAAACTTATCAAAGTGGTGAGTGGAGAGATATTAATGGTGGTCATTCGTTTACATCGGATATGGCACAGGGATTTGGTTCTATGAACAATACTATGAATACTGCAAATAGTGTAGTACAAGATGTTGATGGTAATGCGATATCAATGGATAGATTATCACAAACACCACATGGTGAGGCGGTTGTAAATGCTTTAACCAAAGATTATTCTCAACTGATGCAGGCTATAAACAATAAAAAAAGAGGATGATAAGTGGCTAACAGAATAGAATATAGGTATAATCCGATTGATTTAAAACCAAATAAAGCAGTTGGTGTAATGCTACCATTGGGTGGCAGTCCTATATTTAAACTTAGTTATACGACTGAAGAGCAAGCAGTTTCCAATTTGAAAAATCTTTTACTAACCAGAAAAGGTGAGAGAGTATTCCAACCACTTTTTGGTTCGGATATATATTCACTTCTTTTTGAAAATATGGATAGTGAATTAGATTCCAATTTAGAAGAATCTTTATCGGAGGATATTAATTTTTGGCTACCTTACATTTTATTACAAAAGGTAGAAGTTAATTCTGAACCGGATTTTAATAAAGTAAGTATAAAAGTTTCATTCAAAGTAACTGAACAAGGTTCTAACCAAACAATAATTTTAGAAGTTGATAGTCAAGGTGAATTATCAATAGCGTAGGAGTATTAAATGTTAAATGATTCAAAAAAAGAAGTTAGCTTAATAGGTAGGGATTTTTCCGAGTTTAGGAAAAACCTCGTAGACTTTGCTAAGCAATACTACCCAAATACCTATAATGATTTTAATGAATCATCTCCTGGTATGATGTTTATGGAGATGGCATCGTATGTTGGGGATGTTTTATCATACTACACCGATGTTCAATTGAGAGAATCAATTGTTACACAGGCCAAAGAAACTACGAATTTATTTGAATTAGCTCAATCGCTTGGATATAAACCAAAATTATATTCACCCGCCACAACTAATTTAATAGTATATCAATTAATCCCAGCCATTGGTACGGGAAACAATGTTAGACCTGATTTAGATTACGCCCTAAAAATAAAAGAGGGTATGCAGGTTTCATCTACACAAAATGCAAATGTTGTTTTTAATACCACTAGAAAAGTAGATTTTGCTTTTTCATCATCATTTGACCCAACGGAAATATCGGTTTATCAAATAAATGAAACAACAGATGAGCCTGTTTTATATCTTTTCAAAAAAAGTGTAAGTGTAATTAGTGGGGAAGAAAAAACGGCTGATTTTACATTTGGTTCACCAAAACCATATGATAAAATTAAAATAGATGATACTGGAATCATTGATGTTATAAAAATCGTTGATGGTGATGGTGATACTTGGACTAAAGTAGATTATTTAGCACAAGATACTGTTTTTGAGCAAATACCAAATAATTCAGATTACACATTAAACTTAAACCAATACAGTTCCGAAACCCCATATCTTTTAAGGTTAAAAAAAATACCGAAAAGATTTATTACACGGGTTGATGAAAATGGTTCTATAACAATGCAATTTGGAGCAGGGGTATCATCAAATGCCGATGAAGAAATATTACCAAATCCAGATAATGTTGGTTCTAATTTGTATAAAGCAAAGACTGATTTATCACAAACAATAGACCCATCTAATTTTCTTTACACAAAAACATATGGAGTTGCACCAGCAAATACAACATTGACTGTAACATATAGAGTTGGTCAGGGGGTTGCTGATAATGTAATATCAAAAGATTTAACTCAAATAATAAACATAGAGTTTGAAAATGAAACAACTCCAACAAATACGGCACAATGGAACACTATAAAAAATTCGGTTGCGGTAATAAACGAAGAGGCTGCTAGTGGTGGTAAGGTAGAAGATAGTGTTGAAGATGTTAGAAATAACACTATGGCATTTTTTGCATCCCAAAACAGATTAGTAACCGCAGAAGATTATGTTGTTAGAGCGTATGCAATGCCGGCTCAATTCGGAGCTGTTGCAAAAGCATATGTAGCACCCGATTATCAAATTAAATCTTACAATAGAATGGTAAGTGGTGTTGCATCCGCAGGTTCTCTTCAAATACCAAATCCACTTGCTATTAATTTATATACTTGTGGATATAATTCAAACGGAAACTTAGCACCTTTGAATAGTGCAACAAAACAAAACCTTAAAAATTATATTTCTTATTATAGAATGTTGACAGATGCTGTAAATATTAAAGATGTGTACATTATCAATATTGGTATTAATTTTGAAGTAGTAGTTTTACCAAATTATAATTCTAATGAAGTATTATTAAGGTGTATTAATGAATTAAAAAAGTATTTCAGTATACCTGATGCCCAAATTAATAGACCGATATTATTATCAGATATCTATGTTTTGTTAGATAGGGTAGATGGTGTTCAGACTGTGGTAAGACCTGATTTAAATGGTGTGGGTGGTTTACAAATAGTAAATAAATACAATGGGGTATATTCATCACATATCTATGATATTAAAAAAGCGACACGAAATGGTATTATTTATCCAGCAAAAGACCCATCAATTTTTGAAGTAAAGTATCCTGATTTGGATATTAGAGGTAAAGTAGTTCCGTTATTTTAGGGAGAAATAAATGATTTATAGAATATATCCTCAAAAAGATACTACAATATATGAAGATTCTACACGAAAATTACAAAATGTGGGAAAAGATGAAATATTGGAAGTAGGTAAATTTTTTGATACCGATGATACAACTCTATTGGGTAGTAGTAGGATATTGATACAATTTAACTTATCTCAAATATCACAATCAATCAATAATGGGACAATATCTGGTAGTATAAAATATTATTTAAACCTTATTTCATCCGATGAAAGAGAAATACCTTCTGAATATGATTTGTATATTTACCCAATATCACAAAGTTGGTCGGAAGGTGTCGGTTCTTTGCCCGATACACCTCACAATGAAAATGATTCAAACTGGGTTTATAGAAACACAAATGTTAGTTGGAGTGTTCAATCACCAATAAATTCAGGCTCATATTGGTCAATTAATGCAGGTGGTGGAACATGGTTTACATCCTCTGTTAATGGGACTATTTATTCGCAATCTTTCAGTAGAAATGTTTCGGATTTAAATATAGAAATAACTCAATATGTAAATGATATTCTAAATGGTAGTAGACAAAATAATGGGTTTATAATTAAAAGGTCTAATACCGATGAAACATCATCAATTAAGTATGGTGTATCAAAATACTTTTCAACCGAAACACATACCATATGGGTGCCTACATTAGAAGTTAAATGGAATGATTCTCAATTTCAAACAGGCTCACTTTCTGCATTGACTTCGGAAAATATTGTTTTATATACAAAGGGATTAAAATCCGAATATAAACAAGATTCAAAAGATAGGATTCGGGTTTATGGTAGAGAAAGATATCCACAAAGGACATTTGGTAATAGTGGTGCATTATCTACCGTAAAATATTTACCAACATCCTCTTATTGGTCATTAATAGATGTTGAAACTGAATTAGAAATTATCCCATTTGATACTACTTATACAAAGATTGAATGTGATTCTACGAGCAATTATTTTGATTTTTGGTTTAATTCATTACAACCTGAAAGATATTATAAATTTGTTTTTAGAATAGATTCTGATGGTCTGGAAAAGTATTACGATAATGATTTTTATTTTAAGGTAGTTAGATAATGGAAAGAGAAATAAAAAGAAACAATCAAGGAAGAATTCTATCATATTCATTATCAGATTCAAATGATACTTATGGTGTAATTGAGTTGAATAATTTTGTTAGAAAATTTGAAAATCTTTCTTTTTTACAAATTATCCCAACAAATGTTGAAGATGTTTCGCCGGAAATTATTTCGGGAAGTACTGAGTTTTTTCAGATATTAGGTAATAACCAAAATAATCAGACTACCACTCCTACAACTTCTACTACCAATAATAGTATTGGTGGTGGTGGTATAATAACAAATGACCCATCGTTAGGTAATAACCCTATTGAAATGCAATAATTTCTAATCAGAAAGAAATAGAATATGTCTTTAGATAGATTTGTAAATGTAAATGAAGTTTTAGATACCAAACCGGTGTATGGTGAAACTTTTGCGCAAGCTACTAAAATTAATTCCTATAATTTAAAACTATCACCTGATGATAGCCTCCTTAAATTAAGACTTAAACAAAAAACTGATAACTTTTCAACATTTCCTATTTCCTTTGAAATACCGGCTTCTTTGGAATTACATATATACGATACTGAAAATAATTTATTAAAATCGGTTTACGATAAAAAATTTATACAAACACAAAATACTTCGTTTGCATTTTCTCCTGAAAAAGATATTAGAGAGGCTGGGTTTGATTTTGGGGTATATACACTTGTTTATAATCCATTATACAATTTTTTTGGTGGGTTGGATACAAACAATATAACAATAGGGGAAATTTCTTCTGATAGAACCGAAATAAAAGCCAATGGTATATTGCAAAATCCACCAATGTATTTAATAAAAGAAATTCAAAGTGGGGTTCAAAGCGATAGTAATTATATTTTTACAAAAAATAGGCCTGAATTCATTTTAAATTTTGGTAATAATAATATATCTGATGTCGCTAGTATAAAGTTTATTGGCGACCTTAACGGAAGCGATGATGATTTTATAAGCGAGGTTTATATAAAATTAGTAACACCAATCAGCGATACTATAAACATTGGTGATAGGTTTTCTATTGATGGAAGATTGCAGAAATCTTATGTTGAAAAAATTATAGTTTATAATCAATTTAGTGAAGTAGAACCCGAACAAGTTCTAGAACCAAACTTTAATATTGAATTAGATAAATTCGGTAAATCTGATGGAACTGATTTTCAAACATGGAATGATTTATTGGGCGCAAATTTACCAACATCGCAGCAAATAATAGATTCATATTTCAGCGGTTCTTTTGGAAACATAAAATTAAACATAGATTATTCTGATTTTTCTAAGTTTGTTCATTATTCATCCGCAACCGAAAGAGTTGATAATTTTTTTTACAAATTACAAACAATTGAAACATATAATGCTAGAATACAAACACTACAACAAGTTTCAGGTTCTCATGCATTAACAAACATATCTCAATCAATCTCTCGTAGAGATACTTTAATTGGTGGTTTTGATGGATTTGAAAAATGGATGTATGAAAGTGTAAGCGCTTCATTATACACCCATTATTCAACATCAACAAATACGATTGTACCTTATCCAAAACAATCCACATATCCAATTGTATTTTACCCAACAACTAGCTCACAAGCCGAAAGTTGGTATGAAGGAGTTTATAGTTCAGCATCATTATATGATTCGCAGAATGAATCTGCTCTTATAAATTTAATTCCGATTTCATTAAAAGAGGACCCGTTAAACCAAGATTATTTATTATTTGTTAATATGATTGGACAGCATTTTGACATTTTATGGACATATGTTGAATCATTAACAAACATTAATAAGCGAGAGGAACATCCAAATGATGGTATGTCGGATGAATTATTATACGATGTTGCAAAATCAATGGGGTGGAATTTATCCAATGGTTGGGGGCAAGCTAATTTATGGGAATATGTTTTAGGAACTGATACATCTGGAAATCGTTCAACAACGATTGGCGGATTGGAAACAAAACCAAAACAAAAAATAAGAGCAGAGGTTTGGCGTAGAATATTAAATAACTTACCATATATTTACAAATCAAAGGGAACAGCCCGTTCTATTAAAGCCCTTTTATCGTGTTATGGTATACCTGAAACGCTTTTGAAAATACGGGAGTTCGGCGGACCGAAAGTTGTTGATGAACCCAATATATATGAATCGGAAAGATTTATATATAAAGTAGAAACAACTGATTCTAAAACAATAAGAAATCCATTTGGAACTATTAATGGTAGTAGACCTAATTCAATTGAAGTAATTGGTAAAATGCCGTTGGGTGATTTTACAATAGGTAGATTAACTGGGGGTGCAACTGATATAGTTTTTGAATGGAACTATTCCGGTGGCCAAGCTAGAATACTTGGAAAACACGGCGCCTCACTAATAATGAGTTCATCTTATATGAATTATAAAAGTAGAAGAGATGGTTCTTTTGGCATAGTTTTAAATAATTCAAATAATTCAACAACAATTTACGCAGCATTTAAAGATGATTTTGGAAATGTACTTGCATCTTTATCAGCCACATCTACTACTGGTGATTCTACAGCTATATTTAATAATTCAACTCAATTTATTATTGGGTCCTCTACGTTTGGGATGCCAGCAACCGCATCAATTCAAGAAATAAGATATTATTCATCATCGCTTTCACAAGAAATATTTGAAGAGCATGCAAAGAATACTGAAGCATATTTTTCGGATGATAATACAACTGATTTAAACAGCACATTTTCATATAAAAATTTGGTTTATAGAATATTTCCTGATAGTGGGTTTACATCATTACCAACTACGATATCATCATCACATCCTAATCAATTTTTTAAAACAACCTCTGGAGGTTCACCATTAACCGCATCATTACCAAATCACATATCATCTGATTTAGTTGGTGAGGTTGATACTCAATTTACAAAAATACCATCTGTTGGTGCGTTGAATTTAAATAACAACAAAGTAAGAATTGAATCTTCAGTTTTAAGTTCATCATTGGATGTTGATAAAACAGCGGAAGTATCTCAATATGATTACGCTCCATTTGATTCAAATTTAGTAGCGTTGTATTTTAGTTCAACTGATGTTGTGAATAATGATATATATAATTCAGAGGGATATTTTGAGGTAGATGATTGGGTTGGAGACCCAGATGATAGATTCAATGAAGATTATCCGCAATTAAGATATAGGGCTACAAAATATTTTGATAAATATGTTAATTTAACGGCGGCATCAGGTTCTGCTCAAAAAAGGGGAACTGCTATTGGGTTGTTGTTGAAAATGCTTTCTATATATGACCATAGTATATTTGAGCAAGTTAAACAATTAATACCTGCTAGAAACGAATACATTGGTGGTGTATTGTTAGAACCACACATATTGGAAAGAAACAAATATAAAAGGGGTGATAAAATATCACACACCCAAAATGATTACTTAGCTAATATTAGTTTACTGCCACAAAGTATAGTTGGAAGTAAGAATGATTATTTAGCGGATATAGACTGGAAAGATGCTCATTTACAATCAACATATCAATACACAACGCCAATTCTTTCAGCAAGTAGTGGGGTATATTCTTTAACAACCACAAATGGTTACTGGAATTATTCAGCCACTAGTTCTATTATGGGTCAAAGATTATCTATGACCGCAAATACAACACAATATTTTTATTCATCTTCATTATCAGCATCAATTGGTAATTATTATTCATCATCATTAGTACCCGCACCAACTCAAACCGATGAATTGCCTGCAAGCTTGCAAAATCTAAGATTTAATGGTTGTAATAGTGGGGTAACATCAATTGATGGAAAATCAAGTGTAGAAATATTTACAGCAGACCCATTTGTATTGGGAGTAGCACCACAAAATGTATCGGTACAAGATGCGACAGTATCTACACCCACAACAACAACAATACCAATTACAACTGGCGCAGCCTCCGCTGGTAGATTAATTGTGTAACTAATTGGAATTAAATTTAAAAAATCTATATTTATAAGAAATAAAAGTAGGAAATTATATGGGATATTTAGATAATACATCGGTAACTGTTGATGCTATATTAACAAAAAAAGGTAGAGAGTATTTAGCATCCGGCCGTGGAAACTTTGAAATTACCAAATTCGCTTTGGGTGATGATGAAGTTGATTATACACTATGGAATACCGCACACTCATTGGGTTCGGATTACTATGGTGAGATAATTGAGAATATGCCTGTTTTAGAAGCAATTACCGATGAAAATTTTGCGTTAAGATATAAATTATTAACTTTACCAAAGAACGCAACATCCGTTCCAATTTTTTCTGTTACGCCGGCTAGTATAAGTGTTCCACAACAAAGTGTGTTACCAGCAGCGGGTGGTTCGGTTATCTTTACTATTAGTGGTGATTTACAACCTTACACTGTAACATTGTTGGATGATACATTGGGGACTATTGAAGTTATTAATAATGAAAGTTTCCGATTTACGGCTGTTAATAAATTGATACCTGAAACAACACAATCAACAAAAATAATTGTTGTTGGTAATGTAACTGGTGGTAGAGTTGATATAAATGTAACGGTTACACCAACTGTTACATCAACAACAACACAAGCCACAACTGTTAGAGGTATTTAATATAAAAAAATAGGAATATATAAATGGCAACTAAAACAATACAATTAGGAAGCTCAAGTGCTAGTGCTGGTTCATTATTTACATTTGAACAAATAATAGCAGATGATATTTATCAGGATGATTCACAACGAGTAACGCGTGGGTTGTTTAGTGGTAATGCAGCATCATTAGCAACATTTTTTACCTCTTCTGCACAAAGCGCTTCTTCGGGTAATTATTACTATGATGTTTATGATAAAGTTGGGACTGATTCGACGAGAGAGGTTCAATTTTCAATAGCATACGGCCATGCTCTCGGTAGTGGTTCTTTGGGTTCTACTGCTGCGGGTATAGGTTTTGCAGATTCACCATCTCGTGCTATTTACGCACAATATCAACAAACCTTATTACCATCATCAACTGTTAAATTTAATTTTACAGGCGTTGGTGATGAAAATTCTATATACATCGTTAATTTCAAAAGAAGTAGATTAAAAGATAAATTGGATAGAGGTAATTGGGAATTAACAATAAGTGGTTCTGGTAAGCAAATAAAATTGATAGATGATTCAGCGGATGTAACACAGTTATCATCGGCTGAACAAGAATATTACAATGTTGTATCAGGTTCATTGGCAACAGGGGTTAATACGGTAGCTTCTACACTAACATATGGACGGGTTTATCCACAAAGAGGGGTAATTGTTTTATCAGGCACTGCGCTTGATGCATCTGCCTCATTGGGAACAGACACATCATCAAATAACAATGGAAACAATTCATTTAAGTTATTCTCTGCTATCAGTAGGTCGGCTGCTGTTGATTCTACAAACAACGCTTTTAAAGCCAGAAATGAAGAAGAAGTTAAATCCACATATTACTTTTTAAGAGTAAGAAACAGTAAATTTAATTTTAGTAATAACCCATCGTATGTAACATCTTCCGCAAATGGGGGATATACACTATCACAACCAACTTTTGTAAATGACCCAAAATCATACATTACAACAATTGGCTTGTATAATAATACAAATGAAATGTTAGCGGTTGCAAAATTATCACAACCTATTTTGAAATCATATGCTAATGAAATTCTTTTAAAAGTAAAATTAGATTTCTAAACAATGATAATTAATGGCAGAACAAAAAATTGTATTAAGAGGAAGTAATTCCGAAACCATTAATGTTGGGTTTAAAAGAATAAATCAATTATTTTCTCAAGAAAGAGAATTTATTGCACATAAAAGGTATGAAGTAACCGATTCAAATCATTATACATCGTTTGGTATTTCAACCCTAAGAGCTATTAAACCGCATGTTAGTGGTGCGTTTGAATTTACCTCTACCGATTTAACACAAAGTTCTACCTATGATGGTTTGAGTGGTATTTATCAAAAAACTTTATGGAGAAGCTTGTATCAAACGCATTTTGCAGATGATTCAAGATTAACACTACACCCAACAGCATCAATTTTATCAGTTCCTGTTTATAAGTTTGGGTATGAAATAAAACCTAAATCAGTTAATATAACAAATTATTATGGTTCATCCACCGATTTTAGATATTATACCGATTCTAAAATAGATTCTAATTTTGGAACTATTGTATCATCATCAGCAACATATGGTTATATTTTTTATAGGGAGGGTTTGATTGTAATGACTAACACCTCATCAATTAATCAAAACACTTTTTTGGGTAATGGTGAATGGGATTACACATCAAATCGTGGGTTTGTTTTAAATTATAAAGCAACAAAAACAATTGATGAAACAAATATAACCTGTCATATTGGTAAAGATGAGTTTAATGTATCTACTCACCCAACATCATTAGTTAGTGGTTCTTTTGGAAGTAGAGCAGGGTTTACAACATCATCCGTATTTTCTCCATATATTACAACGATTGGATTATATAATGATAACGATGAAATGATGGCTGTTGCTAAATTAGGTGCACCTTTAAAGAAAAGTGTAATTACGGATTTATTTATAAATGTGAAGTTTGATATAGATTAGTTATGGGAAAAAATTGGGGTCATATCCAAAGGACTAAGGGGCATCGCTCCGGTCTTGAGGATAAAGTTTCGGATGAATTAAAAAGTAAGGGTATTGATGGTGAATATGAAAAGCATCAAATACAATATACTAAACCTGCTACAAATCACACATATAAGCCTGATTTTAGATTACCAAACGGAATATTCGTGGAAACAAAAGGAAGATTCACATTAGAAGATAGAAAAAAACATCTTTTGATAAAACAGCAAAAACCTGATTTAGATATTAGATTTGTATTTCAGAACCCAAACGCAAAATTAACTAAAAAATCAAAAACTACATATGGAATGTGGGCAGATAAAAATGGATTTAAGTGGTCTAATAAAGATATACCACAAGAGTGGATAAATGAAGAACCAAAATCATTTTTATTTGGATAATTAGATTTTCTGTTGTATATTGTGTGGGAATGGGTATAATAAAAACATACGCAGTAGAGCATACTACATTTAATTCTAACATTCGTGCTTTCTTGAAAAGATGGCACTACTCGGATTATGTCAATATACAAACAAAACACGCTTTTATTTTATTGCGTGAAGGAAATTTTGGAATGCCTGAAATAATTGGTGTCTGCATTTACACCCGTCCTGCCGGCCCAACTGCTGGGCAGACTTATCACCCCACTCGTCCTGATAAGGTATTGGAGTTACGAAGATTGTGTTTGGTTGATGATACACCCAAAAACGCAGAGTCCTATTTTATATCCAAAACAATTAAGTGGTTAAAGAAAAATACGGATTGGGAATATATTATAAGTTACGCAGACCAAAATCAAGGGCATAGTGGTGTTATATATCGGGCTTCTAATTTTAATTATTTAGGTGAAACATCCCCATCAAAATCTTTGGAGGTTGATGGAAAATCATTTCACATTAGAACACTTTCTATGTTGGATAGGCCGTATGGTGTTGAAATAAACAAGAGATATAAAGCTGGTGATTCCGGTGTAAAAATAATTACTAATTTACCGAAACATATTTATACATATGATTTAAGGGGTTATGGAAGAAAGACTGCTTGAGCTTTTAGAACGGGTATTGGGAAAGAGTAAAAAAACTACTGGGGATAATTATGCTTTTTACTCACCATTTACAGACCACTATAAACCAAAGCTTGAAATAAATATTAAAACCCAAAATGGTGAAAATCGTTGGCACTGTTGGATTTCAGACGAGAAAGGAAAAACAATCCGTTCTCTTTTTAAGAAGCTGGGTGTATCAAAAGAGGTTTGGGATGAACACAACTCTATTTTAAGTAAAGTTGATAGATTTGTAACTCAGAGGGAATATAATGATGTTATAGAAAGGGTGGAATTGCCAAAAGAGTTTCATCCATTATGGGAAAATAGAAAATCACCAATTTATAATCATGCTCTTAATTATGTTTTGGGACGGGGTATAAGACCTGGTGATATTGTTAAATACAATATAGGTTATTGTGAAGAGGGTGTATATTCTAATAGGATAATAATTCCATCCTATGATTCGGAGGGTATATTAAATTACTTTGTCAGTAGGGCTTTTTACGATACACCACAAAAGCATAAGAACCCAAAAGTATCAAAAGATATTATTGGTTTTGATTTATTTATAAATTGGAATGAAGCAATTGTAATTTGTGAGGGTGTCTTTGATGCTATCTCTATTCGTAGGAACGCAATACCAATTTTTGGTAAAACCATTCCGCAAAAGTTAGAAAAAAAGATATTAGATAAAAAAGTATCCAAAGTGTATGTGTGTCTTGATAAAGATGCTATCCAAAATTCTATTCAGTTGTGTGAAAAACTTATGGGATTTGGTATTCAATCACATTTGGTTGATTTGGATAAAGAAGATGCATCTGAATTGGGGTATGACAAAATAAACACTAAAATATATAATACACCTCCGCTTGATTTATTAAAGTTGGTTGAACACAAAATGTTTGGGAGAAAATGAAGAAGTTAAATAAGATTTATCACATAGCAGATATTCATATCCGAAATTTAAAAAGGCATAAAGAATATAGTTTGGTGTTTAATCGTTTATATGATTATCTAAAATCGGTAAGGGATGATGATTCAATTATCCTTCTTGCAGGCGATATTGTTCATGCTAAAACTGATATGACACCTGAAGTAGTTGATATGACGCAAAACTTTTTAAGAAGTTTATCTGATATCATGCCTACAATTTTGATTCCTGGTAATCATGATGCAAACTTAAATAATCCTTCACGATTAGATGCTCTTTCACCAATTGTCCAAGCTTTAAATCACCCAAATTTACATTACTATAAAAACACAACAATATTTGAATTTGGTGGTGTTACTTTTGTACACAAATCCGTTTTTGATGGTTCGGATGGATTTATACCCAGCTCAGATGTTGATGGTGAATTTAAGATAGGTTTATTTCATGGGCCGGTTGATGGAATACAAACCGAACATGGTTTTAAAATTGATAATAAAAAAGTTACGGTAGAATCTTTTAATGGATATGACTTAGTTCTTTTGGGGGATATCCACGTTCCCAACAATTCGGTTGGGGGAGTGCATACAATAAAATATCCAGGCTCCCTGATTTCACAGAACCACTCAGAATCAATTTATCCTGAACATGGTATATTGGTATGGGATATACAAACAAAGTCCTCTACATTCGTTCATATTGAGAATGCGTATGGGTATGGAACGATAGATATTGATGGTGGTAAAATAACTACAAATGGATACATTCCACCAAAACCCAGATTAAGGTTGCGGGTAAAAGATACTACAACAACCCAATTAAATAAGATTATAACACAATTAAAAAAGAAATACGAAGTAGAAGAATTAAGTATTCAAAAAGTATTATCTACGAATGATGTTGGTAAAAGAGAGCAAATAACTTTATACAATGTCAGAGATGTTGGTTTTCAAAACAAATTGTTGGAAGATTATTTAATATCAAAATTTGGAATTGATACTGAAACATTGGAAGTTGTAAAGAGTATTAACGCTGATATAAACTCAAAAATTGTAAATCCATATTCAATAAGAAGTTCGGTTTGGATACCAAAGGTATTTGAGTTCTCAAATATGTTTTCGTATGGTGAAGATAACTATATAAACTTTCAAAATATGAAAGGTGCGTATGGTGTCTTTGCGCCAAACGCAAGTGGTAAATCATCTTTGTGGGATGCTTTATCTTTTTGTATTTTTGATAAGTGTTCGAGGACATCAAAAGCAGTTGATGTAATGAATTATTCTAAAAACAACTTTTATTGTAAGTTTATTTTCGAGTTGAATGGGAGGGATTATGTTATTGAAAGAAAAGCAAATAAATCTACAAAAAAAGGAACTGTAAAAGTTGATACTCAGTTTTATACTTACAATGATGCTGGTGATATTGAAAGTTTGAATGGTGATGAAAGAAGGGATACAAACTCGGTTATCAGGCAGTATGTGGGAACATATGATGATTTTATATTGACTGCTCTTTCTACTCAATTTAATAATTCAGGTTTTATTGATAAATCGCAGAAAGAAAGAAAAGAACTACTTGCTCAATTTTTGGATATGGATGTGTTTGAGCAGTTATATTCTGTGGCAAGTGAAGAAATAAAAGAATTATCAACCCTATTGAAAGATTATAAGGGACAAGATTTTCCAACAAAATTATCATCTGCTGAATTGAATGTTCAAGCTATGACAGGTTCTATTTCTAAATTGGAATCTGAAAAAGTTGAATTAGAATCTCAATTAAACATATTGAATCAAAATATTGAAAATAAATCTACTAAGTTGGTTGTAGTGGATGGAACATTAAATTTAGAATCGCTTAACAATGAACTGATTGACTGTAAAAATGATAGCAAAGTAATATCATACACCATTAGAGATATGGAAGCAGATTTAGTTCCATTACAAGAAAAACTTTCTAGGATTTCTGATTTTTATACTCAATATAATTTAGAAGAATTAAAACAAAAAGATAATGAATGGCGTATTTTAGAGCGTGATATTTCTTTAATAAGGGGAACTGTATCAAAGTATGAAATTGATTTATCGCACAGTAAAAAGCATTTAGAAGGTATTGGTTCTTTTACATACGATGATAATTGTGAACATTGTGTAAATAATAAAAATACACCATTTGCACAACAAAGTTTGGAGTTAGAAAAAAAGATAAATTCGTTAAACACAAAAATTGATGAGTTAAAAATCCAGTTGAGTGAAAAAATAGAAGCGCAGCGTGGTTGTGATGTGAAATCCGATTTAGAAAAGGTAAACCAAATCAAAGAAAAGGAGCAACAAACCAATAGCAAATATTACTTACTATTATCTCAATTAAACGATTATAAATCCGATTATACAAAGATTGAAACAAGATATGAAAAATTGGTTGATGATATTGAAAGGGCTAAAAAGCAAGAAAAATCTGTTGAGTTCAATAGGATATTAACTGAAGAAATTAATGATTTGAAGCAAAAAAGAAAAGGGGTTCAATCCGAACTTGCGAATGCTACAAATAATTTGATTGATTTATTGGGGGGTTTACGGGTTCAACAAAATATAATTGAAACGGTGAATCAATCTATTGAAAAATTAAATTTGATGGAAATAAAGTATGCCGGATATGAGTATTATTTATCAGCTGTAAAAAGAGATGGTATTCCATATGGGTTGATATCAGAAATATTACCAAAGCTGGAAGTAGAAATAAACAATATACTTCAACCAATTGTAGATTTCCAAATTATATTGGACACTGATGGTAAAAATATCAATTCATATATTTGTTATGGAGATGATAAGTATTGGCCATTAGAATTGACTAGTGGTATGGAAAAGTTTGTAAGTTCTATCGCAATTAGAACTGCGTTAATCAATGTATCCAACTTACCTCATCCAAATTTTATCGCTATTGATGAGGGATTTGGTTCTTTGGATACTGATAATTTTAATTCTTTGTATTTGTTATTTGATTATTTAAAAACTCAATTTGATTTTATTATTACAATATCCCATATAGATAAAACGAGGGATATGGTAGACCAGATAATTGATATTAATAAAGTAAACTCTTTTTCATCTATAAAATACTTATAATTATGGGAGATACAAATGCCGTTAGAGTTTAAAAAAAGATTTAAAGAAAATTTAAAATTAATACCTGTTTATATAGAAGATAATTCATCAACATCTGATGAATATTTTGGTATTAAAGAATTTCCATCTTTTTTTGGTAGGGGTAAAAATGCCATACGAATAAAACCAAGTAGATTTACATTAAAAGCAAATTCACAAATATACATTGAGATATTAGATATAAATGGTGAATCAATATATTATGAGATACCTGATTACGAACCAGGAGATTTATCAAGATATATTTCGGCTTGGGTTTATGGTGAAAGAGATGATTCCTACAACACCCCAAATGGTGTTGGTGAAATTATATTGTGTGGAATAGCCGAAAGAACGGCTGTTGGTGGAGATATACCAGAAGAATTTAAAAATGTTTTAAATGTTAGGTGGCGTAGACGATTTTCTATAAGTAGGGATGTTAGAACCGAATCTCCAATTGTTTTCTTTAATCAGAATGCAGCGCCAACTATAACTGTATCTGAATCACTATCGTTTTATAAAGAAATACCAGCAGAAACTTCATTACAATTAGTAACACAATCTATCAATCAAACTATTGTTTACTCATCTGATTTTTCAGGTCAAAATGTTTTTTTAGAAACACCATCATATCAATTAAATCAAAATTCGGTTGGTGGTCAAATAAAAATTAATTTACAAAATGTTTCATTAACACCACAACTTACATCAGCAGAAATAAGTGCTGGTATGTTAAAACCATTAAGTTATACTGCATCCATACAATCTTTTTTAACAAGCAGAAAATTTAGGGTTGATAGACCATTGACGGCATCGGTAATAACTAAAACCGAATCATTACAAAAAACATTTACCGCATTTTCTACGGGTAGTTTTATTTTAGAAACTATTAATACTGGTTCTGCTACCACATTTTCTCAATCACTAGCACATATCACAGTAAAGAATATAAATCCACTTGTAGGTAATATTGATAAAATAAATGTTTATATTAAATCAAAAGCAACGGGGGATGCTACAACCGAGTATCAGTTAATTGGAACAAAATTAATAAACGAACCTATAACAGGTTCTTTGACAGATATCTATTCTGATACAAAAACAAATTTAACCGAATCAACTTATACATTTATTTTTAACCCACCAAATAAAAATACTGCAAATGATATAAAGGTTGAATATTTAAATTCTCTAAACGATTTTGCAAACTACGAGTCGGTATTATATAACCATTATTTTCAAGGATATAATGCTCAATCAACTGGTGGCGGTGATATCACCGAATTAAGCCAATCTTTATCATCTTTAAGTGATATTGTTATTGATGTGAGTAGTAGTTTAATAACAACTAACTCCGAATTGACATCGGTGAGTAGTAGTTTAGTAACAACTAATTCTACATTGACATCAGTAAGTAGTAGCTTAGTAACAACAACTACTACTGCAAACAGCGCATACACATTATCAACAAATATTTCGGATGTTATTACTGAAACCGAATATGATCGATTGGGATTAGATTTAACAGGTACTATTTGGGGAGGAACAACCCCACCAGTACCAGAAACTTTGAACGACCAAAATAAAACCGATTGGACGAATGGTGATATTCCGATAATTAGAAATCCAAATAGAAGTGAGCTTGATGTTGTGGGTATTTTGGCCGACCCAGATGGATATCTACAAATTAAATTAAAAAATGATTATTCGGGTGGTTCTGGGCTAGCAGATGTTATAATATTTTTACCATATTATTCATCATCATATACATCATAATTGATTAATCAATAATCTTATATTTATATTCATATGGGAAATTTAATAAAAGAATGGGTTAAATCTGTATTAACCGAAGAAGTAAATAAGACTGTTGTAGTTTACGCGGGTAGATTTCAACCATTTCATAAAGGGCATTACGCAACATATGCGCATTTAGTATCAAAATTCGGTAAAGAAAATGTATTCATTGGGACATCCAACAAAAGTGGTGGACCAAAAGACCCTTTCAATTTTTTGGAGAAGAAAAAAATAATGACCACAATGTTTGGTGTTCCACCCAACAAAATTGTTCAAGTAAAAAATCCATATAATCCAACGGAAATACTAAAAAAGTTTTCAGATGAAACAACCGCATTTGTAACTGTTGTTGGTGAGAAAGACGCTGCAAGACTTGGTGGAAAGTATTTTAAGAAATTTCATTCGGGCGATGGTTTCAAACCCGCATTTGGTTATAAAGACCATGGGTATGTGTATGTATCACCTTCTCAAAAGAATCCAATAAGTGGAACTGATGTTCGTAATTGGTTATCGAAGGGGAGCGATTCACAAAAGAAAGCCGGTTTTAAGAAAGCATACCCACAATGGAATCAGGAAATATTTAATATGATTTCTAAAAGGTTGGGTGGTGTAAACGAAATAGTAACCAATTTTTTACAAAATTATAATATAGTTCCCCTAATTGAATCGACATTAGGTGGCGGATATGGTGCGGATGCAGGAGAACCTGATGCAATTTATGTTCCAGATAATAAAGAAAGAATATTAGGACTAGGAAAAGGTGCACAAAAAAATGATTATTGGTTTGTAAATGGTGGATATACCCAAATGCATTTTCCAAAAGCAGATGTAATGGTTAGAAAAAGTGCAAAAGGTACTGGTGATTTTTATCAATATGTAAGTAGGAGAAAGGTATTCACAATGGATGATTTGTTGGATATTCCTGAAACCGAAGATTATTTAACTGCTGACCTGGCAACATCTCCGTTAGATACTACCCAAAATGCGCCGGAGGTTGAAATAACTGGATTAGAAGATGTTGATTTAAAAGAAGTATATAGAGGAATGGGTTATGAGGTTGTTGAGTGGGTACTTGGTAAAAAACTAGAAATATTAGATAAAAAACAATATAAATTATTGGAAACTATTGGTAAAAGGTTTTCCAACTTTTTAACCGAAGGTGGTGCATACGGTCATATGAATCATCCATTTGATAATGAATTAAATTTAACTTTTGGTGATTTAAAAAACATAATAACAAAAGCCCTAAATGGTGAACTTGAACTGACTCGAGAAAAAACAGATGGCCAAGCACTTGCTATTAGCTGGAGAGATGATAGGGGATTAATTGCTGCAAGAAATAAAGGGCATTTAGCAAATAGTGGTGAAAACGCAATGTCCATAAAGGATGTTGCTACTAAATTTGCTGGTAGAGGTGGATTAACTGATGCTTACAACTTTGCTATGAAAGATTTAGAAAAAGCAATGGGTAGTTTATCCAAAGCACAACGGGACAAAATATTTAAGCAGGGTAAGAAATTTATGAACTTAGAGGTTATTTATCCAACCTCCGTAAATGTAATACCTTATGGTCAGGCTCTATTAGTATTTCATAACACAACTGAATACGATGATAGTGGTGTGGCAATTGGAGCAGAGCAATCTGATGCTACCGTATTAGCTGGGATGATTAAACAAGTAAATCAGCATGTTCAAGACAAATATACCATACAAGGACCACCCGTTACTCAATTACCAAAAGAGGAAAGCTTAAAACAATTACAACCAAAGTTTTTGGGGATGTTGCAAAAATTACAATCTAAATTTGGGTTAAAAGATAGCTATGGTATGGCAGAGTATCATCAGGCTTGGTGGGATGATTACATAGAAAAAAATTCACCTGAAAAGTTAGATAAAGAAACAAAAGACGGATTAATAAGAAGGTGGGCATTCTTTAATAAAGGTTTTGGATTAAGTAACAAAACAATTAAATCGGAAAAAGTATTACAATGGGCATTGGGTGTGGATAAAAACGACCACCAAAAAATATCAAAAGATAATATTCGACCATTTGAGGATATATTTTTGGGTGTTGGTTCTGAGGTATTATCATTTATGAGTTCAGTACTAACTGTAAATCCCGATGAAGCAATTCGTAGTATTAAAACGAGATTAGACCAAACTATTAAAGATGTTAAAACGGGTGGAGACCCTAAGAAAGTTGCTAAGCTTAAAATGGAATTAGAAAGATTAGAAGCGATTGGTGGTGTAAATAAAATTGTTCCAAAAGAAGGAATTGTTTTTGTATATAAAGGCAATACTCTGAAACTTACTGGAGTTTTCGCTCCGATTAATCAAATTTTAGGTTTATTCTATTAATTATATATTTATATAAAAAGTTATGGGAAATAGTAAATTAAAAAATACAAAAGCGGTTACTGAAATGTTGGCGGGTGTTCATAAAACGCAAACAAAAACAACCGTTGGTTTTGAAAACTCACCTACTTATGTTCGTCGTTCAGTTGGTGAACAATGGGAAGATGAGAATGGGGATATGTGGGAGCAAAAAGCCGGATATAAAGTAAAGCTCGGCAAGCTTCATCAATTAAGGGAGGACTTGAGAAAGTTTCCTAATTGTATGAAGGAAATTTGCGACTGTAAAAACCCAAAAAGATTGGATGAAAAAATGCGTGCTTTTCACGGCATGTGTTTTGATTGTGTATTAAGTATGGAATCAAAACTAAGAATAAGTGGAGAGTATGATAGATATGAAAAAAGAAAAATGCTTGAGAATGCGAAAGCATGGTTAAAGCAGGCTCAATTTGAAAAAGAGGCCCTTAAAGTTGCGTTAAAAATGAAGTTCATCAACGAAAATGGTTCGGTTGAAGAATGGAATGGAGTTAATATAGAAGATGTTCTATCAAAAGTAGATACTGATTTTGAAAAGTTACGAGTTGATTATATTGGAAAATTGGAGAAAGAACTTGAAGAAACCACAACTTGAGCACCTAATTAAATCAGCAGTAAGAAAAGTTATTGTAGAAGATTTAAGAAAATGGTTTGGCAAGGGTAAAACCGGCTCAACTACTGGTGGTGGTTGGGATAGATATTCTACCACAGGTGAAAAACTTGGTAAGTGTGGTGATGCGGAAGAGGGAGAACCATATTCTGCTTGCTTATCCAAAGAAAAAGCCCAAAAGTTGGGTAAGGATGGGATAGCAAGTTTTGTAAGAAGAAAACGGGCAGCTCAAAAAAAGGGTGGGGATGCCAAAAAAGGAAATGAAAAAGAAAAAGGGCAAACGCCTGTATATGTAAAAACCGGAGCATAAAAAAATGAAACAATCCCAATTAAGAAAATTGATTAGAGAATCAATAAAATCAGTTTTAACTGAAGCAAGTGTTAAAGATTTTAGAAACATGCCAACCGATCCACCAAACGAATCTATGATAAGATTGATTCTTATGAGAAAGGTAGATGGAAAAACTGCTGTTTATCGTTTAGAAAAAGATAATTGGTTTAGAAGATACCAAAATCCTGGTAAGGGGTATGGTTTAATGATTAGAAAATTTAGGATAGGAAATCAACCGATATCGGTAAAACCAAATCCGGAAATTGGGCCACACCATTCGGTATTTAACGCTTTGGTAACTTATTTACCATCTGAATTTGTTAATACTGATGATGATATTCCTGCGAACTATGAAACCGCAAAAGGATTTGTATTTTTAGGTACGCGGGCTTTTTCTGGATTTGAAATGCAGCAGGTATTATCACCAAAAGATATTGAAACATTTGTTAAAATGAACATATCTAATTATACACCATAATTTGAGGTTAATTATGAAAAAACAATTGGTAGAAAAGAATGTTCCAACCGACCCTTCAAAATGGTCTTACTATAAATCGCAGGCAAAAAAAAAGTTTGACGTATATCCAAGTGCCTACGCCAATGCCTGGGCAGCAAAACAATACAAAGCAGCTGGTGGGGGTTGGAAAACCGAAGAAGGGGTAGTAAATGAAGCAAAGAATGAACCGCCGGTAATAACTCAACTAAGAGATGTTATGAGGTCAGGTTATAAATCAGTTAAAGACCCTAAGACCGGAAAGCAGATGAAAGTAGATTCATACTCAGCATCCGCTATCATATCCGTTTATGACCAATTGAAGAAACAGGAGAATAGGGACCAATTTGTAAACGCAGGACTTATGAAAATGCAGACCATTGCGTTTAAGTTGTTGAATAGGCGGGAGGGGGTAATAAAAGAAAATACTACCGAAGATATAATAAAAGATTTGGATAAAGTAAAAAATGATTTAATTAAAAAGGTGGATGTATTAATTGCAAAAAAGAAAAAACTTTACTCCAATGTAGATATTGAATCACCAATGAGCGCAGATGAAAAACAATTAGATAAGGATATACAATCCATATTTTCACAAATTCAACAATTAGTTCTACAAAAAAGAAAAATGAAAAAAGAATCAGTAAACGAGGGAAATGCTTTTACTGGGGCACTTTTTAAAGCAAGAAAAGAAGGATTGAAAGAGTTTGAATTTGGTGGTAAGAAATACCCTGTTATAAATGAAGTTGATGATGATGAACCATCGGTTTCTTCAGTTAAAAAAGTGGGAAAGGGTACTGAAAAACAAAAAAAGGAGATGTTATCAATCCAAAAAAAATTAAAAGATAACGCCAAAAAAACGGTGGAGTTTACAAAAATTCCACAGGGTGATAGAACCCCTGCGCAAAAAGCCCATTTGAAAGATATGGCTGATTTAACAACAAAGTTAAAGAAGTTAAAAAGTTTGACAGAGGATATAGATGTAGGACATCAAGACGATGAACCAAATATGTTAAAAGCAGACCTTTTTCGTATCGCAAAATATGCAAAAGAATTATATGAATTATTAGGGCAATTTGATAATGCGGAAGAAGAGATTGATTTTCCACATTGGTGGCAATCTGATATTGTTAGTGCAAAAACTCTAATGGTAAATGCGAAACATTACCTAAATGGTGAATTAAATGTAAATGGTAATCCGTTGGGTGAAGTAAAAAAAAACTTGAGTGAGGGGCTTCAATATCACATAAAAAACAAAAAACCAATATCAGAAAATATTTACAGGTATGGTTCTCCCAAATTCTTTAAGTTGGTAAATGAATGTAGAACTCTTTGGAAAAAGGGTGAATTTATACCAATGAATGAAAGCGATGAATGGTTTTTAGATTCCGATTTAGGTAAGGTTGGTATTTATGAGGGAAAAAAAGTTCTTTTAGATTTTCCAATTTTAACCGAAGCAGAATATCAGGGACAAGAAGTAGAATTAAATTCACCCAAAAGAAATTCAGGTGAAGGTAAAAAATATGTAGTTTATGTAAAAGACCCAGAAAGTGATAATATTAGAAAAGTAACTTTCGGCGATGTAAAGGGTGGGTTAACTGCAAAAATAAATAACCCAGAAGCAAGAAAAGCATTTTCAGACAGGCACAATTGTCCTGATAAGAAAGATAAAACTACACCAGGTTATTGGAGTTGTAATTTACCCCGCCATTGGTCTAAAATCGGTGGTGGTGAGGATATAAATTCATATTGGTAAAATGAGTAAACCATACGCAGAAACCAAATCTAAAAGTATTATCTACCGGTCTTTTGATACGGATGTAGATAATTCAGAATTAGTATGGCATAGAGATAAAAAAACAAGATTGGTTGAAGTAGTTGATGGAAAAGGTTGGTATTTTCAATCTGATAATAAACTACCAATAGAACTTAAAGTTGGGGATGTATTTACCATACAAAAAGAAACATATCATAGGATACTAAAGGGAAAAACACCATTAAAAGTAATGATAAAAGAATTGGATTAATTACTTTTTAATCCATATTTATACTAAATAAGTTTCGATGAATGCGTATCATGTATTTTTGGTCAACGATGATAGACCGCCTGGAAGTTTTGAGTTATTGGTTCAAATGTATTCGTGTATAGTACACAAAATTTACAATTCAAATACACCACTTTATTTAATTACCGATAAAAAATCAAAAGAATTTTATGATAATTGGAATATAACCCCATTATACGATAAAGTTATTACCCATTATTTTGATGATTATCCATATGAAATGATTTCTAATAATTTTTGGGCATCCCCTAAAATATGGGCTATGTCTAAATTAAAAGCGCCTTTTGTTATTTATGATACTGATTTGGTATTATATAAAAACCTAAAAAAAGAAATGGATGATTGTGATTTATTGTATTTACATAGAGAATCACCATTCACATATGGGAATCCATTAGATATTGAACATTCATCTAGTTGGAGATGGGATGAAAAACTTAAACAACTATTTATAGATTCTTTTCCAATGAATTGTGCGGTAGTTGGTATGAAAAATGAGAAATTTAAAAAAGAATATGTTTCTAAGTATTTTAAATTTGTATTGGGTGCGAGTGGTGAAATAAAAAATATGACAGATGAGAAAAAAAAGATGTATGCCGCATCTTCCGCTCAAATTACATTGGAGCAATGGTTTTTAGCCGCATTATCAAAGGGGGTTAAGAACGTAAAAACAAAAGCATTAGTTCCAGTTATATACACCAATAAATCGTTTTATTCTTTTAATTTAGATGGTGAACCCGAAGAAGCACAGGAGTTATTAAATAAATCAATCTATCATCTTTGGGGCGCAAAAAAGTTTGAAAACAGCCCAAAATCAAAAATGTATATTCAATCCAAAAAAGATATAATAGCAGCTCTACCAATAATAACAAACAGTTCATATAATGATTTGTTAATAGGTAAAGCAAATGAACTTATATCAAAATTAGTTTAATAAAATTAAAATCAGTATTTATAATAATAGGAGGAAAAGTTATGAGCATTTTAAAAAAGTTATTGAGTTCGTTCGATCGATTTTTTATGGGTAAAAAAATAATAAATTTACCTGAAACATTAGAAATTGTAAAGATAGAACCATTAAAAACACAAATCAAACCACTTACATCTGCAAAAGCATCTGTGGGTCAATTATCACCAGAAGTGAAAACAGAAGAAGTAAAACCAAAACCAAAAAGAAGAAATAATTATAAATCAAGACAAAAAAAGCAGAAAAAAAATAATGAAACTGTCTAAAATTATTATATCTGTAATAATATTGTTAATCGCCCTATTTTTACTTAGGGATAAATTACCTATGGGTTTTGTTAAGAATATTTTCAATAACGAACCCATAATTGATACAGTAACAACGATAGAGTATAAATACGATACTATTAATACTGAATCGGAGGTTTATGCCCCAGAATGGAAAGATAAAGTTGTAGTTGATATAGATAGTATTTTTATTAATCAAAATGAACCAATAGATACTATGTCTCTTTTGAGAGATTACTACGCAAAATATTATTACGAAGATACAATTGCTGTGGATACATTTGGTTATATTGTGATGAAAGATACTATTTCAAAAAATCAAATTGAAGCACGGCAGCATATTTCAAATATTTTAATACCCACAAAAATTGTAACAAATACGATTTTAGTAAATAAAAGAGAAGTTTATTTGGGAACAGGTATTACCGCAAATAAAAATTTTATGGTTTTAAATGGTGAATTATTATTAAAAACAAAAAAGAAAAAAGCATATGCACTTGGAATTGGTTTTGATAATAATTTAGTACCAAACTTTACAGGAAAAGTTTATTGGAAAATAAGTAAATAATAAAAACCAATGCCGAAAACTTTAAAAGAATTAATATCAGAAGAGTATGTAAAGTGTGCGAAAGACCCAATATATTTTTTTAAAAAATATTGTTACATACAGCACCCGCATAGGGGAAAAATATTATTTAACCTATATGATTTCCAAGAAGATTTAATTGATTCTTTTAAAACCCACCGATTTAATGTTATTCTAAAATCCCGCCAATTAGGTATATCAACTATTTCAGCTGGATACGCAACTTGGTTGATGATATTTCATAGAGATAAGAATGTTCTTGTAATTGCAACAACGCAAGATGTAGCAAAAAACTTGGTTACAAAGGTTAGATTTATGTATGATAATCTACCAAGTTGGTTAAAGGTGGGTGCTGCTGAAGATAATAAATTATCACTTCGATTAAAAAATGGTTCTCAAATCAAAGCAGTTTCTGCGACTGAAACCGCAGGACGTTCTGAAGCACTTTCTTTATTGATTATAGATGAGGCCGCATTTATCAAAGGTATTGAAGAGATTTGGTTATCTGCACAATCCACACTTTCAACTGGTGGTGGTGCAATAGTTCTTTCAACACCAAATGGGGTTGGTAATTTTTTCCATAAAGTTTGGCAGCAGGGAGAAGCTGGTGATAAATGGCATCCAACGAGATTACACTGGACGGTTCACCCCGAAAGAAATCAAAGATGGAGAGATGAACAAACAAGATTATTGGGGGAAAAGGGTGCTGCTCAAGAATGTGATACTGATTTTATTTCATCAGGTTACACAGTCGTTGATGGTTCTGTATTGGAGTGGTATAAAGAAACGCATGTAACAGAACCTATTGAGAAGCGTGGATTTGATGCAAATTATTGGATATGGGATTATCCTAACTATTCAAAAGATTATATAGTTGTGGCGGATGTTGCAAGGGGAGATGGAGCAGATTATTCTGCTTTTCATGTGATTGATGTTGAGCAGTTAGAGCAGGTGGCGGAATACAAAGGTAAAATAGAAACAAAACAATATGGTGCTTTCTTATCATCGGTAGCAGCAGAATGGAACAACGCCCTTTTGGTGATTGAAAATGCAAATATTGGATGGGCTGTTATTCAGGAAGTAATTGACCGTAATTATGGAAATCTTTACTATTCGTATAGGGAGTTGGGATATATAGATGAAGATATTCATTTAAGGAGGGGATGGGATTTAAAGCAAAAAGAAGATATGGTGCCAGGATTTTCAATGACACAAAAAACGAGGCCTTTAATAGTATCTAAATTAGATACTTATATGAGAGAAAAATCACCAATAATTCACTCTAAACGATTGTTGGATGAGTTATTTGTTTTTATATGGAATGGGTCAAAAGCAGAGGCACAAAGGGGATATAATGATGATTTGGTTATATCATTTTCTACAGGTCTTTGGGTTAGAGATACCGCATTGAAGTTAAGACAGCAAGGTATGAACTTAACAAGAAATGCTTTAAGTAGTATCACCCGTGTATCTGGAAATCAAATAACGGTATTCTCAAGTAAAAACTCAGGCCAAAATCCATATATTATGAAAGATATTCGTGGTAATGATGTTGATTTAGGTTGGTTATTTTAAAAAAATTATATTTATACTTATGGCAGATAAATCTTTATTCGGTAGATTACAAAAACTCTTTTCAACTCAGGTTGTAGTAAGAAGAATTGGTAAGGGTAAAACTAGGGCTATTGATACACAACGATTACAATCGCAGGGTAATATAAAAGGAACTTCCTACTACGATAGATTTGGTAGATTACACTCATCTCGTCAAAATTGGGAAACTTACAATAATCAATACAATTATTCATCCAATCGGTTAGAACTTTATACTGATTATGAGGCGATGGATAAAGATTCAATTATTGCATCCGTTTTAGATATTTACTCGGATGAATGCACACTCAAGAACGATCTTGGGGATGTATTGAGGATTAATTCGGATGATGAAAATATTAAAAAAATATTACAAAATCTTTTTTATGATGTCCTTAATATAGAATTTAATCTTTGGGCGTGGATTAGAGGGATGAATAAATATGGCGATTACTATCTTAACTTAGATATTGAAGAGGGTATTGGTATTGTAAATGTATCACCAATATCAGCATATGAAATTGAAAGAGAAGAGGGGTTTAATTCCGATAACCCATATGAAGTTAGATTTAAAATGACAACGATGGGTGGTGGTGCTACCGGATTTAATTATCAAAAATCTAGCAACGATATACAAAATTATATTCCATTTTATAAAATAGCCCATTTTAGGTTATTTTCAGACACAAACTTTTTACCTTATGGTCGTTCCTTATTAGAACCTGCTAGAAAAACTTGGAAACAATTAACCCTTATGGAAGATGCGATGTTAATTCATCGTATTATGCGTGCTCCTGAAAAAAGGGTATTTAAAATTGATGTTGGTAACATACCACCAAATGAAGTAGACCAGCATGTTAGGAACATTATAGACCAAATGAAAAAAGTTCCTTATGTAGATGAAGCTACTGGTGATTATAATCTTAAATTTAACATACAAAATATGTTAGAAGATTATTATTTACCCGTAAGAGGTGGTCAAAGTGGTACTCAAATTGATACTTTGGGTGGAATGGAATTCACTGGTATTGAGGATATAAATTATCTTAAAAACCGAATGCAGGCCGCTCTTAAAGTTCCAAAAGCATTTATTGGTTATGAAGAGGGTGTAGAGGGTAAAGCGACGCTTGCTCAACAAGATATTCGTTTTGCTAGGAGTATTGAGCGGGTACAAAAAATTGTTTTATCCGAATTGACAAAAATAGCAATCATACATTTGTATGCACAGGGATACGAAAATGAGGCCTTATCTAACTTCTATTTAGAATTAACACCACCATCAATAATTTATCAGCAAGAAAAGGTTGCTCTTTGGATTGAAAATGTGCGATTGGCATCGGATATAAAAACATCAAAACTACTTTCACAAGAATGGGTATATAAAAATATATTTAACATGTCCGATGATGAGTGGAAAGCAGAACAGGTTAAAGTTATTAACGATTTGAAATTAGGATTTAGACAGTCCCAAATTGAAACTGAGGGTAATGACCCAATTAAGACTGGTGAATCGTTTGGAACTCCGCATGATTTGGCAGCATTATCACAACAATCGGCAGAAGCGGGAGGGCAACCTGCTTCTGGTGATAATGAAGGTGGTTCACCTCCTGGTGGATTTGAAGGGGCTGGTAGACCGGAAGAGGGTAGTATTGCTGGAACTGATGATAGTTCTTTTGGAAGAAACGCAATGGGATATGAAACGGATATAAAACCTGAAAAAGCATACCATACATTTAGGAAATCACCACTTTCTGTTGAAGGGATGCAGTTAAAAACAAGCTTACAAAATTCAAAAATAAAAACTAAAAAAATTATAGTTGAGTCATTGTTGACAGATACCGATGAAAAAAACCAAAAATTTGATATGTTGGATGAAAGAAACATATTAAATAACGATGTTTAATTAAATTTTGTATATTTATTTATTGATAAGATAGGATAATTATAAATGAACACTAAATTAAAGCATTCTAAATTTAAAAACACTGGGGTTTTATTTGAACTTCTTGTTAGGCAGATTGCATCTGATACTTTGAATGAAAAAAATTCAATAGGATTATCTATAATTAAAAAGCATTTTAAGCAGGGTAGTGAATTAAGTAAAGAACTTAAAATGTATCAATATCTTGTCAAAGAAAATTTTGATAATACATACAAAGCAAGTGAGTTTCTTAATATTATTTTGGTTGAAAGAAAAAAATTAAATGAAACCAATTTAAAAAAAGAAAAATATAATCTTATTAAATCAATAAATGAAAAGTTTGATGCTAAAGATTTTTTTAAGTATAGGGTAAATAACTATAAATCACTTGCCACTATATATAAACTATTTGAGAATCAAGAAAATACATATCCAAAAGAATGGGTTGAATGTAAAAATCAAATTTTAGAAAATATAACAAAAACAAAAAAACCTATAAAAGAAGAAAATACTGATTTGTATAGTAAAGAATCAAAAGATGTTAGGTTATTGGCTTATAAGTTTTTAGTTGATAAATTTAATGATAAGTATAAAGAACTAACCAGCGAACAAAAATTGGTTCTTAGAAATTATATTAACAATATTGATAATTCAGGCAATTTAAAAAGATTTATTTTAAGGGAAAGTAAAAAACTTAAAAATGAATTCTCAAAGTTTAAAATTACTGATAAAGTTTCTTCCATTAAGTTAAAAGAGGTTATTGGGTTGATTGATAATTTATCCAACGCAAAAATCGTATCGGAGGTTCAAGCACTTGGACTTTTAAGATACTATCAATTGTTAAACGAATTAAAGGGTGTTCAATAATGAGTAGGTTTTTAATTGAAGAGCTTGATAAAAAATTTAAGCAATTAGAAGAAGAGGAAATCGTCAATCCCGATGAAAAGGATGATGAGGATTTGGGTGAACAAAATGTTACCGGTAATTTGGATGGCGGTGCTGGTCCACCACGAACTCCACATGCTTTTGCGAAAAGTAAAGGAGATATGGATAATGACCATATTGAGGTGTTGGGGTATAAAAAAGTAAAAAATGTAAAAAGAAATTTTTTAGAAAATTGGGAAAAAAAGATTGAGGATGTCATCAATGAAATGAACTATCGTCAATACCGAAAAGATGAAACAGGTTCCCCACAATATAAAATTAATAAGGCTATTAAAGAAATTAATAGAAAGATATATGAGGTTGAACACTTAGTGAATCAAAATATAAAACTAAAGACAGAAATGGGTATTTCATCTGGTGCTTATTGGAAAAAAACAAGAAACAATTTTTCTAAAATATCAGAGCGATTAAACCGAATTTCAAGTAAAATAAGACAATTGGGTGCCTGATATGAAACAACTATTAATTGATACTATTGTATTTGATGTAAAACCACAACAGCTTAAAGAAGCTGCTATGAATGGTAATGGTAGATTAATTGTAACTGGTGTTCTTCAAAGGGCAAATGAAAAAAACCAAAATGGTAGAATATATCCCGAAAATATTTTGAAGCGTGAGGTTGATAAATATAAGGGTAGAGAGATAACAGAAAATCGTGCATATGGTGAGTTAGACCACCCAGAATCATCGGTTGTGGAATTAAAAAATACTTCACATATTATTAGAGATGTATGGTGGAATGGTAAAGATGTTGTTGGTAAAGTAGAAATACTAAATACCCCATCGGGCAGAATACTTAAAGAATTGATAGAAGCAGGTTGTACGGTAGGAATATCTTCACGGGGTATGGGTTCAGTTCGTCAAATTAGAGAAGATGGTACTGTTGCTGTAGAAAACGATTTTGATTTAATTTGTTGGGATTTTGTAAGTAACCCATCTACTCATGGGGCTTTTATGAAACCCGTTAATGAGGGTGTTAGTAGGGGTTCAAAAGTGAATAAATATGAAACTGCTAATAGTATAATGCGAGATATTATTTGTGAAATTGGTGGATATTGCGAATGTCCTAAAAATTGGGAAACAAAATGAAATTAGAACAACTCAAAAAAATGATTAGAGAGATTGCAAAAAAAGAAATGAATTTGGTGGCAGTTCAAAACACACAAAAAAGCTTAAAATTAGAGTCCGCTTCGAGAACCGCAATGGAAATTGGTGGACTTACCGGTTTAAATAAAGATGCAGTTCAAAAGTTTGTTGATACTCACAATTTGGATATCGAAAAAGTTTTCCAATTTGTTAAGAAGGGAAAACTTTCAGACAGAATGGATTTTGTGACTGCGGTGTCTGGAAAACCGAATAATCCAATTCAAAATAAGCTAATTAAAAAGCTTCAAGAATCAGTAAAAAAAGAAATCAAAGTTGGTCAAATGGTTAAAGTTGTTGATAATCCACATTGGGAAGCAGCTTTAGGTAAAAAAGGCCCATTCAAAAGAAAAGTAAAAATGATTGATGGTGATAATGTATTCTTTACCGATGGTTCAAACTCTTCTATGAAATATATCAAAGAATCAGTAAACGAAGCTACTAATTCAGCAAAAATGATGGCCGGTATTAAAAAGGGTTCTCAAACAGGTCCTTGGACTATTGTAGTATCGTTTAATAAAAAAGTGTATTATCAAACACAGGTAAAAACAAAAAATGAAATTCCTGCAAAGTTTGAACATATGAAAAAGGTTACAAATATACCGGGTTATATATTTACAATTGAGGACAACACCGGTATGACTGTATATTCGGAAAAATTACTAAACGAAGCTAAAAAATACGATATTGGGTCTGGATATTTGGGTAATGGTTTAACTATTTGGAATAGGGCAGAAGAAAAAGATGGTGATTATGAAACGATAGCCCATATAGGAAAAGATGGTAAACTAACTATTTATGATAAAGAAATTCCCGCCGATATTAAAAAGATGATTGGTATTTGGGCAACTTCTATGAAAAAAGGTAATAGACCAGGTTCTTACTGAAAAAAGGAAATGAAATGAAAAAACTATTTAACTTATTAAAAGAATCACAGCATATGGATTATCGTAGATTAAACATTGGTGAGGAAGATTTGGATGATACAAAAATGACCAATGAAGAAAAAAGGGCTTTTGTTGAGGCAGTTGCTTCATACCGAAAAATTGGTGAGGCAATTTACCATAATGGTAATTTGATGGAAGCATACCAAAACATTAAAAAGATTGTTGAAACCGCTCATAAATTAACTTTACAAGAAACTGGTGATTGGTTTGATAAGGTAACTGTTTCTCGTCATATGAAATCTATGAACGAATCTTTTAAGATTTTTACAAACACTATCAAAGAAGTATCAACTCTCCAGCAAAGGTTGGAATCGTCTTATGATGAAATTGGTGAGATATTGGGTAAATATTACGAAATAAAAGAAGGTAATGAATTTGGTGCTGAAAGAGCAAGAGCAATTGCAGCAGGTGAAGATACATTCCAAGTTGGTGATAAAACATTTAAAGTAACGGATGTAGATTCCGAAGATAAAGAAAATGCAAAAGATTTTGTAGGAGAAAACATGAAATTAAGTCAATTAATAAACAAAAAATCAATCAATGAAGGTAAGTATGATGCTGATTTAGATAAAATTGAAGCAGCAGTTAAAAACGCATCATCATTTATGAACGTTGGTTCTGAATTAAAGAAAATTGGTGTAAA
>B570J29032_109959628_pt1 | contig 43664 bp, 3 predicted proteins | sample LakMenEpi16Nov12_FD_29032 | JGI IMG/M metagenome (IMG submission 29032) | reverse complement strand
ACTTCTGCTGAACTCCTTAATTTGGTTAATGGATTTAGGAGCATCACGATTGGTGATGCTAATTCGCTTGGTAACCTTACTGTTGCTACCGCTTTGACTAGTAGTGAAATTCGTGATCCGTTTACCTTGACCACCAGCGGAAACATGTTTATTAATGGCGCTATTGCTGCCGTCGATAATGCAACTTTGAGCCTTGTAGACCCTAATTATGCAACTGCCACAATTACCTTGGCAAGTGCCATTTCGACTCAGGGAAATGTGATCACCATTGATGGCGCTACTCAGGTTAATACGGGAGGAGCAATTGCAACCACGGGTACAGGAAATAGCAATCCTACTGGAGCGAATATTGATTTGAAGGTTAATAGCAGGTTCACTGGTGCTGGAAACTTGACCCTTGATTCTGGTTCAGTTGGTTTGATTGGTGGAAATAATAGTTTCAACATGTCTGGTGGTATTACCATCACCAACAGTGGTGGTACTACTTTCAGCCAAGGGGTGACTGCGGGTGCCGTTAATATCAATGCAACGACTTCCGGTAAGGATGTCGCTTTCAATGGACCATTGAACGCCGTAAGCCTTAACACTTCTACCGGAGCTTATAATCTTAAGGTTCTTTCTGGAGGAACCATCACTGGTGCTACAGTGCTTAGCAACACGGGTACCACAACCCTAGGTGACCAGACTACAGATGCCCTTACCTTTGCAGGTGGCCTTATTGCAACCAGCAGTTCCAAATTAAACTTGGCTGGTACCATTGCAACAACCGGCACAGCCATGACTCTTGGAAATTCTGACTTGTCAACCTCTACTACCTTGCAGAGTGGTATTGGAACTATAACCACGGGTAGTGTTACTGGTGGAACTGGTACCAAGCTTAGTCTTCAAAATAACATTGCAACCGGTGCTGTAAATCTTACGGGTAATGTTACTGTTAATCAGCTTGAAACCTTTGCAGGCGGTTATGCTGTAAATCTTACTGGATCCAACAACCTGATTTCTGGGGCTTCAACTACTTTCTTGAACTCAGGTGTCACTTTTGGCGATAGCACTACGGATATCAGTACTTTCACCAATGGATTGACTGCAACAGCTTCAACAGTAAACCTTGCTGGTATAGTTGCAACCACGAATAGTGCAATGAATCTTGGTGCAGTTAACCTTAGCCAAAATGGAACGGTTAAATCCGGGTCCGGGATCATCACCATTGCCAGTGTTAACGGCGCATCCAGAAAGCTATCACTTCAGGATAACACTGCGAATTCCCGTGGTTTGGTTGTTGTAAATGGTGCCGTTAACATCGGCCAAATTGAAACCTTTGCACAGAACTATGCAGTTAGCTTGTTAGGTTCCAATATTGCTGTTTCAAGTGCGTCTACCTTCAACAATACCGGTACTACTACCTTTGGTGATGGCGGCACAGGTGTGGATACGCTTACCTTTACAGGTGGCCTGGTTGCCAAGGCTGGTTCCATTATTCTTAATAGCACTCTTGCTACAGTTAATAATCTGCTTGACATCGGAACGGTTACTCTTGCAGGAAATTCTACTCTTCAGAGTGGTACTGGTACCATTACCGTTGGTTCCATCACCGATGGCTCCAACAGTTATAGTCTTGCTTTACAGAATGGGGCAGCAGCCCAAGGGTCGGTTATTTTCTCGGGAGATGTCACGATCTCCGCATTAAGCACTGCTGCTGGAATTTATGCAGTTAGTTTCCAGAATAATACCACGGTTGATACTGCAACCACCTTCACCAATCTCGCTGGGGTTTCCTTCGGTAGGAATGCAAGCAGCCTTACGACCTTCACCAATGGGGTTACGGCAACTGCGGGTACTGGTAATTTTGTCCTAGCCGGTACTTTGAAAACGGCTGGACAACCAATTAACATTGGTAATTCAGGTGTAAGTATTAATCTGGTGGATAGTACTATTATCGACTCAGGCAACTCTTCTTCCGCAACCATTAGCATTAATTCCCCTATCAGTACTAATGGAAGATCTTTGACTTTATCTTCCGGATCGACAACAGGTGGAACTATCTCTGTTAATTCAATAGATAGCACTGCGGGCGGGTTAACTATTGCAAATGCTGGCGGACAAGTAACCTTCACTGGTAATGTGGGTGCAGCAACTGGTTCCGGTCTGATTACGATTACTAATTCCCAGCAGGGTGTTGAATTCCAAGGTCAGTTGTTTGGCTCAAATGTAAACATTGTTAACACCGCGGCTTCGAAAACAATTAAATTCGGTGGCAACCTTACCCTCACTGGCTCAATTTTAACTACCCAGCAAAATTATAATATTGATATCTCGGGCGCAACTAATGTTATTGGTGCTGCCAATAACTTTAATAACCTTGGAAACGTTAACATTAACTCTGCTTCTGGTAGTACAACTTTCAACAACGGTTTTGGCGCTTCTTTCCCAGCAGCAATTAATATTCAGGGAACTATTGTTGCTAATGGGCAGGTTAATATTTCTAAGCCAGTTAATGTTAATGGCGCTACCACTACTACATTTAATAGCACCAGCAATACCATCTCCGGGGTAGTAACTGGTAGTGCTGCGATTACATCTAATGGTATTGGTACCCTTAGCCTTACTGGAAATTCAACTGGGTATACCGGCACCATCAATGCTAATGCGGGCAATGTTGCAGTGAATGCTAATTTTGCGAATGCTAGCGCAGTTGTCGGTGCAGCAGGTAAAATCAGCGGTATCGGTTCAATTGGCGCATTAACCGCTAACGGTGGTGTTGTTTCTCCTGGTAATAGTCCTGGAACACTTACGGTAGGTACAGCAACTTTAGGAACTACTGGCTCTCAGGCTACTTACAATGTGGAGATCAATGGGGCTTCCGCAGGACAGTTTGATCAGATCAAAGTTAATAGTTCTGCAACTCTGGCCAATGCAGTGCTTAACATTACTGCTGGCGGAAACCTTCAGGTTGGACAGCAGTTCCAAATTGTAAGTGGTACTGTCACAGGAACTTTTGCTAATGCAGTTAGCTCAATTGTAGCAGGAAATACTACCTTCTCAGTAACTTATAATGCTAATGGTGTGTTGTTAACGGTAACTTCAGTTACGCCAAGCCCGACGCCAACGCCTACTCCAACACCCAGCCCAACACCAACGCCTACCCCAACACCTAGCCCAACACCAGCGCCAACACCTACGCCCCCAGCTCCTTCTCCAACACCAACGCCAACGCCTACGGGGCCATACGCCTTGTTTGCGGTGGGTGCTGATGCAGGCGGTGGCCCTGAAGTTAAGGTGAACTTCACCGATGGTTCTTCCGTTAGCTTTTTTGCTTACGACATGGCTTATCGTGGTGGTGTTCGCGTAACTATGGGCGACTTAAACGGCGATGGTACCAACGAAGTCATCACCGGTACCGGCCCTGGTGGTGGCCCTAATATTAGGGTCTTTAATGTGACTTCTTCTGGTAATGTTACCATGGTTGCCAACTTCTTCGCCTTCGAACCTCAGTTCATGGGTGGGGTTTATGTTGCAGCGGGCAACTTGAATGGCGATGTTTCTGGTTCTGGTAACGGCATTGCAGACTTGATTGTTTCTGCAGGCCCTGGCGGTGGCCCTCGTGTGATTGCTTACTCAGGTGGTGCAAATTATGTGAATCTGAATAATCAACTTTGCGATTACTTTGTCTACTCGCCAGCATTTACCGGTGGTGTATCGGTTGCAGCGGGTAATGTGGTTGGTGCAGCCAACAGTGCAGATGAACTTATTACCGGTGCAGGCCCTGGTGGCGGTCCTCATGTAAGAGCCTTCCAGCTAAGTAATACCAACACCCCTAATTCTGTAATTGAGTACATGGCTTTTGATCCTGCAATCCGAAACGGTATTTATGTTGGCGCAGGTGATTTGGATGCCGATGGTTACGATGAGATATTCACCGGCACCAATTCTGCTCCAACCTTGCCAACCATGGTTAATGTAAGATATGGAAATGGCAACCAAGCTGTGGTTTATCCTTTTGGGGAATTTACAGGTGGTGCAAGAGTTGGTGTTGCCAAGGATAATAACAATAACCAGTACATGGTTGTTGGCGCAGGTCCTGGCGGTGGTCCATTGGTTCAAATCTATAATAGAAACTTAATTGCTGTGGATAGCTTGTTTGCTTTCCCTCTTAACTTTACTGGGGGTGTGTTTACCAACACCTCAATAAGTTAAGTCAAAATTGAAAGATTTTAAAAATAGTTGATAAGACGGCATGCTTTAAAGCTTGTCGTCTTATTTTTTTGGAAGTAGCGGAACTACGGATTGTTCTATTAACGCATTTCTTAATAGTTAAAGCTGAAAACCTACAAATATAAGTTAAATGATGCCCTCACTTTTCGTATGAAACTCAAAAAAAAAGTTAAAGTTGGGATACTTGGAGGACTTTAAAGTTTTCCAGTCGTACACCCGAGTTTTTGTTTTGCGAGGCACTTGTCATGTCTTTCTCATGGTTAAACCTGAAGAAGTCCAAAAATAGTTCCAACCTGCGTTCTAGGTTTTTTGCACCAGAACTGCTTGCTTTGGAAAACAGAGTTAACCCCACAGCTTTTACGGCAGATGTTTTTTATAATGGTAATTTTATCGAGGTGCAATTAACAAGTGTTGGTATTGGTGCAAATGCAAATACTTTAACCATTTTTAATTCCGGCTCTTCGATTAATTTTGATTCTGGTTTTGGTAATACTTTGCAATTAAATGATTTTAGTGGATTTGGAATTGTTCCTTCGACTAATCCTGCCCAATTCGTATCAATTATTAGTCCAAGTAATAGCGAAGGTTTAACTTTAATTGGGAATGTAGGCCAAGATAAATTTACTTTAAAAGATTTAAATGTCACCCCAATTAGCACTAGCGGTGAGTTCGAAATTTCTATTGATATAAGTTCTTTATCAGGGGGTAATAATCAAGATACCTTAACTATTGATGGGTCGGTTAATGTTATTGGCACTGGTAGTTTCAAAACCAGTAATTCCAATCCAACTCAAAATTTAGATCAAATTGTTATAACTACTTTAGGTCAAATTAATGCAAATTCAGGAGATATTTTGCTTGTTGCAAATCAGGGTGGGACTAGCAATATTGATATTTCTCCAAGCGCTGGTGGAGCGCCTTCCTTAAATACAACTTCAGGCTCTGTTACATTTCTTGCAGGCCAATCAATTAATATTGAAGGAAAAGTAGTAACCACCAATGGTGGTTCGATTAACTTTCTTTCTGCCGTTAATTTGAAAGACGCAACCGAACTTGCCACCACTACTACCCCCATTGGAAGCAGTCCTGCAGATATTACTTTTTCTTCCACTGTAGATGGTAATGCAGATTTGGAAGTAAATTCTTTAGGATCTCTTAACTTTAATGGGCTTGTGGGGAGTCGAACAGCCCTTAAAAGCATAAGCACAAACAATATTTCAAATTTAAATGTAAATGATAATATCACTGCTGATTCTTTTGATACTAATTCAGGAGTTAGTGGAAATATTATTTTTAACGGGTTGCAAAATTATCTTTCAACTTCTCCATTTAAAGGATTGAATCTTGTAACCAGCTCTAGTGGTGCAATTACCATTAATGGTGCAATTACCATGTTTTCTTCAGATGCTCCCATTACCCTGATACATGGCGGTGCATTAAACATTAATGCAAGTATTATTAATGGTAAATTCACAGAGAATTCAGTTGGTTCAAATTCAACTGTTAATATTGGCGATACTGCTTCCGTAAGTATTTATTCTGATGGGGGCATTACCTTTAATTCTCCAGTATTTCTTAAAACAAATGTTAGCCTTGAAGCTACCAAAGATAACGCTATTACATTTGAGAGCACCCTGGATGGCCCAGGTTCTTTGTCAGTAAATTGCACGGGCAATTTGGTATTTAAGGGTAAAGTTGGTAGTTCAACTAGCGTTGGATCGATTGATACTAGATTGGTGGGATTGCTTAATTTTAAAACTAGCGATCCATTAACAATGACTTTTAGTGACACCCTTAGCGTTGGATCAATTAACGCAATGATTCAAGGCGATGTTTCGATATTGCAAGACCAAGTTTATGCCGGTGCTGGGTTAAGTCTTGTTAATCTTATTTCGAACTCGAAAATTGAACTTGGTAATATTTCAAGCAATGCTACTAATGCTTCTAATGTTTCCATCAGCAATGCGGGAACCTTGAATTTAACTGGTGATATTATAATCGGTGGTAATTTTAGCCAAGCAGCTATTCTTGCGAGTATAACTTTAACCAATGGCGGTTCAAGTTATACTTCTTATCCTGATGTTGTGATTACTTCTAACCCTGCTGATACAGGTTCAGGCGCTTCTGCTAAAGCCTCACTTGGTATTTCTTCTCTTATATTTAATTTCCCTGCAACGGCTCAAGCAACATTGGGATCAGGTGCTAACAGTGGAACTGTGGCCTCTATTGTTGCATTATCGCTTGGTTCTGGTTATATAACTGCACCCACGGTAACTATTTCTGGTGGTGGGGGCACGGGGGCAACTGCAACAGCGGTATTAGGTACCGGGACTCTAGCAGGTCAGGTTGTTTCGTTTATAATTACCAGTGGTGGTTCTGGATATACAACAGTGCCTACTGTTACTATTTCTGATCCTCCAAATTCTGGTGTAGGTAGTAGTTTTGCGGTTGGTGATTTGGTTACTCTGCAAGGAAATGGTTTGGCAAACCTTACTTCGGCTTATGCAGCTACTGCTAAAGTTACTAATGTTATTACATCTTCTGGCGCGATCATTGGTTTAGATCTTTTAAATCCTGGGAAATATGATTACCTAAGTAGCCCAAATGGGCTTAGTAATTTAAATGTTGTTGCTGTAACTGGTTCAGGGTCTGGTGATGTTGTTAGTGCCATTGGTTTTGTGAACGCAGTGGAGCTTGTTTCCTCTGGTTCGGGCTATGTAAGTACGCCGGAGGTTTCTTTTTCTAATGGCAATGGCTCGGGTGCAACTGCTTTTGCAAGTTTGATTACTCCCACCGGGGCAGTTTTTTCCGGGGTTTCAGGATCAGCAACGCCCATAAATATTAAAGCAGGCTTCGCTGGTAATATTACATTTACTACTAAGTTAAATCTTAATCAAGATTTAATACTAGACGGTAGTACTTCATCTTTGTCTAAAATTACATTGGGAGGAATTGAAAGTGGAACTTCTTCTGTTGCTCAAAACCTTACATTAGTTTCGGGTGGATCTCTTCAATTTAATGGAACCATTGGTGGTGTTAACCCCCTTGGTGCAATTGATGCTTCTTCAAGTCCTGTTAGTTTGGTGAATGCAACAATCAGTTGTTTAGGAATAAACGCCAGTTCCTTTAAGGTTATATCTTCTGGAGATATTAATTTAAAATGTAAACAAGTTTACACGGGTTCACTTACTTCAGATAATTCTTCATTTTTTGGGTTAGATTTTACCAATACAACTTCAAGTTCTACTATTAACCTCGGTGAAATTAATACTACCGCGGTCCAACAACTTCAATCTATTTCAGTTACTAATGGCGGGAGCGCTTATACTTCGATACCAACGGTTACTATTGCCCTTCCTCCTTTTGGTGGCACCCAAGCTACTGCAGTAGCTTCGATTTTAAATGGTGTCGTGACATCCATTACTGTTACTAATCCTGGTTCTGGTTATACTACGACTCCTTCTATAACTATTACACCTGCTGCTGGAGATGTTACCGGTTCGGGCGCTTCTGCTGTTGCGGTACTCGCTAAAAATTCTGTCCGGATCAATAATGCAGGGGCTTTGATTTTTAATCGGGATATTAATATCCATGGTGATTTTATCCAGAATGGCCTCGGATCTGTTACATTCGGGGACAGTTCGATAGTTAATTCTCTCGGTGCTACTGCTACTGCCTTGTTAAGTAATGGTGCCGTTGGGTCTTTGGTTCCTAATGTTATTGGGGCAGGCTATATTTCACCACCAGATGTTGCTATTGGGGCACCTTATTTATATCAAGCCACTGCCGTAGCTGTATTATTGGGAGAAACGGTTTCTTTTATTAGTCCGGTTTTTACAAGCAATTTTTATAATTTTGTACCTGTTGTAACCATTGAAGCGCCATCCGGGCCCGGGATTCGTGCTACCGCAATTGCTGTTTTAGGTACTGGAACTCAAACTGGGCAAGTTGTTGGATATACTATTACTGATCCTGGCTCTGGTTATTTAACCACCCCTAAAGTCATAGTTGCTCCCGCGAGTGTTACTGCAACTGCTACAGCGATATTAGGAACTCCAGGCGGGCCTTTGGCTAGTTCAGTTGTAGGCTATACCATTACAAATCAAGGGGTTGGCTATATTCCTACGGTATCTATTACAGGCGGTGGTGGAACTGGTGCTAGGGCGATTGCGATTTTAGGTTCGGGCGTAACGGCAGGCCAAGTTATTGGCTATACCATGATTGATTCTGGTTCCGGCTATACTTCTTCACCCACTATTACTATTGCTACCCCTCTTAATGGCGGAACTCAAGCAACCGCAACTGTTGTATTTGGCACCGGGGCAACTGCTGGAAAAATTATGGGATTAACTGTAACTAATCCTGGATTTGGTTATGTGCCTAGTGTAATTGTTGAATCCCCTAAAATTCAATTGAACACTTCGGGTGGAAATGTTTCTTTTGATGCGGGTGTTAGCCTTGTTCAAGATATGGATATTAATTCTTCAAATAGTAATTCCCAATCTGGGAATATAATTTTTAACCGCAATGTAAATTCTTCGACCAGTAAGGATCTCAACTTGACTTCTGGACCGTCTGCAACCGGATTGCGAAGTGGGGATATTCTATTAAAGGGTTCGTTGGGTGGTGTCAGTGCTATGGGGGATATAGTTGTCAATAACTCAGATGATTTTTCGATATTAGGTAGTGTGGTTGGAAATTCGTTAATTATCAATGCCGCAGGTGGGTCTGTTACATTTTCCGGGACTCTTAATACTCAAGGTTTTACGAATGTAGGAATTGATTTTGTCAGTCTTAGTATCGAAACCACGCAAGTCTCGGATTTTATATTATTGCAGCAACCGGTAACTACTGCAGGAAATATTGTTATTAATAATGCTGGTTCTTTTATTACCTCCTTAAACGGAGATATTAGCAGTTCAGGCAGTTTTATTCAGAAGGGTGTTGGGTCCTCATTTCTTTCTGGTGATATAACTACCACCACAGGTGGCATTACCTTTGTTGAACAGGTAAACTTTGCTGCAAAACCATTTTTTAATGCGAGGAATAATAGTTCAAGCACAAGTGTTGCAGATATTACTTTTTTAAACGATGTAAATGGTGCGGGCGGTGTTTCCCTAGAGGCGACTGGAAAAATTCTTTTTAAAGAAAATATCGGGCTTTTGAACCCCCTTTCAACGATTGAAATTGTGAATGCAGGAACTGTTGAATTTAATAGTCTTCCAACTCAAATCCTTAATGTAAATAAGATTCTATTGACCAATACAAAGGGTACAGTAACTTTTTTTGGCAAGTCTAATATCAGTGATACATTGACTACCGTTAGTAATGCTTACAATGTTGAATTCAGGTCTGACATTACCGTAGGATCTAATGCTAATTTCCTCAATAATGGTAATATTACATTTTTGGGAAATACAACTTTTTTGGGGTCTGCCTTCTTTAATAACCCGGGCTTTTTGAATTTAGGAGGCAGCAAGTTAAGTGCTGCTGGGCCTCTTAATGTTCAATCTAAAATAAATCTTTCTAACAATCTTGATCTTTTTCTCGGCTCTGCAGGAAACACTTTTGGTGGCGCTGTTTCTTCGTTATCCGGAATATCGTTAAATCTTAATAAAGGAAGTAATCTCGTACTTACAGCGAATTCACTCCAGTTTTTAGGTTCAATTGTTCTACTTGGTGATTCTAATGCGGTATCCACTTTGCAGGTTATTTCTTCTTATACAAATGGCAGTATTATTCTAAATGGAGGAAAACTTACTGGCACTGGCAAGGTTAAAGAGGTTCAAAATGTTGGCGGTGGAATATTTACGCCCGGTTCTCCAGTAGGCACTTTTGCGATCGGACAGGATTTAAGTCTTGGTTCAAATAATATCTTTGTGACCCAGATTGATGGTGCACTTGCTGGTTCTTTTGGTCAGGTAAGCGTTGCAGGTTTAGTTAGCCTAAGTAATGCCAGCCTCAATATTTCCTCAGCTTCAAATCTTTCTGTTGGTCAGATAGTCATGATTGTTAATAATGGAGCTTCCAGTTCCATTAGTGGTCAGTTTCAAGGCTTGGTGGAAGGTTCTTCGATAACCTCGGGCCCTGTTACTTTTACCATTAGTTATAAAGGTGGATCTGGTAATGATGTAGTTCTTACTGTAACTAATGTGGTTATTCCTCCCCTGCCCCCTACTTACTATGCGATTGGGGTTGATTATGGTGGTGGGTCTGTAGTTCAGATTAACTATGCTAATGGAAGCAATCTTTCTTTCTTTGCCTATAGCCCTGCGTATACCGGTGGTGTTCGTGTTGCCTTAGGAGATGTTAACGGCGATGGTTATAATGATTTGATTACTGGAACGGGGGTGGGCGGTGGTCCTCATATTAAGGTATTTAATTTAATATCAGGTAGGCCACTAGAAATGGCGAGTTTCTTCGCATTCGAACCAAATTTTATGGGCGGTGTTTATGTAGCTTCAGGCGATATTAACGGCGATGGATTTGATGATATTATCATTGGTGCAGGAGCTGGTGGTGGGCCTAGAGTTAAGGTTATAAGAGGCGGTTCTGGTTATACCATGAATTCCGCTGTTCCTCTTATGGATATTTTTGCCTTTGATCCTAGTTTTACTGGTGGTGTTAGGGTTGCTGCAGGCAATCGAGATAATGTAGCTGGAGAAGAAGTAATTACGGCTGCAGGTTATGGTGGTGGACCTAATATTAGATCATTTAGTGCTGTTGGCCAGGTAATTGATAATTTCTTTGCTTTTAACACTAATATCAACACTGGAATTTTTGTTGGTGCTGGTTATGTGGATGGTGATGGTATTGCAGATATAATTGCGGGGACTGGGTTTGGTACACCAACTCAAATAGCGGCTTTCTATTCTAATGGGGCTAGACCAGTTGCAGTGCCGTTTACTAGTGGTTTTATTGGTGGGGCTAGTGTGGGTGTTGCATTAAATTCTGCTGGTGAGCAGGTATTTTCAGCAGCTACGGGCCCAGGCGGATCTCCTGTGGTTTGCCTTTTGAATAACTCCCTTGCTACGGTTGATTCTTTCTTTGCGATCAATCCTTTATTTAGTGGTGGATTGTTTTTGAATACTTCACTTTAATCAAAATCGAAAAATTTTATTAAATATTCCCTTTAGAACGTAGTTTGAAGGAATATTATCTTTTTTAAGTGTTTTTATAAATTAATCGCTTTTAAAGTTATTATCAATTTTTTTGATTAAATTCAGAAATTGATTTTATTTCCTGCTCCAAATTTCTCATAGATTTTGCCCTAAGGGTTTTTAGGGTGTAAATAATTATTGAGTACTTTTGTGAATGAACACACGCATTACATGATCCTTTGATTGTGAAATGTAGGGTACGAAGAATAAGTCTTCCAAGGTAAGGAAGCTTAAGGATTAAAGGAGTTTGATATGTTAAAACCTTGGTTGAAATCTTTTAAAAATATATTTAAAAACAACGGAACCGATAAATTTCTTAAAAAACCACAGAATCATCGAACTGCGCTTGAATTGTTGAGCCTTGAAGAAAGATTAAATTTATCCACTGTTTTCGTGAGTTATGACAGCACTTTAGGGGTGTTAACATTAAATTCTGAAGCTGATGCCTTTGGTGCGGATTCTTCTTACACAGCTTTTCAGTCTACGGGTATTGATGATAGTCTACTAAATTTTAGTGCTACCCCAGGTGATTCTGTTACATTTTTTAAAAGTGTTGCACCTTTGGTTTTTGTAAACCCCCTTTCATCTGGTTCTCAGTCGGTTCAAGTAGATACTAGAAACCTTGCAGGTTTCAGCAAAATTGTTTTCCAAGGCTCTGAAGGTAATAATAATTTGTTCCTTGGTAGCATCGATGGTAATGTCATCGGGGATACTGCCTCGCCAAATTTTAGTTTTGAAGTGGATGTTTTTTCAACTAACGGAGGTTTTTCAAACGGTATCGATTCTCTTCAAATTGATGGTGTTATTAGCATTAAAGGTTCTGGTGATTTCACGACAGATTCATTAATTTCAGCCATGCCCAATTCTAATTTAGAATCCTTGAGTTTTGGTTCTTCCGCAAGTATTTTATCTAATGGTTCAGGCGGGGTTCGCTTAGTGGCAGATGGTGTTCAGTCTTCCAATATTCAATTCAATATTGGTTCTTTTATTGATATCGGTTCTGGTGATGTTTATTTAAGATCTGGGACTACAGGCAATATATTTCTTAATGGAAATGTCATAACTACAAATGGTGGATCGGTCGATTTAGCAACTAATGTCGTTTTGCAATCTTCAACCTACATAAGTACCGGTTTGGGAGATTCAACTACAAGTATTAATTTTCGAGGGACCATTCAGGGTGTTAGTGGTTCAGGACAAGATCTTAACGTTGATACTATTGGAACAATTAGTATTACAGGTGATGCAGGAGATATCAATTTACCACTAGGTTCTATTCGCGTCGGTTCAAATAGCCCTAATGGCGTGCGTAGTTTGGTATTTAATGATATGTATGCTAAGTCTCTTAATTCGGTCACTTTTGGTGCATTCCAGAGCAACGGAGTTATTAATTTAAATTATATTGATGGATTGAATATCACCACTACGGACAGTTCTCTTGGCACAGTTACGCTTGGATCAAGTTCACTTATTGGTTCTTCTATTACTACTTTGAATAATGGTTCTGTAAATATTAATAATGCAGGATTACTGCAAATATATGGTGGTTTGTCTCTTGATGCTGCCTTTAACCAGTCTGGTTCTGGGCCTGTTTCTCTTGGTTTTTCAAGTAATAATATTTTTTCTGTATCTACGACTTCGGATTCTATTAGTTTTGCTGCTCCTATAACTCTTAATCAGGCACAAAATATTTCTTCAAATTCATCAGGTGTCCTGGGTGGGGGTGCTAATATCAGTTTTGCTTCCACTCTTGATGGCTTCTTCCCTTTAACTTTGACAGCAGGTATTGGGAATATAACCTTCTCCAATAAAATTGGGTCTTCTACGCCTCTTAGTTCAATCCTTGTTTCAAATGTAAATAAGTTTAATGCTTTAAGAAGTATTAATGCTGAATCGCTTACTATTACGCAAGCTAATAACTCAGTTTCATTTACAAATTTTACTGGAGACAGTGATAGTTATAGCAACAAAACAGGGTTATCCATTACCACTGTTGGTAGTCAGGGAGACGTTAATTTTTATAAGCCTGTTAATTGCTTTAATGATGCAATAATTAATATTAATAATTCCGGTTTTCTTAATTTAAATTCTGGCGCTAATCTTTCTGTTCAAACTGGTTCTATGGTTTTAGGTGGTTCTGGTGGCGGTGGTACTAATCTTTTTTCTAACGTATCTTCTACTAGCAGTGTTGGAACTGGAAGTATTGCATTTGCTAATTCTGTTATTCTTTTCGCTGATGTTGCGATTACTACAACAGATGGTGCTGTTTCGTTTGCGAATACTGTTAATAGTAATCCTTCAGCAACTCTTAGAAGCCTTACTCTTCAAGATACACTTAATCAAGGTAAGTTTCTTTTTGCAAAGTCGGTTGGTTTAACTACTCCTTTAAATATAATTACAGTCAAATCTTCTGCGGGGGTTTCATTTGCTTCTACAGTAAATGCAAATGCCATTACCATTGAAGACAGTAAGAATACTATTGATTTTAAATCTAATCTGACGCTTTCAGGTGATCTTCAAACCCAAGTTGGATCTGATGATTATAATTTAAACTTGTCTGGGCTTACTAATCAGATTGGTGGCGCAGGTGTTTTTGCTAATAAGGGACTTATTATCCTTGGGAATTCAAATTCTTCTTCATTCCTTTTCAATGAGGGGATTACCGAATCTGGTGGTGGCGGAGTAGTTGCCCAGGGTAGTTTTGTTGCAAGTGGTGCTGTTTCTTTTACAAGTAATTTTAAGGTTAACGGTAACAATGTCGGTATTGTTACTTTGGATCTTGGATCCGATAGTATCTTCAATGGCCTTGTTGATGTTCAAGCAAATGAAAGAATCAATAAAAATGGGATTGGTACCCTTAGGTTAATTACTAATACGGGTTCTACATTTAAGGGAACCATGGCGGTTAACCAAGGACAGGTGATTTTTTCGGATAATTTTTCCAGTATGGACAACCTTACCATTTCTGGGGGAACTGTTTCGGGTGCTGGTAGTGTAGGTAAAGTTTATGGTTTGGCAGGGACTGTTTCCCCTGGGGATACCGTTGGCACTCTTGCCACAGGTAATTTTTCCTTAAATGCTTTAATGACGCTTTCCCTTCAAGTTGGAACTACTTCAAACGGTGTTAATGATCTTGTTGCTGTTAATGGCACCGTTTCTCTTAATAATGCAACCCTATCCGTTATCACGGGTAATTTTATTACCGTTGGAACTACTTATACTATTATTCAGAATGATGGTACTGATGTAGTTATTGGCACATTCCTAAACCTTCCTGAAGGAGCTAGTTATACTTCTGGAAATACTATCTTTACGGTTTCTTATAAAGGTGGTACAGGAAATGATGTAACTCTTAAGGCAATTAGTACAGTTTTGCCTCCAACCCCTGTAAATATTCCAGGCGTTAAACAAACCTTTGCTACTGGTATTGATGCAGGCGGTGGCCCTTTAGTCACGGTTAATTTTGCTGATGGCCACACTTCTTCTTTCTTTGCTTACGCCCCTTCCTTTACCGGTGGTGTTCGTGTGGCTATGGGTGATATCAATGGCGATGGGAATGTGGATTTAATTACTGCTCCCGGTGTTGGCGGTGGCCCTAATATCAAGATATTTAATTTGGTAAGCGGTACCCCAATTCAAGTTGCTGACTTCTTTGTTTTTGAAGCTGCGTTCTTTGGTGGGTTATACATTGCTGTGGGCAATTTGAATAACGATGGGTTTGGGGATATCATCGTTGGGGCTGGCCCTGGTGGTGGGCCCAGAGTTAGTGCATATGCTGGAAGTCAAAATTTTTCAATCAATGGCAGTACGGTTATGACAACTTTCTTTGCCTATGCCCCCGAATTTACCGGTGGTATTACGGTAGCTGCCGCTGATCGTACTGGTGAAGGTTTGGATGAAATCGTAACAGGTGCTGGGTATGGTGGTGGGCCTAATGTTACCGTATTCCAACTCCAACAAACTCCACAGGGTGCATTTAATCAAATTGTAATTCAAAACTTCTTTGCCTTTGATACCCTCTTTACTGGTGGCATTTATGTTGCAGGGGGTAGGTTTAGCAATTCTACCTATGATGATATTTTCGTGGGTACGGGGCCGGGTACTAAAGCTACCGTGGCCGTTGCTTTTGGTACGGGTGGAATTCACTACTTAAATCCTTTTGGTAATTTCACTGGCGGGGTAAGAGTTGGTATTTCTTCTAGCAGTATTAAGGGAACTACCCCAAATTACCTAATGGCTGCTGCAGGCCCTGGTGGTGGCCCTCAAGTAAACCTGTACAACACGAATTTTAATCAGGTAGATTCATTCTTTGCTACAAATCCTAATGTTACCTTTGGTCTTTTTGCTAACTCTACGATACTTTAATCAAAATTAACTTTTTTAGGCTGTATCAGTTTTCTGGTGCAGCCTTTAATAATTTTATTTCTTTTAACTTCTATATCATGAATTTTAGTGAGATAGACACGTGCGTTGCTACATATCCAACGGTTAACTTGAGTCTTTTTGCTAACTCGATAATACTTTAATTAAAATAAACATTTTAAGGATGTCTCAGTATTTCTTAGGCAATCTATTCTAATTGGGTCAACTTTACTTTTTAATCCTTTTAATCCGTTGAACTACAAAGCATTAATTTTCTCTTAGGGGCAAATCCCTAAGTAACAAAATTATATGAGTCGAATTATTGAGTACGGCATGGTCTTACATGACAAAAGATAAGATTTTCGTAGGAAACGAAGTCTGGTAGCCGCTAAGAGATCAGGAGATCACACGATGAAGCCTCTTTGGATGAAGAAATTAGTTAAAACTATCTTTGGCTCTGTTATTAAAAATAAAAATAAGCCAACTGTTTTAAGAACTCTCCAAATAGAACCTCTTGAAATTAGGTTAACTCCAACAGTTGTTTCAAATGATTGTGGCACTTTATTCATTACAGGAACTAGTGGGCCTGATAGCACTTTTATTTGGCTTGATGGTACGGATCTTAATATTGCTGAACGAAGTGGATCTATTTCAGGGTCGCCCTTTGGACAAAACACTAAATCTACAGTTACAGGTGCCAATAACGTTTTATATGATGTGATAACTATTAGTTTTGGAAATAATAATTCTGATGCAGCTGTTCAATTTGATAATTTGACGGTTAATCTTGGAGATGGCCTAGATACTCTAAACGTTGGTTTTGATCCAATAAATGGTTTTGCTACCACCGGCCTTGATTTTGCTGACCCTGTTTTTGCTAACCAGCTTACCAGTACTTCTGTTATAGTTAATTTGAATGGTGATCTTTCTATATTAAGTACCCCAGCCCTTTCTGGTATTAATGATCTTTATGCAGGTGGTATAGTTTCATCTTATAATTCAGATCTAAATATTATTAATTTTAATTTAATTAATAATGGTGATTTGGGAAATGCGCTTCTTACGTTTAGGGCATCTCAAGGGTCTTTGCTGATTGCGAATCCAAATCTTTTTTTGAACTCTGATGGCAGTGTGAATCCGACTGCTACTGGCACAATTACATTAAATAATTTGTCTATAGATCCATTTAATCCGATTACTGACCTTAGTCCCATTGCTATAGAAGCTTCCGGCAATGGAAATAGAATTGTTATTAATAATCCATTAGATAATCAACCTCGTAATAATGGAAATAGCGGAGCAGGTACATTGACTTTGCGGGCTCAAAACCTTACGGATGAAATATTAATTAAGTCGATTGCCGCCAATAGTTCAATGTATCCACTTGCTGAATCAATCGTTGGGAATGTGTTAGAAATACAAACCCAAGGTGATGTTTATTTTGAAGGCACCCTTGATCTTAATCGATTGGATGTGCTGGATACTAATAATTTTACTGCAAATGGGGATGTTACTTCTAGAAATGGGATAAATATTACTAGTTTTACAGGTAAAGATACTACTGTAATTGCTTTTAATAAAAATGTTACAACTAAAGATAATTTTACAATTAATAACTTAGGAAGCTCTGTCCGATCAGCTCAAGGTCAGCCTGTGGCTCAGTTTTATGTAAATAAAAATGCCTTAGACCTTGGTACAACTGGTTTAGTTTTTAGTGTTCAATGTGATTTTATTGCTACTACTAGTGCGACTGCGAATACCACTATAGATGCATTAGGATCTGTGGCTTCCATTACTCGTCTCTCTCCCGGTAGTGGTTATACGTCTGTACCGACGGTCACGATTTCTGGCCCTGGTGTTATTCCTGGTGCATCTGCTAATGCGGTGTTAGGAGTAGGAGCAAGTGCTGGAACTATAACATCCCTTACTTCTATTTTACTCGGTACCGGTTATATTGTTGCCCCAACGGTAACAATAACTGGTGGTGGTGGTTCGGGAGCCCAAGCTACAGCAGTATTAGGTACGGGTGCACAAGCAGGTCAGGTAGTTTCTTACACTATTACTAATTCGGGTTCAGGTTATTCTTCCGCGCCGACGGTCACTGTTGATCCTGCCCAAATCGCTGCAACTGCTAATGCCGTGTTAGGTGCAGGAGCAAGTGTTGGAACTATAATTTCGCTTTCGCCTGTTTTAACTGGTCTTGGTTATACCTCAGTTCCTGCAGTAACAATAACTGGTGGTGGTGGCTCGGGAGCCCAAGCTGCAGCAGTATTAGGTACGGGTGCACAAGCAGGTCAGGTAGTTTCTTACACTATTACTAATCCGGGTTTAGGCTATACATCTACCCCTACAGTAACTGTTGCAGAACCTGGTACTGCAACTGCAACCGCCAATGTTGTAGGTGGACAGGTAACGAGTTATACCATAGTGAGCGCTGGTTTTGGTTATACTACTCCCCCGACAGTTACTGTTGCTTCTACTACCGGTATTTATGATTTATCAATCTTGGGTCAGACTTCTACCATCGGAGAAAATGTAACTATTAATAATCTCGGTGCTCTTACCTTGGGTACCGTTTCCAACACCCAGTACTCAACTGCAACAGGTGTGGCAGTTTTAGGTACTGGTAGTGTTTCTTCGATCGCACCCGATAATGTTGTTATTAATGTTGTTGAATCTGTTACAGGCAGTGGTTACACATCAGCCCCTACAGTAAGACTTACTGGTGGTGGTGGTACAGGAGCAACAGCAACAGCAACCCTTCAATCTAATGGAACGATTACGTATACTATCACTAATCGTGGATCAGGATATACTTCCCAACCTAATGTTGTTTTGACGGGAGGAGGAGGGTCTGGCGCTGAAGCAATTGCCGGATTACAGATTCAGAGTGGAAGTGGTTATACTTCAGTCCCTACAGTAACACTTACTGGCGGAGGTGGTACTGGTGCCACTGCTACAGCAGTATTAGGAGGTTTAAATAATCAGCTGGTCGTTGGTTATACTATTACTAATCCTGGTACCGGTTATGTATCCGCCCCCACGGTAACAGTTACCGGCGGCGGTGGTTCTGGTGCATCCGCTTTTTCGCAAATTTCTACTGTTAACGCTGATATTGTAACTAGGATTATCCCTGTCTTAACTGGTGAAGGTTATGCTTCTGCGCCAAGTGTTGTTATTAGTGCGCCCAATGAATCTGCTGTTGGTCAAGCAGTAGTTGGAACAGGGGGGGGCGTTGGGCAGGTAACTTCAATTGGTGTTATCAATCCTGGTACTGGTTATAATATAGCACCTGCGGTAACAATAACTGGTGGCGGTGGAACAGGCGCTGTTTATACGGCTAATGTTTCTAACGGAAACATTACTGGTTTTAACTCAATAACGAATGGGCTAGGGTATACTTCTGCGCCAACAGTAACCATTACTAGAATTGTTGGGGCAACGGGTTTGGCTGTTTTAGGCACAGGCGGTATTTCTTTGATCTCGCCAGATGTTGGCGTGACTTCAATCACCCCTACTGCAGCAGGCCAAGGTTATACATCAGCCCCTACGGTAACACTTTCTGGTGGTGGCGGTACGGGAGCCCAAGCTACAGCAGTATTAGGTGGCGCACAAGGGGATCAGGTGGTTGGATATGTCGTTACCAATCCGGGTTCAGGGTATACTTCCCAGCCCAATGTTGTTTTGACGGGGGGAGGGGGATTTGGTGCTTTTGCGGTTGCAAATATTAATCCTTTCTTAGGTTCCGGCTATACTTCTGCGCCTACAGTAACACTTACTGGTGGTGGTGGTACGGGTGCCACCGCACAAGCTATTTTAGGTACGGGCCCAACAGCAGGTCAGGTTGTTTCTTACAATATTACTAATCAAGGTACTGGGTATACTTCTGCTCCGACGGTAACAATTACCGGTGGAGGTGGTTCTGGTGCATCTGCTATCTCGCAAATATCAAATATTAATATTGATACTGTAACTAGCATTACTCCTGTAATAAATGGTTCTTGTTATACCTCAATTCCTACAGTAACAATTTCAGCCCCTTCTCTGGGTGGAACTCAAGCTACAGCAACAGCAGTATTAGGTATGGGTGCGCAGCAGGGTCAGGTGGTTTCTTACATTATTACCAATCCGGGTTCAGGGTATACATCCGCTCCGACGGTTACTGTTAATCCTAGTCAAATTACTGCAAATGCAACTGCTTTTTTAAGCGGTGGAACCATAGCTTCAGTTGCTCCTGCACCGGTTACTTATGCTCAGGTTATTTCTGGGTTAAATAATGGCCTTGGTCTTGGTTATACCTCAGCTCCTATGGTAACCATTACTGGTGGTGGTGGCACGGGAGCCCAAGTTACAGCAAAATTAGGAGGTTTAAATAATCAGCAGGTCGTTGGTTATGATATTACTAATCCGGGTACAGGATATACTTCTGCTCCAACGGTAACCGTTGCAGATCCTGGTACAGCAAGTGCAATTGCGGTATTAGGAACAGGGGCTACAGCAGGTCAGGTGATTGGTTATACCATCACCGATTCTGGCTGTGGTTATACTTCTATTCCTAATGTTACTGTTGCTCCTTCTACCGCAGTTTTGAATGCTTCGTTGACTGCCGGTGGCTTTTTTAATGCCCTTAACTTATCAATGGATTTAACCACTACTGAAGCTACTTCTTTTAATCTTTTCAGCGATATTACTGCTGGATTGAATGTTTCAACCAATCGAAACATTTTTGTTAAGGCTGCTGCAACTACTGTTCCCATAGGTACAGAGGATCGAACTTTTACCATTCAATCTAGAACAGGTGATGTTTCTTTGACCGGTAATATTACCATGGAAGATTACACTCCGATAACTGCCACTGCCAAGGCTTTGCTGCTTTTACCCGCTCTTCCCGATGCGCTAACAGGTGTAAGCCTATCAAATATAGTTCCTGTTATACCTGGTAGTGGTTATACCTCTGCCCCCTTGGTAACTATTACTGGCGGAGGTGGTACGGGTGCCACTGCTACAGCTGTATTAGGCTCGGGTGCGCAGCAGGGCCAGGTGGTTTCGTTCACTATTACCAATGCGGGTTCAGGGTATACTTCCGCTCCTACGGTTATAGTTGCTCCAGTCCAAGTTGATGCAATAGCAATAGCAAATGTAGCCTCCGGGCAGTTGATTGCAATTAACCCTACTGTATTCGGTAGCGGTTATACTTCACCTCCCACGGTAAATATTACTGGCGGAGGTGGTTCGGGTGCCACTGCTACAGCAGTATTAGGTACGGGTGCGCAGCAGGGCCAGGTGGTTTCCTACATTATTACCAATCCTGGTTCGGGTTATGCTACTGCCCCTACCATAACAGTTGCTTCTTCATCTGCCATTTATGGTTCTAACCTTACGGTTTGGTCTGGTATACCGATGCCCAATTTTGTTCCTTCGCCTCCAAAGTCTATGGCTGTTGCGGGCGTTCCAACCATTTTAAACGGGCAGGTTTTGGCTATACCTTTGACTACACCAGGCGTGGGATATACTGCTGACCCTGTCGTTAATATTGTTGGTGGTGGAGGTAGCGGCGCGACCGCAATTGTAAATCTAATCCCAGCTTCAGCTAGTGCAACTGTTGCTCCGGTAGGTATTACTGCAACTGCCGTTGCAACTGTTGACCTCCCCATTAACGGTGGTATTGGAAGTGTGGTAAGTATTAACCCTGTAGTGATTGGTAGCAACTATAGGGCAACAGGGACATATGCGCCAGTAGTAACCATTACTCCAGTAGGTACTCCTGCCACTGCTACTGCGGTAATAGCAAATGGAAATGTTACACAAATTATCCCTATTTTAACTGGTTCTGGATATACATTTGTTCCTCAAGTTACAATTACAGGTGGTGGTGGAACCGGTGCCCTAGCTAGAGCAGTATTAGGTGGTGCAAATGGGGATCAGGTCGTTTCTTATACGATTACTAATCGGGGTTCTGGTTATACTTCTATTCCTACAGTGTCAGTTCAAGCACCAGGCGTTAACGCTCAATATACAGCTAATGTTAATGCTAACGGACAAATTACCAGTTACACCGCAGTTACACGAGGCTCGGGGTATACTTTTATTCCTACAGTAACCATATCCGATCCTGGTGCAACTGCAACAGCTTCTGTTACCGTTGGAACAGGTGCAGCAGCAGGCACTATAGTTTCTGTTTCTGTTGTTTCTCCAGGGGGTAATTATTCTCAAGCACCACAAGTCTTTATAGAAGCTCCACCAGCCGGTGGGGTTCAAGCTACCGCTAAAGCGATTATATTTGGTGGATCTGTTCGAAGTTTTATCATAACTAATCCAGGTTCTGGTTATGACTCAAAAATCCCTAATATTATTATCACCAATCCAGGTTCAGGTTATACCTCCCCGCCCACAGTTACATTGACTGATCCTGAAGGTGATATTACGGTTCAATCGGTGACAGGGCCAAATCGAACTTTTACCATTAACGATGCCAAGACTTTCAATGCAAATAGCACGATCCAAGTTAAAAATTTGGTTCTTGAAGCTTTAAATGATCCTAATACCTTTAGCGTTGGTGAATATGTTTTTAATGGGAATATAGGCCTTACTAACAATCCTACTGCTATAGATGCAATGGCTGGTCTTTACAATATTCAGTTCCTTGGCGCTGCAAATATTTTGGGGGGCGGAGTGGGTGCGGATTCCTTTAGCAATACCGGCCAGATCTTATTAGGCAATAATTCAACGGATACTTTTGATTTTACTAGCGGTGTAACTTTCGGCCAAAATACCTCTGTTGCAGGTATTGCAATAGTAGACGGCAATACTACCATTCAAGGTAATCTTAACCCAGGTGGAGTATTTGGCCCAGGTCTTGCCTCTGCTTCAGCAGTATTAGTTACGGGCACTCAAGCTGTTGCAACTATTTCGGGTGGAAGTGTCAACGGCTTGGTTTCTGTTGTTACCGGTTATGGTTATACTTCTGCACCTACCGTTTCAATAACTCCTATAGATGGAAATGGGCTTGGAGCTACAGCCATCGCTGTGCTAGGCTCAGGTAAAACTGCTGGCCAGGTTGTTCGATATATCATAACTAACCCTGGTGCAGGATACACTGCAATTCCCACTGTAACACTTACTCCTCCTCCAGGAACCGGCCAACTTGGTGCGATTCTCCCTATAGATTTCGGGTCTGGTTACACTGTTGCACCGTTAGTTGTTGTTTCCGGGGGTGGCGGTAATGGTGCCGCTGTTACTGCGGTATTGGGTACAGGGGCGCGAGCACGCCAGGTTGTAGATTACATTATAACAAATCCAGGTTCCGGATATACTTCTGCGCCTACGATAAGCTTTGCTTCCGCTGGAATTCTCACTTTCATGAGCCCCCTAGTTTTTGATAATGCTACAGCGACGAAGTCTGCTACCTATTCGCCTGTGATTATTGGAAACAGGCCTGGGGTTAATCAATCACAAGTTGTTACCCAGTCAGGTTATTCTTTGGTTGGTAATCCTGTATTATCTCCTTCCCTTTCCAGCCCTAATGTAATTTCTGGAACTTCTTTTACCATTGTGAACCAACTTTCAGGTACTTCTACGGGTAAATTTTCTGGATTGACCGATCCTTCAACGAACACTTATTCCATACTCAACGAGGGAGATACTTTCTACGCAGGGAGTGCTACCTATGTAATTTCTTATAAAGGTGGTGCTGGTTCTGATGTTGTTCTAACCTTTGTAAGCAATTCCATAGGGGGTAATAATTTTACCGCTAATGTTGATTTCACTAGTGGCGTTATCGAGGTTTTTGTTACAAGTACCGGAATTGCTGTAGATGCTACGATTTTATCTATCTTTAACTCCGCATCAGATACTATTACCTTTAATGCTGGTGCGGGTAATACAATTCAATTCAACGATTTGACATCAGGTGTCCTTAATGTTTCCACTCTAAAAGCTCAGATTGCCACTATTGGACTTAACGGAAATTTAATTCTTGGGCTTCAGTTAATAGGTAATATTGGGCAAGATAAGTTTATCCTTCAAGACTTAAATTCCAAGGTTCTGCTTAATACCGGAGCTTCTTTTGGCGTTGATGTTGATACCAGCACTTACTCTGGCGGTGATGATACTCTTACTGTTGATGGAACGGTGAAAGTATTTGGTATCGGTAATTTTAAAACTAGCAACGATGCAACAACTAGTAAAAACCTTGATCAAATTATTGTCACTGAATCTGGTGTAATCCAGTCCGTTGGTTCAGGGGATATTCTTCTTGTTGCTAATCATTCTTCTACCAGCACTATTTCGATTTTGCCACCTCCTGTTTCATCTTTTGCTGAAGATATGGTTCTTACTGCATCTGGGAAAGCAGTATTAGGTACGGGTACTGAAGCCGGATCTATAAGGGACATTCAACCTGTTATCTTTGGTAGTGGTTATACTTCTGCTCCAACGGTAACAATTATTGGTGGCGGCGGTTTGCGTGCCTCTGCTATCGCAAATATGGGTTCTGGTGTAACAGCTGGCCAAGTGATTGGTTATACAATTACTGATGTTGGTTTTGGTTATACTTCTACCCCTACGATTGTTGTTGCTCCCCCGCAAGATACTGCTATAGCAACTAGTAGTTTGGTGGGTAATTCCGTGGGTCTAGTAACGCCTATTTCAGCGGGTACTGGTTATACATCTGCTCCGATTGTTACCATTGATGGCCCTGTTAATATCCCCGGTGCGGAAGCTTCAGCAGTATTAGGAACAGGACCAAATGTTGGAACTATTAATTCCCTTACCCCTACATCCACTGGCATGGGTTATACAACTGCCCCTACTGTTACTATTACAGGTGGTGGTGGTTCGGGTGCTGTTTATACGGCAAATCTGGTTGGTGGAATGGTTGTTAGTTATACTCAAGTTAGCGCTGGTTCTGGGTATACATCTCCCCCTGCGGTTACGGTTACTCCAGCCCAAATTGCTGCTACTGCTTCCGCAGCATTAACCGGGGGAACTGTAACCTCCATTACCCCTGTTTTAACCGGCCTTGGTTATACATCTACCCCTATGGTAACTATTACTGGTGGGGGTGGTTCTGGTGCTGTTTATACTGCTAATCTCGTTGGTGGAATGATAACCGGTTACACCCTAGTGCGCGCTGGTTCAGGCTATACTTCTACTCCTACCGTTACCGTTGCAGAACCAGGCACTGCTACCGCAATTGCGGTATTAGGGACAGCGGCTAATGGTACCGCTGGTCAGGTGGTTGGTTATACTATTATCGATCCTGGTTTTGGTTATATTGTTGCCCCGAAAGTTAGTATTGCATCTCCGGCTTTGCCTAGTTTTAGTTTGGATTTAACAACTGCTAATTCATCTGATTTATCCCCTTCAGGCTCGGTTACTTTGATTGCAGGCCAGAATATTAATATGGGTGGTAATGTAGCTCGAACTAAAGGTGGTGCAATAAACTTTAATTCTCCTGTCATTTTAACTCAAGATTCTGCTGTAACTACTGGTTCAGAAGGTAATATTTCTGTTCAATCTATTACAGGTCTAAGCCAAACTTTCACTGTTTACGATACAAAAACCTTTAATGCTACTAGCACGATTCAAGTGAAGAACTTGGTGCTTGAGGCTATTACCGAACCTCTTTCACCTACTGTTGGTGATTATGTTTTTAATGATAATATTGGTCTTACGACCAACCCTACTGCTATCACTGCAAATACTGGTCTTTATAATGTTCAGTTCCTTGGTGCTGCCAATGTTTTAGGTGGCGGAACCGGGGCAGATTCATTTAGTAATTCTGGCAAGATTTTATTAGGCAATGATTCAACTGATACTTTTGATTTCACTAGTGGGGTAAATTTTGGACAAAACACCACCGTTGCAGGCATTGCAACGGTAACTGGCAATTCTACCATTCAGGGTAATCTTACCCCAGCGAATGACTTTTCAGATACTTCCGTTGGAATACTTACTTTCACTAGCCCGCTTACTTTTGATAATATATCTTCAAACATCGCTACCTATTCTCCTGTGATCATTGGGAATACTCCTGGTGTTAATCAATCCCAAGTTGTTACTAAAGCAGGTTATTCTTCCTTGAATAATCCTGTTTTATCTCCATCACTAGGTAGTTCTAAAGCAACACCTGGAACTTCTTTTACAATAGTTGATCAAGTTTCTGGCACTTCTGCTGGTAAATTTTCTGGATTAACTAATCCTTCTACTAACACTTATTCCATACTTAACGAAGGAGATATTTTTTACGCAGGTAATTCCACCTACCAAATTTCGTATACCGGTGGTACAGGTTCTAGTGTTGTTCTTACATTTTTAGGCAGCACTAAAGGTGGCAATAATTTTACCGCTAATGTTTATTATAACAGTGGTGTTATCGAGGTTTTGGTTACAAGCACTGGAGTTGATGTTGATGCAACGGTTTTATCTGTATTCAACTCTGCTTCAGATACCATTACTTTTAATGCTGGTGTAGGCAATACCATCCAATTTGCAGATTTTACATCTGGCAACCTTAATGTATCATCTGGAAATACACAAACTGCTACTATTGGTCTAAATAGCAATGTTATTCTTGGGCTGAAGTTGCTCGGAAATATTGGTCAAGATAAGTTTGTTCTTCAAGACTTAAACTCTAAGGTTCTTCTTAATACAGGTGCCTCTTTTGGTGTAGATGTTGATGTTAGTTCTTATTCTGGTGGTGAGTATCAAGATACTCTTACTGTTGATGGAACGGTTAAAGTACTTGGTACTGGTAACTTTAATACCAGCAATAATAATCCTGTTCAAAATCTTGATCAAATCATCATTACCAGTTCTGGGTCTATTCAGTCTGTTGGTTCAGGGAATATTCTTCTTGTTGCTAACCATGCTCCTACCAGCACTATTTCGATTTCTTCCCCATCTGTTTCTGGCTCTTCTACAATGGTTCTTACAGCATCCGCTAAAGCTGTACTAGGCACAGGTGCAAGTGTTGGAACTATTGCTTCCCTTACTCCCACTATCCCTGGAAGCGGTTATATATCAGTTCCTACGGTAACCATTACTGGTGGAGGCGGAACTGGTGCTACAGCTACAGCAGTATTAGGCACCGGTTCAAAAGCAGGTCAGGTGGTTGGTTATACGATTACCAATCCTGGTACTGGTTATACTTCTGCTCCTTCTATAACTGTTGCCTCCTCGCAAGATAATGCTACAGCTTCCAGCAATTTGCTGGGTGGTTCGGTAGACTTAATTACCCCTACTACTGTTGGTGCTGGTTATACTAATGCGCCTGCGGTAACTATAGCTGGGCCAGCAATATCAGCCATTGGTAATGCTATATTAGGAACTGGTACAAGTGCCGGAACTCTTGTATTCATTAGTCCTATTGTACTTGGTACTAATTATACAATTGCGCCCATAGTTACGATTACTGGTGGAGGTGGAACTGGCGCTACTGCAACCGCGGTATTAGGTACCGGTGCAAAAGCCGGCCAGGTCGTTTCTTATACGATTACCAATCGGGGCTCTGGTTATACATCTAATCCTACAGTAACAATTACTAGAATAGCTGGTGCTACAGCTACAGCAGTATTAGGCATAGGATCAAACGCTGGAACTATTAGTTCGCTTACCCCTGTTTTAACTGGTATCCAATATTTATCGGCTCCTGCTGTGACAATAGCTGCGCCAGGAATTACAGCTTCGGGTAATGCTGTATTAGGTACTGGTGCAAGTGCAGGAACGATTGCTTCCATCATTCCTGTTTTATCTGGTACGAATTATACGTCTGTTCCTACGGTAACCATTACTGGTGGAGGTGGAACTGGTGCTTCTGCAACAGCGGTATTAGGAACAGGAGCCACAGCACGTCAGGTCGTATCTTATACTATTACCAATCCTGGCTCTGGTTATACTTCCATCCCAACGATTGTTGTTTCTGCACCTGGTGTTACAGCAACTGCAACTGCTAATTTAGTTGGCGGAATGGTTACGAGTTATACCATTACCAATGCTGGTTCAGGTTATGCCTCTATACCTGCTGTTACAGTTGCTTCTGCTCAAATTACTGCAAATGCTTCTGCGGTATTAAGCGGTGGAGCTATAACTTCTGTTACTCCTGTTTTAAATGGCTTTGGTTATACCTCGGCTCCTACGGTAACCATTACTGGTGGAGGTGGAACAGGCGCTGTTTATACAGCTAATCTGGTTGGAGGAATGATTACTAGTTACACTCAAGTTAGCGCTGGTTCAGGCTATACTTCTACTCCTACGGTAACCGTTGCAGATCCTGGTGTCGCAACTGCAACTGCAGTATTAGGAACTGGAACACAAGCTGGGCAGGTAGTTAGTTATACGATTACCGATCCAGGTTTTGGTTATACTTCCGCTCCGGCAGTCATAGTTGCTACGCCATCGTTGTCTGGTTTTAGTTTAGATTTAGCCACTACTAATCCTAGCGATTTGACCGCTTCCGGTTCTGTAACTTTGCTTGCTGGTCAAAATATTAGCATGGGAGGTAATGTGGTTCGAACTAACGGAGGTACGATCAACATTAATTCCTCTGTTAATTTGACCCAAGATTCTTATCTTACAACAGGCAATAATAAGGCCGATGTTACCTTTGCTTCTACTATTGATGAAAATTTTGATCTTACTGTGAAATCTTTTGGCAGTTTGAATTTCCAAGGTAATGTTGGCTCAACAACTCGCCTAGGAGATATTACCACTCAGTCTCTTACAGGTCTTAATGTTTTAAATGCAAATAATGTTCCAGTTGCTGTAAACGCAGCTTCTTTTAATACTGCGGGTGGTGTTTCTGGCAATATAGTTTTCAGCGGCCTTCAAAATTACAGCACCACTACTGGTTTAAATCTTGCTTCTACTAAAAGGAATGCAACGGCTACGGATTCCGGGGCTGCAGGCGATATTACCTTGAATGGTGCTATTAGTTTAATTAATGGCGCCGTGCTTAATCTTGCCCATACGGGTGCTTTAAATATCAATGCCAACATTACTAATGGCTTATTTACAGAATTAGCATCTTCAAGTTCTTCGGTCGTAAATTTTGGTGGTCAAAATTCAGTAACCATTATTTCTGATGCAGGTATTACTTTTAATAGTCCAGTTAATCTTGGAATTGATACCAATCTTCAATCTACCAACAATTTTGGTGTTACTTTCAATAATACTTTGAATGGCGTCAATGATCTTGCGATCAATACCACTGGGTCTTTGGTGTTTATGGGCGCAGTTGGTGCTACTTCACCATTAAATTCTATATCCACTAAATTTACCGGTGCTAATTCCACCACCACTAACAACCCTTTACAACTAGATGTTAATAACACCTTAAATATTGGAATTTTTGATGCGATGGTAAATGGCGATATTAATATGACAAAGGATCAGATTTATACTGGAAATGGCCTAACTCTTGTTACTGTGACACCTACCTCCACCATTCGGCTTGGGAAAATCATTGGTAATCTTTCTAGTGCTGCCAATGTATCGATTAGCAATGCCGGTGCTTTGATTCTTAATGATGATATTAAGCTTGGCGGTAACTTTACCCAAGGTGCTTTGTTAACTGGTATTACCCTAACTAATGCAGGTTCCAATTACACTTCAGTTCCTAGTGTTTCTATCTCTGGCGGTGGCGTTACTAGTGGTGCCGGTACAGATGCCACTGCCATTGCTTCCCTTGGTATTAGTTCGATCAAAACACAGGCTACTGCCACTGCTATTATTTCACCTCTTACTGCCACTGCCGTCGCCACTATTTCAGGTGGTCAATTATCAAGTATTAACCGAGTTTCTTTCGGCGGTGGTTATGTTTCTGTTCCTGCAGTCACGATTACCGGGGGCGGTGGTACAGGCGCTACAGCAACAGCGGTTTTAGGAACTGGAACTTCAGCGGGTCAAGTGGTTGGCTATACCATTACCAATCGCGGGTCAGGATATAGCACTTCGCCTACTGTTACCGTTGCTTCGGCTACTTCTTCTGTCGTGAATAAAATTATTAGTTCTTTTGCTGGTAGTGGCTATACTGTAGCGCCTACTGTCACCGTTAGTGCACCTTCCGCTGCAACTGCAACTGCAACTGTAGTTTCTGGGGCAGTGACTTCCATCACACCTATTTCAGTAAGTGGTGGGTATTTATCTACGCCTACAGTAACCATGTCTGCGCCTGGAATTACTGCTACCGCGACAGCGGTATTGGGAACTGGTGCAACTGCAGGAACGATTACTGCCATCAATCCTGGTTTATCTGGTACCAATTATACGATCGCCCCTACGGTAATTGTTACAGCAGCTCTTGGTGATACTGGATCAGGTGCTACAGCAACAGCGGTATTAGGAACAGGAGCCACAGCAGGTCAGGTTGTATCTTATATTATTACCAATGCTGGTTCTGGTTATACTGTTACACCTACCGTAACAATTTCTCCTGTTGGTGTTACCGCCACGGCGACAGCAGTATTAGGAACAGGTGCAACAGCAGGTCAAGTGGTTGGTTATACCATTACCAATTCTGGTACTAATTATATTTCGGCACCCACAGTTACAGTTACTGGTCCAGGTAAAGCTGCAACTGCTATTGCAGTTTTAGGTACAGGGGTACAATCAGGCCAAGTGGCTAGTTATATTGTTACTGATCCTGGTAGTGGTTATACCACTGCGCCTATTGTTACTTTGTCACCTTTAAACTCCCCTGTTACAATTGGAAATACAGGCGGATCAGGCTATCTTGTTGGTGATTTGGTAACTCTTGTTGGCTCTGGTGGTACACCAGCAAATGCCATAGTTAGCAGTGCGGATTTGACAACTGGTGCGCTTACGGGTTTAACCCTTTTAAGCCCTGGTAATTACACAAGCGGTAGCCTACTTGGTTTGGCTGTTATTTCAACTACCGGTCGGGGAGCAGGCGCTACCGTTGATGCTTCAGGGTTTGTTGAATCTGTAGCACTTACTTCTGCTGGCAGCGGTTATACAAGTGCTCCAACAATTTCTTTCATTGGGGGCAGCGGCGTTGGTGCTACTGCAATAACCAATCTTATCAGTCCAACGGGCCAAGTTTATATTGGAAATCTAGGCAACCCTTCAACCATAACCATTAAAACTGGTATTGATGCAGATGTTACTTTTACTAGTAAAACTACTCTCAATCAAAATTTACTTCTGGATGGTAGTACATCGAATAAGTCAGATGTTACCTTCGGCGTAATCGAGGGCGGTACGCTATCTTTGTTGCCTGCATTGACGATTGTTGCTGGCGGTAATTTAACATTTAATGGTTCGATTGGTTTAGCTAATCCCTTAGGCGCAATAGATGCTTCAGCTAATATTCTTACTTCGGTGCAGTCCACCTCTACCAACCTTGGCATTAATGCTGCTTCACTTAAGTTTAGTGCTACAGGAGGAGTGAATTTAACTGCGCCACAACATTACACTGGTACAACCTTGGCTGATGGTTCAGTTTTTGGCTTGGATCTTACTAATACAACCAGCAGTTCTTTGGTAATTTTGGGTGATATAACCACCCGTGAATATTTTAATACCCAAGTAGGATCTGTCAAAATTGATAACGCTGGTAATGGTTATATAACTGCCCCAACGGTCAACTTTTCAGGCGGAGGTGGTAATGGTGCTACCGGTGCAGCTTTCCTTGGTATCAGTAATAGTAGTGCAGTTATTACTACTGGTGGTTCCGGATATACCTTGAACCAAATTGTTCAAATTGTTCAATATGGCTTCAATAATCAAATCATAGGATCTGCAATTGGGCAAGTTACAGGGGTAGATGTAATCAATAACGGAATTACTTCTTTGTCGATTCTTTCATCTGGATATGGTTTTACAGACTGTAATAATCTCAATGTAATTTCAAGCGGCTTTGGTGGAACTGGATCTGGCGCAATTATTACCGCATCTGGTTTTATTAATGCTGTTGATATTACGAGTGGTGGTATTGGTTATACTACCGCGCCTACAGTAGTATTCTCTTCGGGTGTTGCAACTGCAACCGCAGTATTGGCAAAGGAATCTAATTCGGTCACCATAAGTAATGCAGGCCCTGTTACTTTACAAGGTGATATCAATACAAGGGGTAATTTTAATCAAATTGGTCAGGGTGCGGTAACAATCGGAACTAGCAATTCGGGAACCATTAATTTGAATTCTGCAGGCGGAGATGTCTTCTTCAATACTTCCGTAGTTCAAATTCAAGATGTTGTGGTTGATACTTCAATTAGCACTGTAAATTCTGGTAACATAATTTTTAATAGTTCGGTTGATTCTATTGGATTTAAAGCCATAACCTTGACTTCTGGGGTTTTAAACTCGAGTTTCCCAAGTGGAAACATTCTCCTTAACGGGAACCTTGGTATCAGCCCAATGGGGAATATTCAGGTTAATAATCCTAATAATTTTAGTGTGATTGGAAATGTGATTGGAAATTCCTTGGTCGTTAATTCTGCCAAGGGTGCGGTTAATTTTTCAGGTACAATTACTACTCGTGGTACAGTTCCTGTTGGAACAAGCACCGTCAGTTTAAGTATTGAAACCATTTCTTCTGGTAGTTCTGTGGTATTTCAAAATCCTGTGATTACTGCAGGAAATGTGGTTATTAAAAATGCTGGTACATTTGTTACCACAAGTATTGCAGATATGAATATCCAAGGCATTTTCCAACAAACTGGTGCTGGTGTTTCCTCAATTTCTGGTGATATATCAACAACTGTCGGAGGAATCAATTTTACTGGCTCTGTCGGGCTTTCTGGTACACCTAAGTTTATTGCAAAAAATATAGTTTCAACATCCAGCTTGGTAGATATTACTTTCCAAAATGATGTCAATGGCTTGGGTGGTATATCTCTTGATACTACTGGCAGAGTGCTCTTTTTAGGAAATGTTGGCCTTTTGAGCCCATTATCTTCCATTGAAATTGTTAACGCGAATTACACTAACTCTCTTGATTTGGTTGCAGTCCAATTCAATAGTTCCGCTTCCCAAGTTACCAATGCCAATAAAATTATTCTTCCCGAGTCAACCAGTTTTTCAAACCTCAATGGAAGAGTAATTTTTAATGGAAGTACTAATATTTCCAATGCCTTTACCACCACTAGAAGTTATTACGACATCTTCTTCAATTCCAATGTTACTTTTAGTACCAACATGAATTTCCTTAATGGTGGGAAGGTTAAGTTTTCAGGCACCACTAACTTCACTGGTTCTGCAACCTTTAATAATTCTGGAACCCTTGAAGCAAGCGGTATTATTGTAAGTGCTGGTTCCCTTATTGTTCAAAGGCCTTTGGCAATCACCAATAACTTGCAACTTTACCTTAGCTCTTCTAATAACTCCTTTACTTCTTCTGTATCTGGTAATTCTATCGTTACCATGAATAGCGGTGGAACCCTAGTTCTTACGGGTAACTCCGCACAATTCACAGGCAATTTTGTTGTAAACACCAGTAACATTAATGGAATTAATAGCCCCTCTACTTTGCAAGTCAGTGCATTTTATAACAATGCTACAGTTACCTTGAACGGTGGTACTCTTAGCGGAACAGGCAGAGTTCTTAATGTACTTTCAGCTACTAATGCAACAGCCATTGCCGTGGTTGGAACGGGAGCTAATGCAGGTAAAATTCGATCGATTAGTGTAACAAATTCAGGGTCCGGGTATGTTTCTCCCCCAACAGTTACTATTGCTGCACCTCCTGCTGGTGGCACTCGCGCTACTGCCACTGCTATACTGGGCACCGGTGTATTTGCAGGCCAGATTGTTGGTTTCTCCATCACAAATCCTGGCTCAGGTTATACGTTTACTCCTTCGGTTACAATTTCATTGCCCACCGCTGGCGGCACTTTTTCTCCAGGCGCTGTTCTTGGAAACTTGACTGTAGGTAATCAATTGGTTCTTGGTGCTAATAATACTTTCACAACTTCTATTAATGGTGTATCACCAGGCACCTTTGGGCAAACTACAATTATCAGTGGTGGTTCTTTTGGTATCAATAACGCAAACTTAGCCATTGTTCTTAATACTAATTTGACTGCTGGAAATCAGATTCCGTTAGTTAATCTTGGTGGCGGTTCTAGCTCCCTTGGTAATTTTACTCTCAATGGAACTGCTCTTACCCAAGGCGCTAGTTTCTCTATTAGCTCTAATGGCTATACCAACACCTTCACCATTAGTTACACGGGTGGCGATGGAAATGATATTGTTCTTACTGTTTCGGGCAGTACTGCATCTGCTCCACCTCCAGGGTCGTTTACTGCATCCCAAGTTATTGGCGTTGATTATGGTGGCGGCTCCGTTGTTCAAATTAACTATACTAATGGCACAAACCTTTCATTCTTTGCTTACAGTCCTTTGTACACTGGGGGAGTTAGGGTTGCATTGGGCGATGTCAATGGCGATGGTATTGATGAATTGATCACTGGTACCGGCGTCGGTGGTGGCCCTCATATTAAAGTATTTAATCTTCAGGGTGGCCAACCTGTTGAAGTTGCAAGTTTCTTTGCTTTCGAACCTACCTTTATGGGTGGTGTTAATATCTCAACCGGGGATATCAATGGCGATGGCTTGGCAGATATTATTATTGGTGCGGGCGCAGGTGGCGGCCCTAGGGTTAAAGTCTTCAATGGCGCTGCTAATTATTTGGTAAATGCGACAACCCCCTTGATGGATTTCTTTGTCTACGATCCTGCCTTTACTGGCGGGGTTACGGTCGCTGCGGGCAATCGTGATGGGTATAAGGGTGATGAAGTCATCACCGGCGCCGGTTTTGGTGGTGGCCCTAATATCAGATCCTTCAACCAATTTGGCCAAATGGTTGATAACTTCTTTGCCTTTAGCTCTGCAATTACCTCGGGCATTTATGTTGCAGCAGGTTATGTAGATGCTGATGCGATTGCAGATATTATTGCAGGAACCGGCTTTGGTACACCTACCCAGGTTGCAGCTTTCTTTTCAACGGGGGCTAACCCAACTGCAATACCTTTTGTTCCTAACTTCGTAGGTGGTGCTCGGGTGGGTATCGCAATGAATTCTTCTGGTAAGCAGGTTTTTGCAGCAGCAGCAGGGCCCGGTGGTGCACCCCAAGTTAACATCTTCAATAATTCCTTGGATACTACCAATGCCTTTATTGCGATTGATTCCCTGTTTAGTGGTGGTTTGTTCTTAAATACTTCAATTTATGCCGCTCGCCCTTCATTACCGAATAGTTAATGAGATGGGCGAAATGATATTGATTATGAAACTTTAATCAAAATCAGATTTTTGTTAAAGAAAATGAGACTGCATCATATTGCAGTCTTTTTTTCTTTAACTCATGCCTAGGTTTAAGCAAATACACCAATAATCACAGATAAATATAGCAACTTTAACCTAGTTGCATTTTATTCTAACTTTCTTGTTAATCTGCACAAACTTTTCTTATTGCTGCTTTCGGGAACAATATTCCGTTTATTCGGTGGTACAGATCGGGTTTCGTTTTTCGCCCTAATAAATTCTCTAGGGAAGATAATCCGCACAGTCGAATTAATCATTAAGGCATGGACTGTCAAGAGACAGGTTAGGAATTTCGTATGGAACGAAGTCCTAGCAGCCTAATGAATGATCAGGAGATCTTAAGATGTCTTTCCTTAGTAAACTTGGCTTGCGTAATTGGTTTAAGAAAACTAAACAATCTGCTGCTACTAGAACGCATCTTAACAAGTCATTATCCATTGAATCTCTTGAAACAAGAATTACACCAACTCTTACCACGCGCCCAGGCCATGGTGGAGGTGATATACTGTATATAACTCAAACAAATAATCCGGATACTTTAGATATTGATTTAACAGGTACTATTTTAACTATTTCAGGTCCTGGGGTTGACGGTTCGGCTTTTGGAGTAACTACAAAAGGGACCACCTATACTTTAGATTTTTCTAAAAATACTGCAAAAACCTTTGCTGGCATATGGGTTGAGCAATTACTTTCCTCAGATACTTTAAATGTAAGTGGTTTAGATTTTGGTAAATCAAATCCTCTTTCTGCTGATTTAGGACCATTTATTACTAATAATAATATTACAATAGAGTTTTATGGTAATGCATGGACTGATACAAACAATAATGAAGGCTTGAATACACTCAATTTTTCTGAAAATAATAGTGGTATTTCAGAGGTAAGTTCTAAAAATGATGATATAGTTTATCAACAATATAATAACATAAATAATATTTCTGATGCTCCACAGTATTCTATTGCAAATACTCCTAACTCTTCCTTGCCTTTCAAAAATCAATATGACAGGCAAACTGGAAATTATTTCAACATCTTTAACTATGATCAAGATAACGATAGAGCTAGGCCTATTACTGTTAGGGGTGAAATTGCATTCCAGGCGACAAGTGCTTCTGGCTCTGCTTCCATTAATTTTGATACCGAAATAGTTTTAGGAGGTGATTTGTTACTAGGATACAATGGCAGCGGTAAAATTGATATTAATTCTAATGCTGGTTTAACTAATCGTTTTGCACCATCTATTGCAACTGACCTAACAACTTCCTTTAGTTCCCCCGGTTTTAATCTTTATATTGCAACTTCTGGTAATGTAAGTTTAAATGGAATATTATTAGGTGCTGGCGATTTAAATATTTATGATACTGGCAGTTTTACTGCAAGCAGGGATTCAAATAGTACAGATGTAGATGTAAATACTATAGTATTTAATGGTAGCGCAGATGCTAATGTCCAAGCTAACTTTAAGAAAAATGTAGACGTTATTGGTGACTTTTCCATTTACAATTATGGAAGTTCTAATGGCAATATTAGCAATATAACAATTGGCACCAATGCGTTTAATAATATTTTACCCCCTACTCCTTATACCTTGGATATTGGCGGTGCATTTAAAGTAGAACCAGGCGTGGTTCCAACCCAAGGGCGTTTTGTATTTAATTCTTACCCTATAACTAATGGTATCTATAATTTAAATATTTATTCAGATGAAACAGATATTTTTAATGAGGCTATTTTAAAAAACACTGGTGATTTCAGCGTTGGCGCACCGGGTAGAACTAATACTACGCAGAATGCTAAATTTGATGTGCTAGAATTTATTGATGGCAGCAAAGCTGCGAGATTTGATAAGGGGACCCAAACTACAAAAATATTTGCTGATGTTACTGCAGGATCTTACATCAAATTTAATGGCGATTTATCAACCGAAGCTGCTACCGCTTCTCCTTTTAATAAAATATTTACCATTGATGCAGCAAACGGCAATTTAGAAATCGAAAAACTTATCACGCTTAATTCCATCTCTCTTGGTTCAACTATTGGTTCAGATTTGATCTTAACCGCAGGAACTGATGATGGTACCGGTAACATTCCTGATGGTGCTACATTTGGGCAAAAAAATAATGTGATAATTGGTGGTGTAACTGGACAAAACCGCACACTTACGATTGCGCAAACTGCTGGGTTTAAATCTACTGATGCAGTAACTGTTTCAAATATAATATTAAATAGTAACGGTTTAAAGGCTAATAAAGGGGCAGGGTTTTACACCTTTGAGAAAAACATCGGTAGTGATTTGTTGGGTGTCAATCTTATTGCTAATCAAGGATTTTATAATATAGAAATGCAGGGCGATAACAATTATTTTGCAGGAACCTCCCTTTTTAATAATTTTGGTGATGTAATTTTAGGAGTTAGATCTTCTTCTGTTTTTAATTTCGAAGCGGGGGCAATATTTGAAGCTAATACAGTTAGTGGTCAGATTTATGCTCCTGTTGTTCGTGGCCTTGGTACTGTACAGGGTAAAAGTGGAAAAATAACGCTTAATGGTGCAACTCTAGCGCCTGGTTATATAAGTAATAATTATGGAATATTAAAATTCGTTCTGCCTTTAGAATTAAAAGAAAAATATCCTTCTGCGCAACCCGATGATGTAAAAGGCACTTACTATGTAAATTTTACTGGTAGTGTTCCTGGTATTACTCAAAATCAAATTGTTACTTCTAATTTAATTGTAGATGGTGAATACATTCTTTACCCTGTATTCCGAAATCTTAATATTCCAATAAATACCACTTTAAAAATCGTGAATCAGACTTCAGGCCTTGGAATTTTTGGTAAATTTTCAGGGTTAACAGATCCGACAAATAATATTTATTCTACTCTTACTGAAGGTAGTACTTTTTATGCCTCAGGCGCAATGTACACTATTACTTATCAAGGTGGAGACGGGAATGATGTTGTAATTACTTATAAAGGTATTGCTGCAGATGGCCCAGAAACTATTGTTTTTGTTGACCAAAATAATTTGCTTAATGTTATTGGCAAGGATGGTAGTAGTAATGTGACACTTGAAAATTCTTTAAATACATCGAATGCTCTTCAATTGGGTATTAGTGATACTACTTTTGGTCTTACTGGTTTTGCATATGGTTCTAAAGTAATTAATAACTCCATCACTGTTCCTGTTGGGTCATCTAACACTATCCGTAGAAGGGAATTTTTAGGAATTAAACTTGAGCAAAATGGGGGTAATGATACTCTAAATTTGGTTAATTTGTCATTTCTAAATTACCAAAAAATAGACCCTACTACTGTAATTCTTCAAACAGGTGATAAAGAGTTATATACCACCGAATCATATAATCCAAATATTGAAAATGTAAGTTTTTCTTTTAATGGTGGGCCAACAGCATTTCCTAGTAAGGATATTGATGTTCTGAACCTCGTTGGCACTAATAGAAATATCTCAACAGGAGTTAATGATACTTCTACGGTTACAGTTCAAGGCTACGATACTATTCGGTTTGATAACTCCACGATACAAGCAAAGGATTTGTATACTGGTGTTTTAGCTGTTGAAGGCAGTCTTTATTCTTCTAACCAAGGTGCTAATGCATTAAAAATTGTTGGTACTGTTTCTATGGACAAAGGAAATCTCTCTTTTGGCACCATCAATCAAAGTAATTTTCAATCCAATAATCAAAATTCTGATTCAAAACTGGGTTTTGTTGAACAACTAGTGCCATTTACACCTGGTGTTGTCACTTTCACCGGTGATATTTTCTTGAGCGATGGCGTAGAAGTCACTTTTGGTAATGGTCTTTCTTCAACTAATTTTCAGTTTCAAAGTATTTTCGGTACGCCAGGTGGTAATGCAAGCAATGTTACTTTTAATACCCTTGCAAATAATCAAGTTTATAATGGTCTTAATCAAAATTTCAATGATATTCCGCAATTGTTACTGGTATCCAACATTTATGGTGGAAACATTGTAGTTACTGGCACTTTGAGTTCTGATATTGGGGTGCTTAAATTTCAAAATGCTGGGAATTCATTATTTAATGGCACTGTTAATGCTACAAATATCAATGTAGTAAAATCTGATGGAAATATTGTTTTTAATAGCCAGGTGGGTAAAGTTGACGAACGAACTACCATTTCTATTACCGAAATTTCCGACGGATTCGGTATCACTTTCAATAATAATCTTTTTGCTGCCAAGATTTCAGGGGCGGAAATTATATCAGGGGTGGATAAACTATATGGAGTTTATTTTTTAGGTTCTGTTACTGATGTAACCAGTGATACCAGTTTAACGACCTCGGGTACCATTGTGCTTGGCGATTCCAACGATAGCCTTAGTTTTAAGGGTGGAATTACAATTGCTGGTAATAGCAAGGTGTTTTTATATGGTTCCATAGTTTCTCAAGATTTCACCATCAATTTAACTCCAACCCAGGCAATAACTCTTACTGGTGATTCCAGTATTAAAAGTAATTCAGGTGCTAATGCATCTTCTTCTGTAATTGAATTAAGCGATGTTTTTACCAACGGTTTTATGCTTACGCTTGATTCTGGAAATTTACAAGGTTCTACCATTACCATTGATTCCTTACGGGGCGCCAATGGTAAATTGGTCGTTAATTCCTCTGGCGGTGTTGAAATCAAGCAGGTGGGTAATTTCCCCCAACCCACAACCTTAGATCTTTCTCCTGAGATTTTTGGCAGCGTACGCATCATTGATTCTATTGGTGATGTTGAATTTTCAGGCCCTGTTTTGGTAGATGAAATTGTTACCACTAAAAAAAGGTATAATGTTTTATTCAATGGAACTGATAAAGGCACCTCCACTGATTATTCCTTTCAAACATTTGTAAATAACAGTCCCGTTTATCGTTGGTTTTATTTTATTACTGGTTCCAGTCCTACTGTTTTTCAAAATCAAGGTGATGTCACTTTTGGTGTACACGGGTCTAATCCCCAGAAAGACATGGATTTATTTATATTTAATGAAGGGGTTTCTACATCTGCCATTACCGGTGTAACTAATCTTGCTTCTAGATTGTATTCTGTTAATAAAGATATCAATCTTGGTACTACGGTTATGACCCAATCTTCTTTCATTAATACCTATTTTAGCTCTCAGGTATTTAATGATCTTTCTGGTCCTACCTTCCTTAATCCCCAAATTTCTCAAAGTGAGTTTATCAATTATGCTAGTGGTACTTCCACTGTTAATGGTGTGCCCCAATTCAATGAAAATGAAATCATTAATACTAATATTCTTAACTCTTTTGATTTTAAATCAAACCAATTAACTACCATTGGAGCCTTGAACCCTCCGCAACAAGCTTTCCCTCAACCTTATGGCAATCTGCCAAATCAAACTGGTAATATTTCTATTACTACCATTACCAATGATGCTTATTATTTACATCTTAATGCTGGTGGTTTAGGAATTTACGGAACCACTGTGGGTGGTAATGTCAAGATTGATACCTATACAGGTGGTGCTTCTGCTGATCAGTTAGGTTTCTATCGTGGTAACAATTTTTCCATTACCAATACCTTGGTAGCTAATAACTTTTATGTTGGCACTATTGCAAACACTTATTCGTCTTTAAGTAATGTTGCGAACATTGATTTGTCTGGACTCGGGATTAGTTCCCCATCGCTTCCTGCCGAGATTGATTTAACAGGGTCAGTGACGGTTCAGTCTAATTTCGCCATTAAGAGTAATTTCTTAGTAACGCCTGATGTGAATAATCTTTTAATTATGGGCAGTAACAATCAATGGAATGCTAATAATACCATTTCTAATAGTGGTATTTTACAACTGGGTAATAGTGCAAGTTCTGTTTTTAAGATTGAAAATAATCTTAATGTTCAAGGGCCATCTATCAGGCGTATTGGTGGCAATTTTAATGCTTCTACTACTAAGATTTTAGATTTTGGCCCAGGCCCAATCACTTTGATTGCAGATACAGTTCTTACTACCGATGGTATTGGTAAAACTACTTTAGGGCAGGTCACCAATAACCAGTTTAATTTAATCGTTAATGGTACAGCCGAACTTCAGAGATTTGCTGATGATTCTTCTCTTGCTCCTTACCCTTCTTTAACTAACCCTTTTTCCTATATTCCAACAAATAATTTTGTAGGTGCGGGTGTTGGTGGCACCCAAAATAGAGGTAATGTTACCTTTAATGGAGTTGTTCAAGTTCAAGATAAATCTTTATTTAAATTAAATACTCCTGTTGTTTCCAACAATACATCTACATTAGGTGGGTTCAGTAGTGCAACAGGCAATGGTATAGCTGCCATTGGTTTTACTAGATTGCCCGAGGTAGTTGTTTCTGGGGGCGGTGGCAGCGGTGCTGTTGTTAATGCGGTGCTTGGAATTTCAATTAATGGCTTTACTGGTACTGTCAATGGCTCCACGTTGACTTTTTTGCCTCGAAGCGTAAGTGCCACTAGCCAATACGGTACTATAGATGATACGACCTCTGGGCCTGTTCCAGTAAGTATTCAGCAACCTATTGTTCAATATTTGCAAAATCCTCTAGTTCTACAACCTACCGCACCTGATCTTGTTTTTCTTGCCAGTTCTTCTTTTACTGCTGCTACTGGTACTATTACTGTGGTGAATGGGTTTATTGACACTTTAACTTTAGATAATCCTGGATTAAATGGTGCAGGTTATACTGATTTAACAAATCTATATTTTGATGTTGGTGGCACTTTTGTTTCTGTTGGGAATCGTGTTGTCGGTGGCCTTGTTAGGATGGATCTTCAGTATCCTGGAGCGGGCTATACTTCGGCACCAACCGTTTCCGTTCTTAATACTACCTCCGGAACTGTAGCTAATGGCAATAGCACAGGTATTGGTTTTTATGGTACTAATGGTGCTGCTCCCTTGTCTGCAATAAATAACGGTGTCACCCCCAACGTTATTATTAATACAAGTATTTCTCCAGCCACCATTGCAACCGGCAATGTTATTAATATCCCCACGACGACCACCCTTCGTAAGCAGGGTACTGGTTCCGTATTCCTTAACTCCGATAGTTCCGCGAATACTGCAGGCCTTGCAACCACCATCGAGAATGGCAACTTCTTCTTCGAAAATGCCAAGATCAATGCTGCTACCGTTACCAATGTTACAGGTAATGGCCTTTTAGGCGGCACCAAGGGTACCCTCGGCGCAGTTAATATTCTTCCTAGGGGCCAACTTTCCCCTGGTAATTTGACCAACCCAATCGGTGTTCTCAATCTTCAAGGTAACCTAAGCATTCAAAGTACCTATAAGGTTGACATTCGTTCCGTTGCTTTCAACCTTTTTGATCAGGTCAATGTTACAGGCGTAGTAAGCTTGGCTAAAAATAATGTTAATGGTATTTTGGATGTAGCTTTTACCCCTGATGCAGATGTTATAGCTGGCAATACTTTTGGTATCATTTCCAACGATGAAACTGAGTCGATTACTGGTAAATTTAAGACCCGTGCTGGAGTAGTTCTTAACCAAGGGGACTTTTTTACTGTTAATATGCCTAATGGAACTGATGTTGCTACTTTCCAAATCAGCTATACAGGCAACATAGCAGCTAATGGTACCGCCTCACTTACCGGTGGTAATGATGTGGTGATTCAAATCACTGGTATTCAATCCATTAGTTCTGCTGTTGCAGCTAAGTCCCAAAACCCTAATAAGTTGTTTGCGGTCTCCACTGATTCAGGCGGTGGCCCTATTGTTAAAATTAGCTTTGCTGATGGCTCAGGTTTCTCCTTCTTTGCATACGATACCAGCTTTACTGGTGGTGTTCGAACCGCAATCGGCGATGTCAACGGCGATGGAACTCCTGATCTTATCACCGCTGCAGGGCCTGGTGGTGGCCCTCATGTTGTCATCTGGACCATTACGCCTGGCGTTCCTTACGCTACTGTTCAATCAGGTTTCTTTGCCTTCGAACCTGGCTTTACCGGTGGTATCACTCTTGCTACGGGCAACATTAACGGCGATGTTTCCGCTTCTAACTATGCCTTGGATGATATCATCGTTGGCGCTGGTGCTGGCGGTGGTCCTCGTGTTAAAGCTTTCGCTGGTAATGCAAACTTTGCTGCAATTAATAACCAAAGCCAGCTTGTTGATTTCTTTGCTTATGCACCTGAATTCAATCTGGGTGTTAATGTTGCAGCAGGTGATCGCACCGGCGATAGCAATGATGAAATCATTACGGGTGCAGCTCAGGGTGGCGGCCCTCATGTTCAGGTTTGGCAGATCTCAAACGGCAGTGCCAACTCAATCCAAAGTTTCTTTGCTTTCGATCCTTCTTACCTATGCGGTGTGTTCGTTGGGTCGGGTGATCTTGATGGCGATGGCCTTGCGGATATCTATACAGGTACAGGCTCAGGCCCTATTGGTTCAGTTGGAATCTACTTTGGTAATGGCGCTATCTCTAGGCTTGAACCTTTTGGTTCTGGCTTTACTGGTGGTGTGCGCGTTGGCGCTGCTCTTGGTGGTACCAATTCTCCACCTAATATCCCATACCTTCTTACCGCAGCAGGCCCTGGTGGTGGCCCACAAGTTTCTCTCTTCGATTCAAACCTTAATATTGTGGATGCGTTCTTCGCCTTCCAAGAGAACTT
>B570J29032_109959630_pt1 | contig 44199 bp, 42 predicted proteins | sample LakMenEpi16Nov12_FD_29032 | JGI IMG/M metagenome (IMG submission 29032) | reverse complement strand
GTTCTTAAAACAGAAAATCCACCATTGGCTATCGGTCCAAATCTTGGAACAGTTACTAATTCAACATTAACTTATACAAATACGGCCAATATTGCTAGTGCACGCGTAAGAGTTAATTTAACACATACCTGGAATGAAGATATGGAAATTCGACTAATTTCACCTAGTGGAACAACTATCATGCTAGCAGATAACCGAGGAGGTAACACTGATAATTATACAAATACTTGGTTTGATGATGCGGCTACAACACCAATTGCAAGTGGCACAGGCCCTTTTACTGGTTCGTATATACCTGATTCACCATTAAGTGTATTAAATGGTACGCCTACAAACGGGACTTGGACATTAAGGGTCACTGACACTGTAAACCAAGACGGTGGTCAAATCCTAGATTGGACGTTAGAACTTTGTGAAGTACCTCTTTCAACACCAACATTTGATCCTACAAACTTTGATTTTATCATTGCGAATGCTTCAGATAAAACTTTCCAATTTAAAGTTGGGCCAGAATATGACAATGGTACTTTAATATTAGAAGTTTATAATGTAACTGGTCAAACGTTATTAAGAAGAAAATCAGATGATATTAATTCTTATATTTTAGATATGAATTATGCTGATACTGGTGTTTACTTTGTTAGAGTTTTCAATGACAAATTTAATTCAGTGAAAAAAATCATGGTGAAATAATTTTTAAACCATAACAATTTCATAAAGGAGAGTCAGTTTTGACTCTCTTTTTTTTATCTTTACCACATAATTTTAAAATAATGAAATATTTTATTTTTGCCCTTATCTTTATTAATATGAGTTGCAAAACAGGTAATAATCCTCAAGAGGAGTCAAAAAATATCGACTACAGCCAAGAAGGCTTTACAAAGGTTGAATGGGTTAAAAGTGATCTTTGCGGCTTTATTTTATCAACCAAAAGTGGTGAAAGGTTTGAAATTGAAAATATGGCCGACGAAATCTTGAAAAACAAGTCTCAAATGGTTTGGATAAAATATCATGCTTTAAGACGAATGAGTAAATGTGAAAATACAACACCAATAATCATAACCGAATACAAATTGCCATGAGTGCCAAAAAAACAAAATATGACATTGCCTATTTGCGCATTGCACGAGAATGGTCAAAATTGTCGTACTGCAAAAGAAAACAAGTTGGTGCCATCATTGTTAAAGATAAAATGATCATTTCTGACGGTTATAACGGTACACCATCAGGTTTTGAAAACATTTGCGAAGATGAAGAAGGAACTACCAAATGGTATGTGCTTCATGCCGAGGCTAATGCCATTTCAAAGGTTGCGAAATCAACTCAATCCTGCGAAGGTGCAACTTTATACATTACCCTATCGCCTTGCAAGGATTGCAGTAAGCTTATTCATCAATCAGGCATTAAGCGATTGGTTTTTTTAGAAAAATACAAAGACTGCTCAAGCTTAGATTTCCTTGAAAAGGCAGGCGTAGAAGTTGTTCAAATTGCCTGCATTGATGAATCACCCATTTAAAAAGGTCATTTACATGCGTCTTTTTGGGCATACCATCTATCCAATAAAAAACAATCTATTTAAGAAAATGAATAAAAAATTATTGCCTTTTGTTATTTTTGGTAGTATAGCTTTAGGCTATGCTTTGGCTGTATTGATTTTAAGTGGCCAAAACATCAATGAAAGCTACCAGTCAAAAAATAAGATTAATAAGTTGATTGAATATATCAATAGAGATTATTTTGAAGCGGTAAAAACAGATTCGATTGTTGACCTAACCGTAAATGAAATTTTAGCCAAATTGGACCCGCATTCTGTTTATATTAATTCTAGTGAAGCTGTTGTTTCACAAGATCAAATGCGTGGTGATTTTGTTGGCATTGGCATCAACTTTTATCAACATAAAGACACTGTAGCTGTCATTAAAAACGTTAAGGGTGGCCCAGCAGAACTGGCTGGAATTCAATCAGGTGATCGGATTTTGTTTGCGGAAAAAAAGAAACTTTATGGCGCAAAAATCCCTCAAGACACCTTGTTTAAGTATCTCAAAGGCGAAGTTGATTCAAAAGTCAATTTGACGGTCTATAGAAAATCTGAAAACAAAAAATTTGTCACGCAATTAACTAGAAATGTTGTGCCAATAAAAAGCGTTGAAACAGCGATTCTTATTGATGAAAAAACAGGTTACATCAAAGTTTCTAGATTTGCGGAAAGCACTTATGACGAATTTAAAACTGCTTTAAATAAACTATTGAAGCAAAAAATAAATCAGCTTGTCATCGATTTAAGAGACAATACAGGGGGCTATTTAGAAATTGCCAACCAGATGGTTGATGAATTTTTGGATGAAAAGAAAATCATCGTGAAAATAAAAAATAAAAATGGTCAAGTTGATACAACTTATGCAAGTAATAAAGGCGCTTTTTTGAAAGGCAAATTATTTGTTTTGGTGAATGAAAACTCTGCTTCAGCAAGTGAAGTATTTGCTGGCGCGATTCAAGATAATGACAGAGGAACAATTATCGGTAGAAAAACTTTTGGCAAAGGTTTGGTTCAAAAAGAAATGCCACTTGGTGATGGGTCATTGGTTAGATTAACCATTGCTAAATATTATACGCCATCAGGCAGATCTATTCAAAAACCATATGAAAATGGCAAATCTGAAGATTATTATAATTTTCACGCTTTTAGCAACAAAGAACTGTTTTATAAAGATTCCATAAAAGTCTATGACAGTTTAAAATACAAGACCTTAAAAGGAAGAACTGTTTATGGCGGCGGTGGAATCATACCTGATATTTTCGTGCCTTTAAATAAAAAATTTGAAAAAGACCACGTCTTAATGATGCTAAACAGTCCAATTTTTTCCTATTTTATTTTTGAATATTTAGACAAAAATCGCAAACTATTTAACAAATACAAATTAACCCAAATTAAAGAAGAAATTTATAAAGACGATAAATTATTTAATGATTTTGTGCAATACACATCAAACAATCAAGCAAATATTTTAAAAACCATCAAAGACAACAAAGCCTATTTCCAACATCAATTGTATGCTGAAATGGTGCGCCAATTGTTTAACGATGATTTATATTATAAAATATTATTAGAAAAGGATGATATGATGTCGCAAATCAAATAATTTTTGGTCGTTTTTTCTTAATTTTGTCAAACTTAATTACACAGCTTATGATTATCAGAAAAGTGAAAAATGTTCAAGAAGCATTAGAAGGCATTAAAAATGACATGACCATTATGCTTGGTGGCTTTGGTCTCTGTGGCATTCCTGAAAATAGTATAGCCGAGTTGGTAAATATGGGCGTTTCAAATCTCACTTGTATCTCTAATAATGCTGGCGTTGATGACTTTGGTCTAGGCCTCTTGCTTCAAAAGCGTCAAATCAAAAAAATGATATCTTCTTATGTTGGCGAAAATGCAGAATTTGAGCGTCAAATGTTGTCTGGTGAACTAGACGTAGAACTCACGCCGCAAGGCACTCTAGCCGAAAAATGCCGTGCAGCACAAGCAGGCATTCCTGCATTCTTCACGCCAGCAGGTTATGGCACAGAAGTAGCCGAAGGCAAAGAAACAAGAGAATTTAATGGTAAAATGCATGTATTAGAACATGCCTTCAAAGCCGATTTCTCAATTGTTAAAGCTTGGAAGGGTGACGAAGCAGGCAACCTCATCTTTAAAGGCACTGCACGCAATTTCAACGCACCCATGGCTGGTGCAGCAAAAATCACTATTGCAGAAGTTGAGGAACTCGTACCAGCAGGAACTCTAGACCCCAACGAAATTCACATTCCTGGCATTATGATTAATAGAATTTTTCAAGGAGAGAAATTTGAGAAGAGGATTGAGCAAAGAACGGTGAGACAGAAATTATAATCAATTAGTTCATTTACTAATTTTCAAATAAAACATTAAACCCATGGCACTAGATAAAAACCAAATCGCACAGCGCATTGCACAAGAAGTTAAAGACGGTTACTACGTGAACCTCGGTATAGGCATACCAACTTTAGTGGCCAATTTTGTTAGAAATGATATTGCTGTAGAATTTCAGTCAGAAAATGGTGTGTTGGGCATGGGCCCATTTCCTTTTGCTGGTGAAGAAGATGCAGACATCATCAATGCTGGCAAACAAACCATAACCACTTTACCTGGCGCAAGTTTTTTTGATTCTGCTTTTAGTTTTGGGATGATTCGCGCACAAAAAGTGGATTTAACCATTCTTGGCGCAATGGAAGTTTCGGAAACTGGCGATATTGCCAACTGGAAAATTCCCGGTAAAATGGTCAAAGGTATGGGTGGCGCGATGGACTTGGTAGCATCGGCAGAAAACATCATTGTGGCAATGATGCACGTTAACAAAGCAGGCGAATCTAAAGTATTAAAGAAATGCAGTTTACCATTAACAGGTGTGGGTTGTGTGAAAAAGGTGGTAACAGAATTAGCCGTGATGGATGTTACGCCACAGGGCTTCAAACTGCTTGAGCGTGCACCTGGTGTGAGCGTTGAAGATATTATAAATGCGACGGAAGGCACTTTGATTGTTGAGGGAGAAATTCCAGAAATGGTGTTTTAACAAAAAACAAGTAAAAGCAAAAACTTAATCCACCAAGACCACCTTCAAATCTTCGCCTACATAGACCAAAACTTTTTCTTTAACGGCATAACCCATGTCTTCTAAAGCCAAAGCATAATCATTAATTTGTACCTGATGTGAAACCTGGGCATTACCAGTTTTATAATCTAAAATAGAAACTTGCTTGGCGTCATGGAACACAATTTTATCGGGTATCAGCACTTGTCCTACATTATTAATTAACGCCCGTTCATTTAGGATTTTTAAATCGAATTGATAAAATGTTTTTAAAGCAGGTTGTTGAACGATTTCTATGATTTTTTCTTTAAAAAGTTCATAATCTTGCGGTTCAAAAACCCCTTTCGATAAGTTTTTAAACAAGGCTTTCTCAATATCTTGAGCCACATAAACCTCTTGCATAATTTGATGCAAGATATTACCAAAAGCCCTAGCAGATTGTTTTTTGGTGTCCCACAATAACGCTTCGGTCTGCGCAATTTTTATTATGTCATCGCCAATGATTTCGTTTAAACTCACCAAACTTTCTTCAGGTCTAACAGCTTTTGCTTGATCGGAAAACTTGATGTTTTCACCGCGAGTCAAAACCAAATCTGCTTGATCTTCTTTACATTGATTAGTTTTTACAAACTCAGCCAACATATTAGCAAAGTTATGACCAGAAAAACTGCCATCTTTATTTTTCTTGATTGAGGAAAAAACATATAAATGCTCCACTGCTCTCGTCAAAGCCACATATTGGATGTTGATCACGTCTAACAAAACTTGTTGTGCTTTTTCCTCATAAGCTTTGGCAAAATCTTCACCAAAATTTGACATGGTTTTTGTAGCTTTCATTAATAATGAGGGTAAAGGAATATCGGCATCTGGATTTTCCATAAAAAATTCGTCTAAACCACCTCTTTTGCCAATATCTAAACTGGCAAAAGGATAAATAACCACAGGAAACTCTAAACCTTTAGACTTGTGGATGGTCATCACTTGAACGGCGTTGTTATCCTTAGGCGTAGGCACCAGAAATTGACGAGATTTTTCGTCCCAAAGCGCTAAAAAGTCATACAAACCGACTTGTTTTTTGATGTTTTCTTCGTAAACCAAATCAATAAAATATTGCAAATAGCCATTAGTCTGTTGGTCAGGAAAAAGCTGTCTAATGATTTTCTCAACCATATCAAATAAGGAGAGATTTAAAAGGTTTTCAAGATGTAGATTGATGTTATTTTCCTGAAGATATAAACTTAAACTTTCAAAATCTTTGGTTTCTAATTGCGCTTGATCATCAGCGCTCCAAGGAATACTTGCGCTTTTACAAGCTTTTAGTCCTAATATAAAATTTACTTTTTGCCTTTTATCTTCTGGATTAGCCAAATAATTCAACAGACTCATCACACATTTTACTTCAGGCGAATTAGTTAATTTTAAGGCATCTGGTGAAATGATATCAATACTATTTTCAATAAGTCGTTGCGCGATATAATTGCCTTGTTCATTTTTTTGAACCAAAACAGCGATGTCTTTAAACTGAAAACCTTTCTGTAACAAATCTCTTATCGTCTTTAAAACTAAATCAAAATAGATGTTGCCATTTGTTAAATCATCGGCCAAACTGCTTGCATTGTCATCATTATCTTCAAGTAATTCTAGTGATTCCTCCTCCGTATTGATGAATTTTATTTCTACATAGCCTCCCAAATTTTTATTCGTTTTTTGAAAACTTTTAGTCAAATACAAATCAGCATAAGATTCCTTTGAAAATTGATTCGCAATAAATTTGAAAAAATCATTGTTGAAATTGATGACTTCAGAATAACTGCGATAATTAGTTTCTAAAAAGAAAGTTTTTTTATTGGGATTGGAAAAAGGGTTAAAATGGTCATCACTCAATTGAATAAACTGCTCGGCATCACCACCTCTAAACCGATAAATCGCTTGCTTGGGATCGCCAACAACCATCAGTGTGCCACTTTTTCCGGGAGTAACCTCGCCGGCAGCTGTGTTTTCAATCAATGGGATCAAATTTTCCCATTGTAGTATGGACGTATCTTGAAATTCATCAATAAAGTAATGGTGATATTTTGCCCCCAATTTTTCGTACAAAAACAAAGCCGGTTGCTTTTGAATTTCATCTTGAATAATATGATTAAAAGACGCCAGTAATTTACTATTATCTTCCTCTTGAATCAAATTCATTTGCTCATTAATTTTTTGAAGCAAAGCAATGGGTGTAATTTTCTTTAAAGTGTCTTTGATTAAAAGAAATTTTTTATAATTTTCGTCAAACTTAAGGAGTACCTCTTGCATTTCAGAAACCATACTTTCTAATGCAGGCATTTGATGTTTTGGCGCACTTTTTTTATAAAAATCACCTTTTTCAAATTGACCAATTACAGATACATTTGTTGTTGGCTGCTTCAAATTACTAATAATAAGGTTAAAAAAACCACCTGTTTTATTAAATGCTTCAGCAGTTATGCCTACTCTCTCAAAAGTATCAAGCATTTTTTTGGCAAGATCTGCACTTTCTTTTTGTTTCAATAAAACTTTTTGCCAAAGGTCTTTTTTAATCTGACTATATTCTGCTAAACTGATAGTATTGAGGTGGTCAATATCTTTTTTAAATGCTTCTTTGGTCAGTTGCTTGGCAATTTGGGCGAGGTCAACAGTAACATCCCAACTTTTATCATCATCACTTTTTTCTATGGCAAAATCCAAAAGCACTTGTGTGAGCAGTTGATCTTCACCTACTTGACTCATGACCCTTGCAATGGCTTGGTTAAGAATATCATCTTGGTTAATAATGACATCGAAATTTTCTGAAAAATCAAGGTTTTGTCCAAATGACCGAATTAAGCGGTGGGTGAATTTATCAATGGTTAAAACATCAAAATTGGCATATTCATGCAATAAATGCTTAATGATAACTTTTGATTTTGATCTTATAAAAACTTCTGTCAACTCGGGGTTTTCCTTTTGAATTTCTGGTAAAAGCTGGAGAGAATTTTCCAAAAATGGTGTGGTTGTAAAGCCATAAAGGGCATTAATTACGCGACTTTTCATTTCATTGACAGCCTTGTTAGTAAAAGTGATGGCTAAAATTCTTTTATAGGCATCATCTTGCGGACTTTTGAATAACTTGATTAAATATTCTTTGGTCAAGGTAAAAGTTTTGCCAGAACCAGCAGAAGCATTGTAAATTGAAATATCAACGTTTGACATAAATGATTTAATTTTACCTAACTTAAAAAGATGTACTAAACAACAAAGTTAATGTTTTTAAAACATGTCTTAATAAAAGATTAAAAGATTTTTTAAAGTCAACTTTATTGCTTAATTTTGCTATTAAATAAAGTTTAACTATTAATTTAAATCATATGTCTTTTGAATTACCTCAACTACCTTATGCGTACAACGCTTTAGAGCCTCATATTGATGCGCGTACTATGGAAATCCATCATTCTAAGCATCATGCAGCTTATACCAATAATCTAAATGTAGCCATCGAAGGTACAGATATGAAAGGTTTAACCATTGAAAACCTTTTGATTAATTTAGATATGAACAACAAAGCGGTTAGAAATAACGGTGGTGGTTTTTATAACCATAATTTGTTTTGGACAGTCATGACGCCAAATGGTGGTGGATTACCTGGAGGCGAGTTAGCTGCTGCTATTGATAGAGATTTTGGCAGTTTTGCTGATTTTAAAACAGCTTTTTCTAAAGCTGGCGCCACACAATTTGGGTCAGGTTGGGCTTGGTTGTGTGTTCACCCTGGTGGGAAACTTGAGGTTTGCGGCACTGCTAACCAAGATAATCCATTGATGCCAAATATGGGGTGTGGTGGCACACCAATCTTAGGTTTAGATGTTTGGGAACATGCCTATTATCTAAACTATCAAAACAGAAGACCTGACTATATAGAAGCTTTTTTTAATGTAATTAATTGGACAGAAGTCTCTAGAAGATATGCCGTTGATAAGTAAAATTATCTCATAAATAAACATCAAACCGTCTTCAAAAGGGCGGTTTTTTTGTTTAATTTAAATTTGACCTTTAAACCACTTTTGATAGTCCTATTTCCACAATTATGCCATAAATTTTGTGATTCGCTCCAAAAAAAATCTATCGTATTTTTTGAATACTGCGCAAAATTTTATATTTTTACAAATTAGTTTTCAAAATCTTAGAACGCATGAAAAAACACTTATCCTTATTGACAATTATTGGCATGAATATACTTTTTGCACAAAACACGCTAACGCCTGAAGCCTTATGGCAACTCGGCAGAGTAACGCCTATAGGCCTTTCAAAAGACAAGAAAGAAATCGTTTTTAAGGTATCTACACCTGATATTAAAGAGAACAAATCAAATAGCAAAACCTTTAAAATTTCGGTTTCAGGTGGAACAGCCACAATGATCGAGAATTATGATGATATCATAACCAATAAAAACCTGTCGCCTGATGGTCAGTGGTTACTTAAGCACAAAGAAGTGAAACTTCAAGCCGTGCACGGCAAAGACTTTTACCAAGATGTTGAGAAATCTAATGTACAAGTTTACAATAGCCTAGATTATCGTCATTGGGATAAATGGAATGAGGGTAAATTCAATCATGTAGGTTATGGCAAGTTGGCTGATAAAGAAGATTTTAATGACATCATGCCTAATGAAAAATTTCACAGTCCACAACAACCCTTTGGTGGAGATGAAGATTATATTTGGCATCCGAGCGGCAAGAGCATCATTTATGTTTCTAAAAAATCAATAGGAACTGCCTCTGCTACCTCAACTAATACTGACTTATTTGAATATGATTTAGCTACTAAATCTACAAAAAATTTAACGCCTAGTAACAAAGGATATGACACACATCCTGATTTTTCACCGCAAGGCCATTTAACATGGTTGCAAATGAAGCGCGATGGTTTTGAGGCAGATAAACAGGACATTATCGTTAGCTTTGATGGGGTTGATATGAACTTAACCGCGCATTGGGACGGCACGGTTGATAGCTTTAAATGGTCAGCTGATGGTAACCGCGTTTATTTTAAAGCACCTATTGGCGGTACTGTTCAATTATTTGAAGTTTTGTTTCCAGGTAAAAAACGCATCGCACCAATCGTTAAGCAGATAACAGATGGCATGTTTGATGTAACAGACATTGTTGGCATCGATGGCGATACCTTTTACTTAGGAAGGACTGACATGAATCACGCCAAAGAAATTTATAGTTATAATCAAAAAACTAAAGTTTGGCAACAAATTACAAATGTTAATACTGAATTTTACAAAAAAATAAGCTTACCAACTATTGAGAAAAAAATTATCAAAACAACAGATGACAAAGACATGGTGGTTTGGGTAATCTTACCACCGAACTTTGATAAAACAAAAAAGTACGCAACCCTACTCTATTGTCAGGGCGGGCCACAAGGTGCTTTAAGCCAGTCATATAGTTACAGATGGAATTTTTCATTGATGGCCTCTCAAGGTTATGTGGTTGTAGCGCCAAACCGCAGAGGTATGCCGGGTCATGGCGTTGCTTGGAACGAACAAATTAGTAAAGATTGGGGCGGTCAAGTGATGGATGATTATTTGTCCGCCATTGATGGTTTGTGCAATGAAAAATATGTTGACCATAAGCGTTTAGCGGCAGTTGGCGCGAGTTATGGCGGTTATTCTGTTTTTATGCTGGCTGGCATTCACAACAAAAGATTTAAAACTTTTATTTCACATTGTGGCGTGTTTAATCTAGAAAGCATGTATGGCACAACAGAGGAAGTTTTTTTCACAAATTTTGATCTCGGTGGTGCTTATTGGGAAAAAGATAACGCTGCAGCACAAAAATCATATGAAAAATTTAATCCTATTAAGTTGGTCAATAATTGGGATACGCCAATGCTAGTTATACAGGGCGGTCTAGATTTTAGAGTGCCAATAGGTCAAGGACAAGAAGCATTTCAGGCGGCTCAACTAAAAGGCTTAAAAAGTAGATTTGTGTATTTCCCTGAAGAAAATCACTGGGTGCTTAAACCTCAAAACGCTTTGGTGTGGCAACGCGAATTTTTTGGCTGGTTAAAAGAAACTTTATAAGAATTAGGGCCTAAATATCTTAGTGCCTTAATGTTTAATTTTAAATTATACATGAAATCAATTAATCCAAAAGACATCTCAACCGTTGACATACAAGGTTATTTGCAATCCGCTATTGGACCAAGACCAATTGCCTTTGCCAGTACAATGGATAAAAACGGCAATCCAAATTTGTCTCCTTTTAGTTTTTTTAATGTCTTTAGCGCCAATCCGCCAATTTTAGTTTTTTCACCAGCACGACGGGTAAGAGATAATACCATTAAGCACACGCTTATCAATTGTCAAGAAACTAGAGAGGTTGTGATAAATATTGTCGACTATGCGATGGTCCATCAAATGAGTCTATCTAGCACTGAATATGGTGCCGGCGTTAATGAATTTTTGAAGGCTGGCTTAACGATGAAAAAATCTGAGGTCGTTAAACCCTATCGCGTGCAGGAAAGTCCTGTCCAATTTGAATGTCAAATAAATGATATTATTAATTTGGGTCAAGAAGGTGGTGCTGGTCATTTGATTATATGCGAAGTTGTTCGTTTTCACGTATCAGAGGATATTTTGGATGCACAAGGCAAGATTATTCAAGAAAAGCTAGATTTAGTTTCTCGCATGGGTGGCAATTGGTACAGCAGGGCAAATGCAGGTTTGTTTGAAATTCCTAAACCATTAACTACCTTAGGCATTGGAGTAGATGAAATACCCCCGTTTATTGTAAATAGTGATGTTTTTAATGGCAATGATTTAGGCATGTTAGGTAATGTTGAACGTTTGCCTAATTCGGAAGAAATTAATACTTTTGTACAGAATAATATCGACATCAAAGGTATACTAAGTTCTGGTGACGAAGCATATATTCAACAAAAAGCCAAAGAATTATTGGCACAAACCAAGGTTGACGAAGCATGGAAGTTGCTTCTTTCTCCTAGAATAAAATAGATTATTAACATATTAATTTTATAAAAATGGAAGTAGTAGGAAAAATTCGTTTCGTTGGTCCAACAAAAGAAGTTGGAAGCAATGGCTTTAGAAAAAGAGATTTAGTAGTAACCACAGATGAGCAATATCCTCAACACATTTCAATTTCATTTGTACAAGACAAATGTGACTTGTTGGATAGCTATCAATTGGGTGAAGAAATCAAGGTAAGCATCAATCTAAGAGGACGCGAATGGGTAAACCCTGAGGGCGAAACCAAATATTTTAACGACATTACTGGTTGGCGCGTTGAGCGTGTTCAACAACAAGCGTCTGTTGGTGCAGCACCAAATTTCCAACAAGCGCCAACACAACAAATACCGCCAACATCCACTGATGCAACATTTGCGCCTGCTCCAAATTTTCAGGCAGAAGATCATGATGATCTACCTTTTTAATTAGATAATTAACTAATTAGCTAATTAATAAATTGGCAAATTATCAAATTAACTATAATGTACTATTTATCAAAAGAACTATATTTTCCTTCATTGGCATGGGTGTCTGATGAAGGAATTTTAGCGATTGGTGGCGACCTTTCGCCAGAAAGGATACTCTTAGCCTATCAAAAGGGTATCTTTCCATGGTTTGATAAAGATGAACCTATCTTATGGTGGTGTCCACCCAAGCGAATGGTGGTAAATCCAAATGATTACAAACCGCCTAAATCTGTCAGGCAGTTAATCAAAAAAAATACGTTTAAAATTACTCAAAACCAAGCCTTTGACCAAGTCATTAGACATTGTCAAAACATTAAACGCCAAGGCCAAAATGGTTCTTGGATAACAGACAATATGGTTGAAAGCTATTTAATCTTGCATCAACAAGGTCACGCCAAATCTTTTGAAGTTTGGCAAAATGACCAATTGGTTGGTGGTCTATATGGTATAGATCTGGGACAAATTTTTTGCGGTGATAGCATGTTTTCTTTGGTTAGTGGTGCAAGCAAGGTGGCGTTTATTTCTCTTATTGATTATTTAAAAAAAAACAACTATAGGCTATTAGATTGTCAAATTTATAATGACCATTTGGCCTTGATGGGTGCTTTTGAAATTGAAAGAAATTTGTTTTTAAAAATATTACACAAAAAAGACGACATTGAACAATAAAAAAGACCCCAAAAACGGTGGCCTTCTTTAAAATTATACATAATCATTTACTTAATTTCACAAGTGCTTTTTCCCAATAAACTATATAGTGGACAAAAGTTTATCAATGCGGTTAAAAGTAAAACTATTGCTACGACAGGTAAGACCCATGAGAACTCACCTGTTACAACTTTAAAAAAATCTAATGCTGCTATGAACAAAGCCAGAACAATACGCACAATTTTGTCTGTTTTTCCGATGTTTTTTGTCATAATATATATTGGTTAAGTAGTTAATAATTAAGCCAAATATAGTGTTTTTTATAGAAATCTAAAGACTACATTTTTCTTTCTATAACATAATTAACCATCCTCATAAGTGCTAACTTATAATCATTTTCTGGGTATTGGTCTAAAATGGCCAAAGCTTGATCTTTGTACCCTAGCATTTTTTGCTCTGCATACTGCAAGCCTTGATTATCTTTTACAAATTTTACAACTTCTTTAACTCGCCTTTTGTCTTTATTATGGTTTTTTATTGAATTGATTAACCATTTTTTCTTGTCTAAATCACAATTGTTTAGCACGTGAATAAGTGGTAAGGTCATTTTTTGTTCTTTAATATCTATTCCTGTAGGCTTACCAATGGCATCTTCGGTATAATCGAAAAGGTCATCCTTAATTTGGAAAGCCATGCCTATATATTCGCCAAATTTACGCATGGTTTCAACATGAGGCGTATTTGGTGCTATTGAACTTGCACCTAAACTGCAGCATGCCGCAATGAGGGTTGCTGTTTTTTGCCGAATAATTTCATAGTAAATATCTTCTGTAATGTCTAGTTTTCTTGCTTTTTCAATTTGTAAAAGTTCCCCTTCACTCATTTCTCTAACGGCTACAGAAATAATTTTCAGTAAATCAAAATCTTCATTGTCAATACAGAGCAATAATCCTTTTGACAATAAAAAATCACCGACCAAAACAGCTATTTTATTTTTCCAAAGCGCATTTATTGAAAAAAAACCTCGTCTTTTATTGCTGTCATCTACTACATCATCATGAACTAAAGTAGCGGTATGGATTAACTCAATCACGGAAGCGCCACGATAAGTACGTTCATTTACCAGTCCATTAGATACCATTTTTGCTGAAAGAAAAACAAACATGGGTCGCATTTGTTTGCCTTTTCTATTAATGATATAATAGGTTATTCTATTGAGCAAAGCCACTTTAGACGAAAGTGAATTTTGGAATTTGTCTTCAAACAAATCCATTTCATCTTTTATTGGTTGCTTTATCTGCTCTGTTATTTTCATGTTATGCAAAGGTAAGCTTTTCGATAAAACGACCCCAACTAAAAACTAATTTTATTTCCCAACTATTTGTTAAACCTGCTATTTATGAACAAATATGGTTCAGTTCTTTCAACAAATCAAAAGCAACTTGTGTTTGGAAGAGTTTCTTTCTATATTGTTTAACAGGTAATACACCTGCGTTTATATTCGTTAAAAAGAGTTCATCTGCTTGCTGAATTTCAAAAGTTGAAATTGGTCTTTCTATGATTTGATAAGTTGGGCTATGAGATAAAATTTTTATAATTTGTTGCCTAATTATACCATTTATACAACCTGAAGATAAGGGTGGCGTTACGACCGTTTGTCCAAAAACTAAATACAAGTTTCCATTATAAAATTCAACAACTTCCTTTTTTTCATTTAATAAAATGACATTGTCAAAATCATTTTCATTGGCATAAATACTAGCCAAAACGTTGATATTTCTGGCTGTCGTTTTTATATTTGAAAGCAATTGCGCAGAAATATGAAAATCGTTATATAAATCAACAATATTTAGCGTGTCATTGATTACATAACATTTATTATCATGTTGCTGAAAAGAAATTAAATAGCTGATCTCGTTTGTATGAGGGAAATATTTGCCTCCGTCATTTCTATAAACTGTAATTCTGCAGCTACCGGTATTACCCGAGCTTTGAAAGCACTTAACTATTTCTGCTGCAATAAATGATTGTGTAAAATTCATTGGTATTTTCATGCGCATAATCCGCATACTTGCCATGAGTCGAAAATAATGATCTTCAAAAAACAAAATTTTCCCCTCAACAATTTTCATTGATTCAAAGACACCATCCGCATATAAGAACCCTCTGTTTTGAGCAATTTCAGAATGGCCTATTTGCCCATTAAAATTAATCATTTTAAAAAGAATTAAACAGCCCCAATGACGTGTTTGAGGTCATTGATTAAATTCGTGTATAACATTTTGGCATCTTCAAAATCTTCTTCATAAACAAAATCAGAAATATATAGAGAAACGTCTTTGGTCAATTCATCTTCTAAAATCTTTATTTCTAAATGATTATCTGTGTCTTTGTTGTCTTGGTCAAGCCATCTAAATTTAATCCTTTCATTGGTCTTTTTTGTAATGATTTTGGCAGTTTGTTCTTCTGCATCCCAACTAAAATTAAATAAATCTCCTCTAGATGTTACATTATCTGCAAACCATTCAGAAAGCCCTGATGAGGTTGAAATATAAGAATATAACAATTCTGGTGAAGCGTGTATAGGCACTTCTATCTCAAATGGTACTTTATCAGCCATAATCCTTGATTAAAATTTGGCACAAGATAAAACTTTTTGGATAATAAAATTATTTCTTAATTAATTTTTTGGTAATTTTTCCAAATGGCCCGCTAAAATTAAAAAACAATACACCAGACCATGTTTTTTCTAGATTTATTTGCAGTTGATTGTCAACTATCATCAAATCTTTAGAAAACAAACTTCTACCGCTAATATCAGTTATCGTCAGTTGTATTGGCGAACTGGTAGTAGGTAAATTAAATGAAACATAGTCTGTAGCAGGGTTTGGGAAAGGCCCAGAAAATTGACTCAAGTCAAAAGTTTCTGATGCCAAAGCTGATACTTCAAAAGTCCAAAAACCTTGTGGCGCCACCAATGGTCTTAGCTGTATTTTGCCAGAATTGGCCTGGGCCCAAATATAATATTGAATTTTAAGCGCGTTTTGTGGTATATTCAAAAAGGCTTGCCATTGGTCATTAGAACTAGCGGTCATGCTCACTTCATTAAAAGTTGTTGTGCCCTCAACTCGCCAAAAAACTTTGGCTTGCGCAATACCCGTGCGATGTCTAATTAGTGCATTAATCGGTATGTTTACTACAGCATTTACTGTCTTAACGGATTGATGAACAATTTGAAGAGGATTATTGACGCCGATTGTATGCGTAATACAGTGAATGGCCCCACTAGCTGCAATAACATTTTCAGGACTATTGTCAACATCTATACCTACAATATTATAACCAGGAAGCATTTGTTGATATTGTGCTAAAGCAGGCCCATCAACTTCTGGTCTATAAGTAGGTACGATAACCGTTTTGTTTATAAATACGGCATTTGTGAAAGTTCTATAGGAAGCTCCATTGTCTGGATGATTGCCAGTAGGACTAGGTGGAGCATCTATCCATTTGATAATGTAGGGTGTGTTAAAATAAGAATTAAAATTACTTAAAACATAATTGATATTTTCTGTTATCTGCGGACCATCTGCTACACCTTCAGGGTATCTGCTCACTAAAAGCGTTTCTTCATCAAGCAATTTCATGTGCATATCGATATGGTTGATGCCATCAAAAGGCAATTGATCCATTTTGATATAGCGATTAATGCCCATATAATTTTGCATGATTGTGTTGATTTGCGCCTCAGATTTTGTTGAAACACCATACGGATTACCCGCTTGATTTTCTTGTAAAATTAATTTTGAAGAAAAAGCGGTACCCATGCCATCTGACATATAATTACCACCTGTATGTACCAAGTCATTTGGACTTGTTTGCGTGATAAAAATCGGGGAATTAACATGCGTAGCATGAAGAGAGGGTAAAGCATTGTCTAGCGGACGAGGTCTGTTGTAGGTCCAATCAACCAAAACGCGATCCCCTACACCATCTCTATAGGCAGTATTACCGCCAAAATCTCTAATCCAAACTGAATTGGTTTGCGTACTGATGAATTCTACATTTGTTAGTGAAATGCCGCCTTGCGTTAAAAAACTACTAACACTTGTTGGATTGTCGGTTGCAATTAAAACTTTGCATTCATTAACGGCCGCAGCAACTATTTGACGCAAAACGTTAGGATAACTTCTCCAACTTAAAACCAAATATTCGATTTCCTCCCACTCCGCTTTTGTTCTAACACTGTAAGTTGGTGGTGGTGTTCTTAAATTAGAAACAAAGCTATAATCTTTGATTAAACTTTTTTCTTCCTGTGTTAAACCCTTTGGTAAAAATGATTCTGTTTCTTGCGCTTGAAAATTTGCAAAAAACACAAAAGAAGCCAAAAATGTAAAAAATTTAATCATAATATGAGAGATTTCGGCAAATATCGCAAAAAATATTATTGCATTAGAAAATATTTAGTTAAAAAATATCCATTAACCATTTAATCGGGTTTTTTTTGTGCTTAATCAAATAAGCATTGGTCAATTCAAAATGATTATTTCCAAACCATTTTCCTTGGTTGGCACTCATCGGTGATGGATGTCCAGCAGTTAAAATAAGGTGTCTTTTGGCATCAATCCATTTCGATTTTTTTTGTGCAAAATTTCCCCACAATAAAAAAACAACCTGATCATTTTGAGTAGAAATCTGGCTAATTACCTCATTTGTAAAAATTTCCCAGCCTTTATTTTGGTGGCTTCCCGGCTTACCTTCTTCTACCGTCAGGATGGCGTTTAATAAAAACACACCTTGGATGGCTAAATAATGCAAATCGCCAGAATAAGGTATCATTTGCCCACTACTTTTAGACATTTCTTTATAAATATTAAGTAAAGATGGCGGCAATTTTATGTCACTTGGCACAGAAAAACTTAATCCGTGCGCTTGGCCAGGACCATGATAAGGGTCTTGTCCTATAATTACAACTTTAATCTCATTTAATTTGAGTAAATCAAAAATTTTGAAAATGTTTTCTTTTAATGGATAGCAAGTTTCATTTTGATACGCGTTTTCAACAAAGGCTGAAAGCTCTTTAAAAAATGGTTCATTGATTACTTCAGCTAAGTAAACCTGCCAGTGAATAGGCATTAGTTGTTTTAAAAACATTTAGAAATTATCGTTTTGCGCAAAGTTATAAAAAGAATTTTGACTAGCGTTTGTTTTCAAAAGATTTGAAATAAATGATGCAACGGTTAAAAAACAAAATATTTTGTATTTTTGCATACTATGGAAATAAATTTAATTAGCGACACCGTCACGCGCCCATCTGCTCAAATGCTTGAAGCCATGTTTAAAGCTAAGGTTGGCGACGATGTGTTTAAGCAAGACCCTACTGTCAATGCCTTGGAGCAATTTGTAGCCGATATCTTTGGTATGGAAGCGGCTTTGTTTTTTCCGTCTGGCACGATGGCCAACCAAACAGCTATTAAACTTTTGACTCAGCCTGGTGATCAATTGATAGCCGATGAAAATTCTCATATTTATCATTATGAAGGAGGTGGCGTACCTTTTAACAGTGGCGTTTCTTGCAGATTAGTTGCTGGTCACAAAGGCAGAATTAATGCCACTTTGGTTGAAGAAGCCATCAATCCGCCAGATTTTTATCATTCACCATTAACAACTTTGGTTTGCATAGAAAATACAACAAACCGAGGCGGTGGTGCTTGTTACGAATTAAGTGAGCTTGAAAAGATAAAAGAAGTGTGCTTAAAACACCAGTTGTCTTTTCATCTTGATGGTGCAAGGTTGTGGAATGCTTTAGTGGCTAAGCAACAAAAACCTGAAGATTTTGGTCTGTTGTTTGACACAATTTCTGTTTGTTTATCTAAAGGTTTGGGCGCGCCAGTTGGTTCTGTTTTGGTATCTTCTAAGAAAAATATCGACAAAGCTTTGCGTGTTAGAAAAACATTGGGTGGTGGCATGCGGCAAGCAGGCTATTTGGCTGCAGCAGGTATCTACGCTTTAGAAAACAACATCAGCAAGTTGGCCAAAGACCACCAACGGGCAAAAGAAATCGGGGATATTTTAGCAACTAAATCTTGGATTGCTCAAGTTGAACCTGTGGAAACAAACATTGTGATTTTTGCTTTAAAACCGAACTTAGATCAAGATAAATTTATTGCAAAACTCAAAGAAAGAAATATATTGATTAGCTCACTTGGGAAAGGGAAATTACGCATCGTTACACATTTAGATTATCGACAAGTGATGCATGATTATTTTATGGAAGTGTTACAAAAGCTAGATATAGCAGACTAATTCGGTAGATAAATTAAGGTCTCTCATTTATGCAGATGCCTGCGTTAGGGATTGCAGTGGAAATCCTTTTTTGAAAAAAAGATTGGAGCGAAAAGCACAGACGATAAATGACTGTATAAACTCGACCTCGTCAAGTAATAATTTATCTTTTTAAGTAAAATTGTTTTAGACGAGGTAACGCCGAAATAAATATTAACAATAACAACTAAAAAATAAATAAACATGATACCAAAAAGAGAATTTAATTTTAAATCTATTCCATTAATTATTGGGGCGGTTTTTTTAATCATTATGCTTTTTAAATCTACTGTTACTGTACCTTCAGGACATGCGGGGGTTTTATATAAAACCTTTGACGAAGGTGTGGTCATCAATAAGCCACCATTAGGTGAGGGTTTTCACGTGGTAGCACCATGGAATAGAGTAACAATCTATGAAACTCGTCAGCAAGAAATTTCTGAAAGCATGCAAGTTTTGTCGTCAAATGGTCTTGAAATTAAACTTGATGCAACCGCTTGGTTTCATCCTGAGTATAAAAATACAGGCAAACTTCACCAAGAAAAAGGCGAAGATTATATTGGCCGCGTCATTAAACCTGCCTTGCGCTCTGCTACGAGAAGTGTGGTGGGTAGATATACGCCAGAACAATTGTATTCTTCTAAGAGAGATGTTATTCAGGATGAAATTTTTAGCGAAACAAAGAAAATATTGAGCAATCAATTTATTCAGCTCAATGAAGTTTTGGTGCGAGACGTCACGCTGCCACAAACCATCAAACAAGCCATTGAAGCCAAGCTAAAGCAAGAGCAAGCTACTTTGGAGTATGAATTTAGACTTGAAACCGCTAAGAAAGAAGCTGAAAGACAACGCATTGAGGCTGAAGGAAAAGCCAAAGCCAATAGTATTTTAAGTGCTTCTTTAACTGATAAAATTCTTCAAGAAAAAGGAATAGAAGCCACTTTAGAATTATCGAAATCTCAAAATGCAAAAGTGGTGGTTGTTGGTTCGGGCAAAGATGGTTTACCTATAATTTTAGGCAATCAGTAAGATGAAGACTTTACAATATATTTTAATAATTATTTCTATTGGGATTTTAATTTATCCGAAAGAAGGCTTACCTTTTCCTTTTTGGGTCAAAGGTGTTGCATTCTTTTATGCGATGTATACCATTATGAAACTTTTGAAAAAATTGCCTAGTAAACATGATAAAACAGATGAAAAACTTTGAGATAGGGCAAAAAGTAGCCGTTTTAGATGATGTGGTTGAAGGCATTATCATTGACATTGATGATAAAACCATTGCTGTTGAAACTACCGATGGCTTTGTCCTAAAATATCAAGCCAGCGAATTGGTTGCGTTAAACCAACAGGTTTTGAAACCAAATGAATTGATGCAAAACCAGCATCTATTTAAAGGAAAACATTTGGAGCAGAAACCTAAGTCTGTTTTTAAAATAGATAAGAACATACCCGAAGTAGCCTTTGATTTACATATAGAAAAATTAGTGGCTAGCTTTAAAGGTATGAGTAATTTTGATATTCTTGAGCTACAATTGGAAACCGCTAAAAGACATATAGAATTTGCTATCAATAAAAAAATTCAGAAAATAGTATTGATACATGGTGTGGGCGAAGGCGTCCTAAAATCTGAGCTTGAATTTCTTTATAAAAAATATCCACAAATAGTCTATCAAGAAGCCAATTACCAAAAGTATGGGCAAGGCGCTTCTGAATTATATTTTAAGCAGAATGCCTGATTTATTAGTGCCATTTCGCAAATTTTCAAAAGGTGTTAAATGTTTTTAAGATTTAAACGAGATTTGTCTAATAAACTAATTCCATAATTAAACCTTATCATTTCATAAATAAATATCATAAATTTTAATTGTATTACTTTTTATGTTTATATATCTTTGCGATAGAAAATTATTGTCAACTTAATAGTTGTTTTATAACTTTAGCGGATAAAAATTTTCAATCGACGAAGCAGTATCCTTATTTATTAAACGCTGTTTAAATTAAAAATCACCTGAATGTTGTAATAATTATCGTCAAAATAACAAATAATTTAAAAACTTAAATATAAATCAAATGGAAGCAGCAAAAGGAAAATGTCCCTTTAATCATGGAGGCAACACAGAAGTGCAGAATACGGTAACAGATTGGTGGCCAAAAACTTTAAATCTCGATATTTTGCATCAACATGATGAAAAAACCAAACCAACAGATGCCAATTTTAACTATAAGGAAGCATTTGAAAGCCTTGATTTAGAGGCCGCGAAAACAGACTTAAAGAAATTGATGACTGAAAGTCAAGACTGGTGGCCAGCCGATTGGGGCCATTATGGTGGTTTAATGATTCGTATGGCTTGGCATGCAGCAGGCACATACAGAGTTGCTGATGGACGAGGAGGCGCAAATACAGGCAATCTACGTTTTGCCCCACTAAACAGCTGGCCAGACAACACTAACTTAGACAAAGCGCGACGATTACTGTGGCCTATCAAGAAAAAATATGGTAATAAATTATCTTGGGCCGATTTATTTATTCTTGCAGGCAACATGGCCTATGAATCTATGGGTTTCAAAACATTTGGCTTTGCAGGCGGTCGTGAGGACATTTGGCATCCTGAAAAAGACATTAATTGGGGTGTTGAAAAAGAATGGCTTGGTAAATCAAGGTATGCTGAAAACGGAAATAGTGAATCGCTCGAAAATCCATTAGCTGCTGTGCAAATGGGTTTAATTTATGTAAATCCTGAAGGCGTTGATGGTAAGCCCGACCCATTAAAAACAGCACACGATGTTCGTTCGACTTTCAAAAGAATGGCTATGAACGATGAAGAAACAGTTGCACTTGCAGCGGGCGGACATACAGTTGGTAAAGCACATGGGAATGGCGATGCTTCAAAACTTGGAGAAAGTCCTGAAGGCGGAGACATTCATGAGCAAGGTTTTGGCTGGGCAAATCCTCAAGGAAAAGGACATGGATTGGAAGCGGTGACCAGCGGTCTTGAGGGCGCATGGACAACTACCCCTGACAGATGGAATCACACGTATTTTTATCTATTACTGAATTATGATTGGGAATTAAAGAAAAGTCCAGCAGGTGCATGGCAATGGGAACCAATAAACATTAAAGAAGAAGATAAACCTTTTGATGCACATTTGCCTGGCGTACGCAGAAATCCTATTATGACTGATGCCGACATGGCGATGAAGATGGATCCTGAGTATCGTAAAATTTCTGAACGTTTTTACCAAGACCCTAAATACTTTGAAGATACCTTTGCAAGAGCTTGGTTTAAACTAACGCATAGAGATCTGGGGCCAAAAAACCGTTATCTTGGTGCTGATGCACCTACAGAAGACCTAATCTGGCAAGACCCAATTCCTCAAGTTAATTATACACTTACGGATTCGGAAATTGAAGAATTAAAAACCATATTACTCACTAGCGGTTTATCACAATCAGAACTTATTACAACCGCATGGGACAGTGCAAGAACTTTTCGTTTCACTGATTATAGAGGCGGAGCAAATGGCGCAAGAATTCGTTTAGCTCCACAAATAGATTGGGAAGGAAACGAGCCAGTAAAACTGAAAAAAGTACTGCAAAAGCTGTCAGAAATTCTTTCGAGTTACAACAAAAAAGTAAGTATGGCTGATTTGATTGTATTAGGTGGAAGTGCAGCTATTGAAAAAGCCGCCAAGGATGCTGGTTATAATGTTAAAGTTCCTTTTCATCCAGGTAGAGGAGATGCATTACAAGAAATGACGGATATTGATTCATTTCAACATTTAGAACCAATTTATGACGGTTATAGAAACTGGCTGAAGAAAAATTATGCTTCAAAAGCTGAAGAATTACTCTTAGACCGAACGCACCTCATGGGATTAACAGCCTCTGAAATGACGGTTTTAATAGGCGGTATGCGTGTTTTAGGAACAAACCACGGCAATACTAACCATGGGGTTTTTACTGACAAAGTAGGTGTATTGACCAATGATTTTTTTGTGAACCTAACTGACATGAACTACAAATGGCAACCAGTTGATGACAACCTTTACCATGTAGTTGATAGAAAATCAGGCGCAACAAAGTGGACGGCTACACGTGTTGATTTAATTTTTGGCTCTAATTCAATTTTACGCGCTTACTCAGAATTTTATGCACAAGACGACAATAAAGAAAAATTTGTGCATGACTTTATCCATGCGTGGACAAAATTAATGGATGCTGATCGTTATGATTTAAAAAATTAACTTATTTGTTATTAGGCGGTTTGCGCAATGGCTGATGAATTTGGTCATTAAGTAAACCGCTTTACAATAACTTTTGTGGGCTATTGATAAAAAATTGGACAAACAATCATCCAGTTTAAAAATCCAACTGCTGAACTTCAAAGCTAGGGACAAAGGTTTTCAGAATGTTTGAATTAATATTTGTATAAAAAACTTGCTTAGAACGCTTTGATTTATTCAACAAATTAAACTTCTCTAAAACATGCGCTGTTTGCTTTGCAACAGCAAAACCTGAATCGATAATCTTCACATCAGCAGGTAATATTTTCTTTAATTCATTAATAAGATAAGGATAATGGCTACAACCTAACACAAGGTGGTCAATGTTTTGCGCCATCATGGGTTCAAGATACTTTTTTAATAACTCACGCATTTGATCCGTTTCAATGTCACCATTTTCTATTAAGGGTACTAAACCATAGCCAATCTGCTCAACAATTTTAACCTCATGAAATTTTAAGGTAGTTTCATGAAAAAGCGCACTCGTTAAAGTGCCTTTGGTAGCTAAAACGCCTATCACCTTTGACACTGATTGTAAAGCAGCTGGTTTTATCGCTGGCTCAATACCAATAAAAGGTACATCATATTTTTCTCGCAGTATTTTAATAGCATTAGTAGTGGCTGTATTACAAGCAACCACTATGATTTTTGAATTAAAATCAAGTAATTTTTCAGTATTCTTTATGCTCAAGGCAATAATCTCATCTACTGATTTTTCACCATAAGGGGCGTTTTTACTATCGGCCAAATAGACCGTGTTTTCATTTGGTAAAATGTTGTGAATTTCTCGCCAAATAGAGGTCCCGCCTATACCAGAATCAAAAACACCAATAGGATTTGTATTTATCATGGCTACAAAAATAAAAAAAGCTGACTTAAATAAGCCAGCTTTTTAAATAATTCTATAAAACTAAATTAGAAACCTAATTCTTTCTTAACATCACCAGTTAAATCTGGACCATCAGCTAACAAAAGAGCACCTGCATCTAAAATATACTGAAAACCTTTTGCCTTACCAACTTTTGAAATAGCTGCTTTAACTTTTTCATAAAGTGGTTCTACCATTTTCTTTTGTTTTTCTTCTAATTCTTTGCTAGCATTGGTTTGATAATCACGGATGCTTTTCTCCATGCCTTGAACTTCTTTTACACGTGTTTCATTGATGGCTTCAGTTTGGCCTTCTGCTTCTTGATCATATAGCTTCGCTTTGGCTTCTAAAGCCGCTACCATGTCTTGCAATTCTTTTTGGTACGTTTTACTAACTTGCTCAAATTGTTTTTGCGCATCTATCATTGCTGGGTATTTAGCCATGATTTCTTGTGTATCTACATGCGCTACTTTAGCTTGTGCATTTACAGTATTTACTGCTCCTAAAACTAATACTACAAAGGCAATAATTACATTTAATTTTCTCATTTGATTCTAAAATTTATAATTGTTAATTGTTATTTAATTGGTTTTCTTGTTCTCTTTTGCTTTTAAAGCCGCTGCTTCACGCTTTTCTTTAGCTTCTTGCTTACGTCTTTCTATATCTTGCTTTCTTAATTCTAAACGTTCTGCATTCTCCCGCTTTTTGCGTTCTAGCGGCGTTTCAGACGGCGTATCAGGTGAAGCTTCGGTATTTGTATTCCCATTTTCAAAATTCGTGCCAGAAGTTGATTTAGGTGTTTCTTTTGGCGTATTTGAATCATTAACAAGCGTTTTAGGTGTGCTTTTTGCTTTGTCTTCTTTAGCTTTATTTCTATCATCGATAAGCTGTTGACGCTTTTCTGCCGCTTCACGTTTTTTATCTTCAATTTCTTGCTTTTTCAATGCCTTTTTTTCTTCATTTTCGCGCTTTAAACGTTCGGCATTGGTTTCGCTATTTTCATCAACTTGCGGTTCTTTTACTTTCGCTGCGGGTGAAGAACCAGTTTTATTGCGTTTGGCCTCAAGTTCAGCTTTTTTCGCTTCTTTTGCTGCATTTCGATCATCAATCATTTTTTGCCTTTCAGCGCGCTTTTCTTCTAATCGCTTTTCACGTTCTTCTTGCTGAGGAGATTTCACCTTCAACTTATCTTCTTCTTCTTTTTCAATTTTTTCTAATTCTTTTTTAGATAGCTTTTCACCTTTCAACGAACGGTTAATGGCTCTAACAACATAATCACTTAAATCTAAGTTCTTTTTCGCAAATAAAACAGTTAAATCTGAGGATTTATCTAATATGAAATCATAACCTCTTTTATCAGCAACATCCTGAACAATATTAAAAACCATATCTTGCACTGGTTTAACCAATGAAGATCTCATAACAATTAAATCGCCTTCTGGCCCAAATCTTTTTTGTTGATAGTCTACCAACTCGTCTTCCAAAAATTTAATTTCTTCTTCGCGCTCAGCTACTAAATCTTTAGTTAATAAAACTCTTTCGGTATTTAATGCGTCTTTAAGTATTTTGATATCTGCATTTTTCTTGTCTATCTCGCCTTTCCACTCACTAGCTTTTTGCTCCAAACTATTTAAAGTTTCTTGATAGTTAGGCAATTTGCCTAAAATATATTCCATATCTATATAGCCAATGCGCGTGCCTTTGGCCTGCCCTAACACATTATAGTTTACAAAAAGTAAAATGGCAATAAAAAAAAATTTTCTCATATTTAAATTCATTTCATATCCTCAAAAATTGGAGGTAAATATATAACTTAATTTTTTAATTAAAATTGTTGTCCTATAATAAAATGTGTTTGCCAACCACTTTTTCTTGTAGGATCATTAAATGAAGGATCAAAACCGTGACCAAAATCAATCCCTAACAAACCAAAGGCAGGCATAAAAACACGTAATCCAAAACCTGCAGAACGTTGCATTTTAAAAGGGTTATATAATTTAACATCATTCCATGCGCTACCTGCCTCTAAAAAGCCTAGAGCAAAAATTTGGGCTTGACCTTTTAAAGTAATTGGATAACGAAGCTCCAAGGTAACTTTATTATAAATTGTACCACCATCTCTTGTGGTTGCTCCTGTTTGAGGGTTCGTTGTAAAAGGTGTCAACGCATTATTTTCATAACCTCTCAGCTGAATAATCTCTCTACCGTCCATTACAAAATTAGCTAAACCATCACCCCCAACAAAGAACCTTTCAAAAGGAATATTTCCGCGATCAGGATTATATGCACCCATAAAACCAAATTCCCCGTTCAATCTTAAAACTAAAGCTTTGTCTGTAGTCTTCCCTGCCAACGTTGTGAAGAAATCTCCACCAAATTTAAATTTATAATATTCTAAAAAGTTAAATTTCTTTTGGTCAATTTTACCTTGATTGACAGCAGCACCTAGCGATGACGGCACACCATTAACCAAATTTGGTAGACCCTGACTGTTTAGGAAAGTACCAGTAGGATATTGTATGTTGTCAAAAATAATAGGTCCAGTAGACCGTTGCTTGTATTCGTCTTGAGATTCTAGCGCTTTATAATCCGTCTTGTTAAACAAAGAATAAGGTGGTGTAAATCTGGCTAACACGCGAAATTCAGCGCCACTTGTTGGATATATTGGGTTAATCCCTTTATTATTTCTGGTTAATGAAATGGTATAATTGATATTATGTGATTCTCCATCACCAAAGGTAAACAAACCTGTGTTGTAGTTGTTTAAATCATAATATTGATAAGCCAAGGCATGTGACAACATAAAGTAATCATCTGGTCTTTCAAGTCTTTTACCTATGCCCAGATTTAGGGAAATAATATTAAAATAGCTATTTGGGTCAACCAAGGAATTGTTTCCAACATCACCACCAAAACCACCGCCAAAACCACCGCCAAAACCACCAACTCCTGCACCTCCACCGTTAAAATTGCTCAAAAACTGTTGACTAAAGGAAAGGGAGGTAGAAAATTGAATCGGCTTTTTGCCTCCTAGCCAAGGCTCAACGAAATTTAAACTATAGGTTTGAAAGAAGGGGCTGGCTTGCAATCTTAATGACATCCGCTGCCCTTCGCCCATAGGTAAAGGCTTGTAGGCTTTTCTATTGAAAATATTACTCAAGGAGAAATTATTGAAGGACAAACCTAAAGTCCCAATAAAACCTCCACCGCCATAGCCACCTTGAAGCTCAATTTGGCTGGCACCTTTTTCTACTAATTCATATTCAACATCAACCGTACCGGCCGTAGGGTCAGGATTTTTAATGTTTGGATTGATGGCTTGGGCATCAAAGAAACCTAATTGTCCAATCTCACGAATGGTTCTAATCACATCATCTTTACTATAAACTTGTCCTGGCTTAGTTCTTAATTCTCGATAAATAACATGGTCATAGGTTTTGTCATTGCCAGAAACACTAATTTTATTAAAATAAACTAATGGTCCTTCACTAATTCTAATCTCAAAATCTATAGTGTCATTGGCCGTTTTTACCTCAACAGGGTTGATGTTTGAAAAAAGATAACCACTATTTTGATAAAGGGTAGCAATATCTTGTGCGTCTTGTGATTTCTCATCTTTTATCCTTTTGTCTAATAAAACCCCATTATAAATATCCCCTTTTTTTATGCCCAGATATCTATTTAACATTTCGTCACTATAAACGGAATTACCAAGAAACTTAATATTTCCAAAGTAATATTGCTTGCCTTCTTCTATTTTTAATTTGATCTTTATCTTTTCTTTATCCTTATCAAAAATAACTGAATCATAAAGAATTCTGGCATCTCTATAACCTTTTTCTTTGTATTTATCAACAAGAGAAACTAAATCATCTTTATAATCGCTTTTAATATATTTTGAACCTTTCCAAAGGCGCCCAAAAAACTCTTGTTTAGTGTTTTTCATGGCTCTTTTAAGTTTAAAGTCACTCAACTTATCATTGCCTTCAATTTCAATTTTTGAGATTTTGACCTTCTCCCCTCTGTTGACATCAATTTTCATTTTAACCAAATTGGCCCCAGTGGTATCTGCAAAAGTTTGAATCGCAACCTTGGTGTTATAGAATCCATCTTTTCTGAATTTATCAATAATAGCATTTCTAGTGGTCGTAATTAAATTTTCATTAACAACTTTGCCTTTGGTTAACTTATTATCAGTGATTAGACTCTCTCGTTTACCTTTTTTTAAACCTGTTATTTTTACCTCTGATAGTTTTGGCAATTCTTTGATATTTATCTCTAAAAAGATAGTGTCCCCTCTAGTTTCTGCTTCAAAAAAATCAATGTCGTCAAACAAATTAAGGTTCCCCAATTTTTTAATTGCATTTGAAATATCTTCACCGGGAATGATTATACGCTGCCCTTTTTCCAAACCAGTATAAGTAATAATGGTTTGTGGATTAAAATTGTAATCGCCTACCACCTCAATGCCTCCAATTACATATTGGCTACCTGCGCTAAAATTTGGGTTAATTTGACCTATTGCAAAGCTTGATAGGATTAAAAAAGAGTATAAAAAATATATTTTCTTCATTTTATAATTGTTCACTGGTTTTTCCGAATCGACGTTCCCTGTTTTGATAATTTTGTAATGCTTCAACTAAATGTTGTTCCCTAAAATCTGGCCACAAGACATCAGTAAAATAAAATTCTGCATAAGCACTTTGCCATAACAAAAAATTACTTATCCTATGTTCACCACTTGTTCTGATTAATAAATCGACATCAGGCAAATTGTGGGTGTAAAGATGTTCATTAATTATCAATTCGTCAATAGCATCTTCGGCTATTATGTTATTTTTAACTTTATTTACAATATTTTTAACAGCCCTAACTATTTCTTCCTTTGCGCCATAACTCAAAGCAACAGTAAGGGTCATGTGACTATTTTCTTTTGTTTTATCAATAACCTTGTTTAGGTCATCTAAAACTTTTTTTGGCAAAAGATTAAGATTACCAATGGCGTTTAATCGGATGTTATTTTTATGCAGTCTTTTTTCTTCTTTTTTTAAAGATGAAACCAAAAGACTCATTAATTTGTCAACTTCAAGTTGGGGTCTGTTCCAGTTTTCTGTAGAAAAAGCATATAAAGTTAAGTAATCAATACCAACCTTGGCGCAATTTTCAACAAGGTCATTGACTGATTTTGCACCATTTTCATGGCCTATTATTCGGAGCAATCCTTGCTTTTTGGCCCATCTGCCATTACCATCCATAATGATAGCCAAATGAATGGGTAATTTTGCTTTATCTAAGGTATCTAAAGTGTTCATTAATTCTTAATAAGGACAAAAACATGGGTTTCTACCGAACGTGTAAGTCAAGGTTAAACCCATAAACATATACCAATCATTACTATTTAAATTACCAAATCTGTAGCGAGCTAAGCGATCATCAACAGGATTTGAGCCATCTAAATTATCTGTTAAACTATAACGAGCACCTATTTCAGCCCCAATGATAAATCTAGACGCTAACCTAGATTTAATGCCTAATACAAAGGGTATAGATAAAGCAGAAGTTTGTTTGTCTATTCTATAACCAGAGGCCGTATGATAGATTTCATCGTAAAAAATATAATTGATTCCCGTGAAAATATAGGGGGTTGTATTATACTCAAAATCATGTAAATCAAAATCAAAAAAATTAAACTCAAAACCGACAGATATTTCTGTTATATTGTTTTCAAATTTAAAATTTCTAAGGTTTCTACCACTAATTGACGATTGTTTATCATCTGCTTCAAGCATAGATCTTTTCACACTCAAACGATAACTATGTCTCGTGCTTCTGTTCCATTTATAAATAAGACCATAAGCCAATTGGCTAGGATTAAGATAAGTATCATCACCAACGTCACTCATGATATTGCTACCTCCAGCAAAAACCCCAATTTCATTAATTTGTGATTGTATCATACTTGACATTCCGATAAAAACAAAAAGTAAAATAAACCTCATGTTTGTAAAATAGCGTGCAAAGATAAAAAAACTAATGACTTTTTTATGATAATTTGTAAACATTTTATTTGATTAACAACTTTATAAAAACGTTTAAAAAGCAAAATTAGTGTGGACATTTGTTTTTCAAAATTATTTCTTTTCTTTGACTATTATATTTTTTGATTTTTTGGTCGCAAATTTCTAGCCTTTGAACCTGTCAATTAGCAAAATTATTTTTGTTTCAATAAAGATTTTTATCTTGCTGTTTGCTCTTTATATGATTATAAATCAAATAAATGCGAACAGTTTTGCCTTGATTTTTAAAGGCTCTTATCCCATTTGGTTGTTTGGCATCATGTTTCTATTTAGTGTGGCGAATTGGTTTATAGATATTAAAAAATGGGAATTGTTAGTAAACCAAATAAAAAAAGTAAGTTTTTATGAAGCGCTTAAGCAGTCCCTATCAAGTTTTGTTTTGTCATTAATAACGCCTAACAGAATGGGCGAATATGGTTTAAAAATACTGTTTTATAAAAAAAATGACTGGAAAAAAGTTGTCTTTTTTCAAAGTCTGCATGGCATGTCGCAATTTTTTGCTACCTTATGCTTTGGCTTTATGGGTTGCCTATTTTTTGGTTACTATTTTTTAGCAAGCGCGCTATTATTTGGTGGCGTAGTACTATCTGTTTTGTTTTATTCAAAAAAGCTACCTTCAAAGTTGCTGTTTCTCTTAAAAAAAACAAAGTTTATCTCCAAGCAATTGGCTATCCATGTGATTATTTTATCTTTGATTAAATATCTTATTTTTTCTTTTCAGTTTTTGTTGTTTATGACATTTTTGGATGTAAAAGTTGATTATTTTTCTATATATTTTGGTATTACCTTAATGTATTTATTTAGTTCTTTAGTGCCAACACTGCACTTTTTTGATGTCTTAATTAAGGGAAGTGTAGGCATTTATGTATTTAATAAAATTGGCATTCATCCAACTTTTGTACTAGAAACTGCTTTGATGATGTGGCTATTTAACATGTTAATACCTGCGCTAATTGGCATGATTTTTTGGTTAAAAATTAAATTGACATGGTAGCCCTATTTTATATACTTTTAGGGTTGTATTTGATAACCCTCATCTTGTTATTCATTGGCATTATTAATATTAAGCCTCAAAAAAGCCAAACATTTTCTTCATATAAAAATTTCAGTATTGTTGTTGTTTATAGAAATGAAAAGGAAAATTTACCTCAACTTCTGCTTACCTTTGAAAAATTAGATTATCCAAAAGAAAATTTTGAGATTTTGATGATGGATGACGGCTCTGATGAAGTTTTCGACTTTTCTACTTATCAACTGCCTATAAGAAGTATAAAAAACAAACGAATATCCGCATCACCAAAAAAAGATGCTATTACTTTAGCGGTAGACTATGCAAATCATGACTGGTTGGTGCTCACCGATGCAGATTGCTTGGTCAATGCACTGTGGTTAAAAAACTTAAATAACTATTTGCAGAAAAACACTGAAAAACAAATGGTTTGCGGATCAGTTTTTATTAATAAACCTCATGGTTTCTTTTCTGCATTTCAAGCTTGGGATTTTGTTAGTTTGCAGGCAACGACTATTGGTAGTTTTGGGCTGAATAGACCATTTATGTGCAATGGCGCCAATATGGCTTTTACCAAGACTATTTTCAAAACTGTAGACGGTTATTCAGGTAATAATCAAATGGCTAGTGGTGATGATGTGTTTCTTTTACAAAAGATTTTTGCGGTTAAACCTGAAAGCTTGGGTTTTTTATTCCATTCAGACTTTTTTGTAAGAACCAAAGCGGTCAATAGTTTTAAACATTTGATTGCCCAACGTGCAAGATGGGGAATTAAAGCCAAAGCTTATTCTTCGATTTGGGGCAAATATTTGAGTTTATTAATTGTGGTGATTTCACTTGTTTTTGTTTGGCGACTTATTGTTCTTGATTTTTGGTTTGTATCTGCCAAGCTCTTCATTGATGGGCTTTTTTTGATGTATTTCGCTAAGCAATTTGGTCAAAAAATTAAATTTTTGTTGCCTTCCTTACTGTTTTATCCTTTTATGGTGGTTTGTATTTTATGGAGCAGTTTTTTTAAAATGCGTTGGAAAGCGTAGTTTAATAGAAGAGAATATTTTTTGCACAGATTTAAAAGATTTGACAGATTTAACTATTGCTCGCAAAAACCAAGAGAGAAACTTTGCATCTCTTCGCCTTTGCAATAAAATCTTATTAATTAATAGATAAAGAGCGAGCCAATCACTCCAAAAAAAATTAAAAATTGTTTACCTTTGTGCCTCATCATCAATAAAAGATTTTCGTGATTACCAAAAATACGATTGATAAAGTTTTTGAAGCCGCTCGGGTAGAGGAGGTCATTGGCGATTATGTGCAGCTAAAACGCGCTGGCAGTAATCTTAAAGGTTTGAGTCCATTCTCAAGTGAAAAATCACCTTCTTTCATGGTGAGTCCCGTGAAGCAAATTTGGAAAGATTTTAGTTCTGGAAAAGGTGGCAATGCCGTAACTTTTTTGATGGAGCATGAACATTTTACCTATCCAGACGCCATTAGGCACTTGGCCAAAAAATATAATATTGAAATAGAAGAAACCGAAGATTCGCAGGAAGAAAAACAATTAGCAAGCGAGCGGGAAAGTTTATATGTAGTCAGTGAATTTGCAGCCGACTATTTTGAAAAAACTTTGCACAATACAGAGGTTGGTAAGGCCATTGGTTTAAGTTATTTTAAAGAAAGAGGTTTTTCGACTGAGACCATTAAGAAGTTTAAATTGGGCTATTCGCCAGAAGTTTGGGATGCCTTAACAGTTGAAGCCTTGGGCAAAGGCTATCAACTAGAGTTTCTTGAAAAAACTGGCTTAACCATTGTTGGCGACCAAAAACCTTTTGACCGATTTAAAGGTCGCGTGATGTTTCCTATTCAAAGCATGAGTGGCCGCGTGATGGGTTTTGGAGGAAGAATTTTGGACAATGAAAAAAAAGCCGCAAAATACCTTAATTCGCCAGAAAGCGATATTTATTATAAAAGTAAGGTTTTGTATGGAATTTATCACGCCAAAGCAGCCATAGCCAAGCAAGACAATTGTTTTTTGGTTGAAGGTTACACCGATGTTATTCAGTTTAATCAAGCGGGTATTGAAAACGTTGTTGCCTCTAGTGGCACGGCCTTAACACCAGATCAAATCAGATTGGTGCAACGGCTAACCAAAAACATGACCGTCCTTTTTGACGGTGATGCTGCAGGGTTACGCGCCTCAATAAGAGGTATTGATCTGATTTTGGAAGCAGGAATGAACGTGAAAGTCTGTACTTTTCCAGACGGCGAAGACCCTGATAGTTTTGCTAAAAAAACACCCTATGAAGAATTATTGCGCTATTTGGATGAAAATGCCAAAGATTTTATTCAGTTTAAAGCATCCCTACTTTTTAGTGACGCAAAAAATGACCCGATAAAAAAAGCAGAGCTTATTAGAGACATGGTTGAAAGCATTTCAAAAATACCAGATCCAATTAAACGAGAAATTTATATCAAAGAATGTTCAAGAATAATGGATATTTCTGAAGATGTGTTGTTTAGTGCTTTGCAACAAATGAGGAAAAAAGAAATTAGCGAAGCTGATAAAAAATATAAAGAAGCACAGCAAGACGTCCCTTTTGAGGTGATTAAAGACCAGCAAAAACCACTCAACTCGGCTGATTTGGTGACGCAATTGGAATATAAAATTATTCAAACTTTATTGCTCTATGGCGATGTTGTGACCGAGTTTACAGATATCTTTTTTGTTTGGGACGATTTTGGCAACAAAAAAGAAGAAACTCGCAAGGTGCAACAAGCCATTTATGAACGATTATACGTGAGTTTACAAGATGATGAAATTGAGTTTTCTAATGTTGTTTTTAAAGAAATTTATCAAGAGCTCATCAATGCCTACACCCAAGCCAATTTAGACAAAACGGCCTATATTCATTCACTTGATCCAGAAAAAATGAGCATCGTGAGTGATATAATTATGCAGGAAGAAAAATATCAACTACATGGTTGGGAAGAAAAAAAGCAAGTTTTTGTGAAAGACAAAAATAATCCTGAAGTTTTGGCCAACCTCACCCAAGAACTGATTGCCACTTTTAGAGAATTTTTGATTGCGCGTCTCATTCAAAACGAGGTTGCCAATTTACAAGCTGAAAACCCAGAAAATACTGCACAAGTTTTAGAGCAAATCAATAATTACAACCAACTCAAAGTGATTATGATGAGATACTTGGGGCGAGTTAGAACGGGGTAGGAAAGTTTAAGGTTTAAAAAGTTTAAAGAGTTTAAGGTTTACAAAATTTATCACTAAATTTACTGTCTGAAATCCTTAGCTATGCCAACCTTCAATTTTAAAAAAATAGACATTTCCTACCTAGACCAAGGCCAAGGTGAAGTCATCGTTTTTCTCCACGGCTTTTTAGAAAACAAAAACATGTGGCAACAAACCATGGTAGCATTTCAAAAAACACACCGGTGCATCGCTATAGATTTATTGGGACATGGGCAAACGCCATGCCTTGGCTATATTCACAGCATGGAAAAACAGGCTGATATGATTTTGTCTTTGCTTAATCATCTCGACATTAAAAAGTTTCACCTGGTTGGTCATTCTATGGGTGGATATATTGCCTTAGCCATTTTAGAAAAAAAACCAAGAATGGTTCAACAATTGGTGCTTCTAAATTCTACCTCCGCCGAAGACAGCGAAGAGCGAAAAGTAAACCGTGAGCGCGCAGTGGCGGCAGTCAAACAAAATCATCTTTTATTTATAGGTGTAGCTGTCACCAATCTCTTTTCAGCCAATAGTCAAAAAAAGCTAAATGCAATTATAGAAAAATTAAAAATAGAAGCCCAAGCAATACCAAAACAAGGCGTTATAGCAGCGCTTTCTGGTATGAAAATCCGAAAAGACCGAACGTTTTTATTGGCTCAAGGCACCCACGACATTTTAGTCATTTTAGGTAAAAAAGACCCCGTTTTGCCTTATGAAAGTACTAAAGCATTAAGCAAACTAAAAAAAGTAAAATTAGTTACCTTAACAGAAGGTCACATGAGTTGGCTAGAAAATCCAGAAGCCATGCAAGAGGCTTTAAATGATTTTATAAGGGCCTAATACTGCTTTTCGCTTTAATCAGGAGGCATGGATTTCTTTAAAAATAAAGAACTATAAAACTTGTATCTCGAAAAGGCGCAAAGACGCAAAGCCATTCTTTTAACTTATTCACACCTGTGCGAAACCACTCAAAATCTTTGCGCCTCTGCCCCTCTGCGAGAATATTTTTTCAAGTTTAATTTAAATGTTAATAATCAAAAATGTTGATTTAATCAGGCAATGGCATTATATTTGCAAGATAAAGCAAATTAAATAGCGTAAATTATGACCAGATGGCTTTCCCTAACCTGCCTATTATTGATGATTTCCTGTCAAGAACCTGCAGAAAAAAACACCTCTCATTTAAAAAATTCTTCCGGAAAAATCAATCATTTAACACTAGTTGTTGACAAGAAACTATGGAATGGAGAAGTTGGTGATTCGTTACAAGCAACTTTTGCCTATCCGGTTGACGGTTTACCTATGGATGAACCACTCTTTAACCTTAAACATTATGACCCCTCGATTTTTAAAGACTTCGTGACTGCTGGCAGATTAATTGTAAATGTACAAAAAGGCAAATCGAACTATGTGTCCATTAAAGAAAATATTTATGCTAAACCACAAATGGTTGTTTATGTTGTTGGCAAAAGCCCTTTGGAAATCAACGAGCAATTATTCAAAAACAAAGAAAAAATTATCAAATCCTTAAAAGATTTTGAAATCAAAGAAAACCAGCGACGCATCAACAAATCGACCAAGGATGATCAATTTCTTGAAAAGAAATTCAAAATCAACATGAACATTTCTAAAGCCTATATAACAGCCAAAGATGAACCAGGTTTTTTATGGTTAAGGAAAGAAACACCGCAAGGTCATACACATATTCTTTTGTATGAAGCACCTATCAATTATTTGGACAACCAAGAAAAACGCATTGAACAGATTGTTAAAAAACGTGATTCTCTGAGCAGTATATATGTAGAAGGTGCGCTTAAGGGCACCTATATGGTTGTTGACAAAGCCTATGCGCCTTATCTATTTGAAACAAAAATTGGTCAGGCATTTGCTTATGAAACCAAAGGCACTTGGGAGCTCAAAAACGATTTTATGGTTGGGCCGTTTATTAACTTTGCTATCCTCGACAAAAAAAACAACCGCATATTGTTTGCTGATGGTTTTTGTTATAATCCACAAGCCAATAAAAGAGATTTAATTTTTGAACTTGAGGCTACGATGCGCTCGATAAAACTTAAATAATGTGTCTGTTTGAAACCAAAACTTTTGAGGATCTTTCTAAAATTGAACTTTACCAATTGCTCGCCTTAAGAAATGAGGTTTTTATTGTAGAGCAAGAATGCCCATATCAAGACATTGATTTTAAAGATCAAAAAGCGTGGCATTTATTAGGCAAAATAAACGATGAAATTGTTGCTTACTCGCGTTTGTTTAAACCAGAAGATTATATGGAAAAAGCTTCCATAGGCAGAGTTATAGTTAAACAGCCGTATCGCCACAAAAAAATTGGGATTGATTTAATGAAAAAAGCTATTGAGTTTTTGCAAAATGCAGGCTTTTTGATTATTGATATTTCTGCACAGGTATATTTGCTAAAATTTTACGAAGGTCTTGGCTTTAAATCTATATCAGAACACTATTTAGAAGATGACATCCCGCATGTTTTAATGAGATTAGAAAAAATAAATTGATTTTGAATTTTGACATTTATATTGTAATTGATATTTGACATTTATATTGTAATTGTAATTGAATTTTGATATTGTAATTGAATATTGATATTGTAATTGTAATTATAATTGAATTTTGATATTGTAATTGAATTTTGACATTGATATTGAAAACAAAAAACTGAAAAATGGCAGGCATTTATATCCACATTCCTTTTTGCAAACAAGCTTGTCATTATTGTGATTTTCACTTTTCTACAACCTTAGCGAACCAAGATCAACTAGTTGATGCTTTAGCACAGGAGTTAATATTAAGAAAAACAGATTTATCAAATACAACCATTGAAACCATCTATTTTGGGGGTGGCACACCAAGTTTATTGACTCAAAAACAATTGGATAAAATTTTAAATGTTATCTATAAACATTATAAAATTTCAAAATCTCCCGAAATAACGCTTGAAGCCAATCCAGACGATTTAGATTTTGACAAATTAAAAATGCTAAAATCGTTGTCAGTCAATCGACTTTCCATTGGCGTGCAATCCTTTTTTGATGAAGATCTAAAATTAATGAACCGTGCTCACCAAAGCCTTGAAGCTAAACTTTGCCTTGAACATGCAAAATCTTTATTTAACAATATCAGTATTGATTTAATCTATGGCATACCTGGTCTATCAAACGACCGTTGGTTGCAAAACATTGAAACTGCTTTATCCTTTCATATTCCGCATATCTCGAGCTATGCCTTAACAGTTGAACACAAAACAGCTTTAGAATACCACATCAAAAGTGGCAAAATTCAAGCACCAAATGATGAACAAGCCAATGAACAATTCTACCTTTTAATCGACACTATAGAAAAAGCGGGTTTTGTCCATTATGAATTGTCAAATTTTGGTAAACCTGATTATTTTTCTAAAAACAATTCAGCCTATTGGCAGGGTAAACCTTATCTCGGTATTGGTCCTTCTGCGCACAGTTATGACGGCACAAAAAGAAGTTGGAATATTTCAAACAATCCCAAATATATTAAGGCTATTCAAGAAAACCTTTTGCCTTCAACCGCTGAAACATTAACAATAAGAGATCGTTACAATGAATATATTATGACGGGCCTAAGAACCATTTGGGGTGTATCTTTAACTAAGATTGCCAATGAATTTGGGGCTGATTTTCTTTTACACCTAGAAAAAAATATGACTAAACCTATAAAAAACGACCTTTTAATCTTAAATAATCAGGTGTTGACGACAACGAAAAAAGGCAAGTTTTTTACAGATGGTTTGGCTAGTGCGCTTTTTATGGTATAATTATTTTTATTTACCTTTACACCAAATTTTTCAATAAAATGGATTTAAATCTGATTCCAAAAATAAAACACCTTGAGGCTGGCAATTTCTTTCTACTAACTGGTCCATGTGCCATTGAAGGCGAGGAGATGGCGATGCACATTGCAGAAAAATTAGTAAAAATAACAAGCGACTTAAAAATACCCTTTGTCTTTAAAGGCTCGTTTAAAAAAGCCAATCGCTCTCGGATAGATAGTTTCACAGGTATAGGCGATGAAAAAGCGTTGAAAATTTTAAGAAAAGTCTCTGAAACCTTTGATGTGCCAACTGTTACTGACATTCACACCGAGGAAGATGCCAAAAAAGCTGCGGCATACGTTGATATTCTCCAAATCCCTGCATTTTTAGTGCGTCAAACTGATCTATTAGTTGCAGCTGCTGAAACTGGCAAAACCGTGAATTTGAAGAAAGGACAATTCATGAGTCCAGAAAGTATGAAGCATGCCGTGCAAAAAATCTTAGATTGTAAAAATGAAAAAGTATTGGTCACAGATAGAGGCACCATGTTTGGCTATCAAGACATGATTGTTGATTTTCGTGGTATTCCAACCATGCAAAAATATGCCACAACGGTTTTAGACGTTACACATTCATTGCAACAACCCAATCAAATGGTGGGTGTCACTGGTGGCAGACCAGATATGATTGAAACAATTGCTAAAGCAGGTATAGCTGTTGGCGTGGATGGCATATTTATCGAAACGCATTTTGATCCAGCCAATGCCAAAAGTGATGGCGCTAATATGCTTCATTTAGATTTGTTTGAACCTTTAATGAAAAAATTGGTCGCCATTAGACAAACCATTAATCAGTTTTAAATGGAAAAACTAGAAAATACCGTTCAACAACTTTTGAGCTATACCAAACAAGGGAATAGCCTCAACGAAAAAGTTTCTAATGCCAATGTAGGTTGGCACATTGACCATTGCTTAATGGTGCTGAACGGTGTCTTAACGCAGTTAGAAAAATCTGATGAAAACGACTTCAAATCTTCGTTTAATAAGAATAGATTTATCGTTTTTCTTACCAACAAAATCCCTAAGGGTAGAGCAAAAGCACCAGAAGCAGTGAAACCAACTGAGGCATTTAACCAAGAAAAAACTGCTTTTTATGGCGAAAAAGCTATTCAAAAAATAGAAGCTTCCATAAATTGGCCTACCAATAAAAATTTCAAACATCCTTTTTTTGGATTGTTAAATAAAAAACAAACCATAAAATTTTTAAATATTCACACCAATCATCATTTAAAAATTATAAAAAAAATAATAAATTCATAATTTTATTGAAAGTTAACCCTGTTTTATACAATAAAAAGAAAGGGTTATTGTATAAAGTTTAAAAATTTATTAAAAAAAATATTTATTAAAAAAAACTTGGGATAATCGTTATTAATTTGCTTAATTTGTAGTACATATTTAAACAAAGCAGTTTAATCCTCAAATCGTATAATTTTTTTAATACCTATTTATGAAAAAAATCGGCATTTTATTTGGCATGGAAGATACATTTCCACAAGCATTTATTAATCGTGTAAATGAAAAAAATGTAAATGGCATAGTTGCAGAAGCTGTATCTATAGATAAAGTTATGCAAAACAAACCTACAGAATATGCAGTCATTATTGATCGCATTTCGCAAGATGTGCCTTTTTATAGAGCCTATCTTAAAAATGCAGCATTAACAGGCACAACCGTGATAAATAATCCTTTTTGGTGGAGCGCAGATGACAAATTTTTTAATAACTGCTTAGCTGATACCTTAGGCGTTCCGCTTCCAAAAACAGTTATTTTACCTTCTGCAGAACATCCGACAGATACAACAAGTAAATCCTTTAGAAATTTAAAGTTTCCATTAGATTGGGAGGGTATGTTTGAGCATATTGGTTTTCCTGCCTACATGAAACCTTATGCTGGCGGTGGTTGGAAAAACGTTTATCGACTAGAGAATCAAGAAGAGTTTTGGGAAAAACATCAAGAAACTGGCCAATTGGTTATGCTCTTGCAAGAAGAAATTGTTTTTCAAGACTACTATCGTGTGTATTGTTTAGGCGGCAAAGCCGTAAGAATTATGCCCTATGAGCCACGCAACCCACATCATTTGAGATATGTGGTTGAAAATCCAAACATGGATAAAAAACTTTTAGCCACCATAAAAGATTATACTTTAAGGTTATGTAAAGGTTTAGGCTACGATTTTAATACTGTAGAATTTGCCGTTAGAGACGGTATACCATATGCCATTGATTTTGGAAACCCAGCGCCAGATGCTGATATCAATTCAGTTGGTCAAGAAAATTTTGATTGGGTGGTTGAAGAAGCAGCAAAAATGGCTATTTACTATGCTAAAATACACAAAGATGGTCAAATGAATTTATCTTGGGGCACATTCATGAAAGATAGCGTCAATCAAGCTAAAAATTTCTAATATTATTTTTTAAACCAATGTTATGGCTTTGCAATATACAAAAAAACTACCTGAGTTTACACTCGGCGTAGAGGAGGAATATTTAATCATTGACCCTGAAACTCGTGAATTGCGTTCGCACATGTCAAAAATTGTTGATGGTGCAAAAACCATTTTAAAAGAACAAGTAAAAGCTGAGATGCACCAAGCGATGGTTGAAGTTGGGACCAACATTTGTAAAAACGTTACAGAAGCCAAAACCGAGATCAAAAGTTTAAGGAGACATATTGTCGATTTGGCTGCTAAACAAAAATTGGTCGTTGGGGCTTCAGGCACGCACCCCTTTTCTAGATGGCAAGATCAGCCAATTACAGATGATGAACGTTACCACCACATTGTTAACGAATTACAAGATGCTGCGCGCTCAAATTTAATTTTTGGTATGCATTGCCATGTGGGTATTGAAAATAGAGAAATTGGCATTCAATTAATGAATCAAACCTGCTATTTCTTGCCACATATCTTTGCTTTGTCAACCAACTCACCCTTTTGGCTAGGTCGAAATACGGGTTATAAATCCTATCGCACAAAGGTCTTTGACAAATTTCCTCGTACGGGTTTACCAGAATATTTTGATTCGGTTGCAGCCTATGACAATTATCTAGACACTTTGGTAAAAACCAATTGCATAGATAATCCAAAAAAAATCTGGTGGGATTTGCGCTTGCACCCTTTCTACCCTACTATTGAATTTAGAATTTGTGACATGCAATTGTCAGCAGAAGAAACGATAACCATTGTGGCAGTGATGCAAGCGGTGATTGCCAAACTTTATAAATTGACTAAGGCCAATACCAGCTTTAACATTTATAGAACTGCTTTAATCCGTGAAAATAAATTTAGAGCTTCTCGCTATGGCGTGATGGGCAAAATGATTGATTTTGGACTCAAACAGGAAGTAGAAACCAAACAATTAATTTTGGAACTTATAGATTTTGTTGATGATGTAGTAGATGAATTGGGCAGTAGAGAACAATTGCAGCATGTGCATAAAATGCTTGAAGGCACAGGGGCTTTGAAACAACTTCAGGTTTATGGTGTAAGACAAAATTTAAACGATGTGGTAGATTTTATAACGAATGAATTTACAAAAGGCATCTAAGGTTTATTTTCTCAAACATTTAACATTTATGTAAAAAGGGCTAAAAAAAATTTTAGTCCTTTTTTATTTTTCATATTTTTTTTATCTTGCAGTCGTTATGACTCAAGAAGATATTTTATACACGCTGGCATTAACCAAAATAGATGGTATTGGTGATATTACTGCCAAAAAACTCATCAATCACCTCGGGAATGCCAAAAATGTATTGGAAAGTCCAAAAAAGCAATTACAAAAAATTGACGGTATTGGTGAAATTTTAATTGAAAAAATAAAAAAAGCCAATACATTTAAAGAAGCTGAGCAAGAACTAAAATTTATCGTATCAGAACAATTAAAATGTTTTTATTATCAAAACCATGATTATCCTGAACTTCTTAAGCAGTGCATTGACGCGCCTGTTTTGCTATTTGGCTCAGGACTTTTACCCTTTCAAGATCGCAAGATAATTTCAATAGTTGGCACTAGAAATATGACGCCCTATGGTAGAGATATGATTCGACAACTGTTGGAAGACATTGCACCTCTTGACCCACTTATCGTGAGTGGATTTGCATATGGTGTTGATATTACGGCACACAGTACGGCTTTGGATTTGGGCCTAGATACCATTGGTGTTTTGGCCCATGGTTTAAATCAAATTTATCCAAAATCGCATAAAAAATATATCTCTAAAGTTGAGGCAAAGGGTGGTTTTCTTACAGAGTTCTGGAGTACCTCCAACCCTGATAAAGAAAATTTTGTGAAAAGAAATCGCATCGTTGCCGGCATGAGTCATACCACTGTAGTTGTTGAAAGTGCAGAAAAAGGTGGTTCAATCATTACGGCTTATTTAGCCAATGATTACAATAGAGAAGTTTTTGCCGTGCCAGGTAGAATTACCGACAAATATAGTGCAGGCTGCTTGCAGCTGATCAAAACGCAGCGTGCATTGCCCATAACACAAGCCGCAGACATTATTTATCATCTCAATTGGGATTTAAAACCAAAAACAAAAGCAGCTATCCAACCGCAGCTCTTTTTGGATTTAGACCCAGATGAAGAAAAGATAATAAATTTATTACAATCTAAAGGCAAAGAATTGATGGATGAAATAGCCATTACTTGCGACCTGCCTATTTTTAAAGTGTCGTCAATTTTACTCGATCTTGAACTCAAAGGATTGATTAGACCTTTGCCTGGGAAGTGGTTTGAGGTGGTTTAGTGGGTATTGGCTAACTTTTTGCATATTTATGAAATGGCGGACTTTGAAGCACGTACTTTCAATTTAGCGCTGAACCCGCTATTTCTTATACACGCTGTTGCCACACGTTTTTTATTAGTCGTTTTAATTTTCTGTCAGTTATTCTCAATTGTACAAATCCACATTTTCCAGCTACTCCATAAAGCGCTTGTGCAGTTTCCTTTTTAAATTCAGTCCATATCCGTTCAACATTTTCAGAATTCAGTTTGTCCACAATAATGCTTAATTCAGGTCGGTCATTTAGATTTATAATAATCGAACGTCTTTTTTTGTAATGAAAGATGAATAATATTTTACATCCACTTTAAATTCCGTTTTCGTTTTTATGTTCGTTGAAAATAGTTGGCGAATGTGCTGTCTTGATTTTCGGTTAAGATTGTTCGTAAATAGAGTCAGATTTGATTTTAGATTTAATTAATTCAATCCGTTCTGCTTTGGATTCCGCTTTTTCATATTCTGATTTCCATAGTTGATTTTCCGATTGTAAATTACAATCAGAAGTCTCGTTTTCTTGAGCATAAGTCATTCCGAAAACTAAAATTGTCAATATGTATAGAATTTTTCTCAAATGTGTGGCAACGTTCCGAGGCTTCACGCAGTAGCGGCAACTTTATAGTTAGTTGTAAATATATACAATATTCCGGTTGAGTAATTTCCGGCTTAGAAAGATAAAACCAGCTATTGCGTGAAACCGCTGTTGTGTGCTGTTTTTATTGAAGACCTTTGAAAAAATTCCAAACTTCCTCTGCATATTCTATATCTCTATTTTGAACTCCACTTGCTGGTGAAGAATTGGTATAAACTGTCTTGCTTGGTACAGCGTGTCCTGCGTTATTAAGAACAAAATATACCAAAGGTTTTGCACCACTATAAATTCTTTTTTCTACGTTGCCTGCATCTGTTGTGTTCACATTAAAAGTTGATATGGTTGGATTAATATTTTGTAAACCGTTTCTTTGTAACCAATAATTTAA
>B570J29032_109959639_pt1 | contig 46431 bp, 76 predicted proteins | sample LakMenEpi16Nov12_FD_29032 | JGI IMG/M metagenome (IMG submission 29032) | reverse complement strand
GAATGTTAAACCGAAGCACAACAGTTGATATTAGCACTAAACCGCCACTTTTGGCAATGTGCTGTTATAAGCCGTTTTTCTTCACAAATCAAAAAATAAATGGATTTACGAATTGAATACATTTTCAGAGAAGAAATGAAAAGAGATACATCTTTTCAAGAAAAAAAAAACTGGGTTAAGTTTGCTTTTCGGAACAAACAAATACTCTAAACAAGAAATGAGAGAAACTTGGGATAGAGGTATTAAACTTGGAATAGAAATAGGATTGCGAAAAGCAAGTTTAGAAGGACAAAGGATTGAACTTAATCACAATACACCCGAAGGAAAGCATAAGGAATTTCTTGAAAAGTTTTATCAATTGGCTGATGAATATAAATGTGCTGTCCAATTTCATCTCGAATTTGGAATGGTAGTAGTTGCTCGTCAAAATGGCTTATAACGGTTTGCAGATAAGCGAAGGCAAAGATTTAGAAACGAAAATTTTAACTTAAAAACAAATATAATTATGAAAACGAGAACATCATTAAACCACAGAACCTTTGCTTTTGCTTATGTGCTGTTAGTAGCTGTTATTTTTTGCGGCTGTGAGGATATGAATAGAGCCGAAGAACGCTCAAAAGTATTTAAAACAGCAGTAGAAGTTAATGGCTACCAAATATCAATAATAGAATTTGATAGTTGTCAATACTTAATATCAGGCGTTGGCTACTCACAAATGATGACACATAAAGGGAACTGTAAATTTTGTACAGAACGTAGCAAAAAATAATTGCTACTAACGTTTTGCAGCTAATAGACGGGCTGGAAACTTATATAATTCCGCCTGTTTATTAGGTGCTGTTATAGGTAGTGCCAAATATAAATACTAAAAGAATATTAATAATTAAAAAATAGAAATAATGAACTTAAAAGAATTTGTAAAATTTACATTTGAAAAATACGAAAAAAACGGGTATTGTTTTAGACCTAGAATAGTTTGTAATGATGGGTTTTCAATGAGTGTACAAGGTAGTAACGCATTATATTGTAGACCGAGAATTACACAAGATTGGTATGATAAAATGGAAATAGGTTATCCATCAGCAGAAGAAATTGATATAATAGAATTTGCTGAGGATATTACAAAACCAACTGATACCGTTTATGGTTATGTGCCATGTGAACTTATTGAAAAAGTTATTTTAAAACACGGTGGTATTAACTCGGTTGAAACATTTAAAGCTTCTAAGGATATTAAATAGGCATTACCTATAACGGTTTGCAGCTTTGAGCCGTTTAAACGAATATTAATTTAAAACTAAAACAACGAATATGAATAACAATGAAATAGAAAATGGCGCAAAGGTGATGTTGGTACCAGTAGCCAAATTAAAATTTAAAAACAATAACTTAAAAATACAATTATGAAAAACAACAAAGAAAAATCGTACCAATACGCATCGATGATACAAGAGGCAATAGCTGAATTGATTTCAGAACACGAATTATTAGCTGATTTTGATGATGAAAATAACGCAACTGCATTTTTACACGCATTAGCTAATGTAGTGCCATGTAATATTTATAAGAAATTAACTAATGATAATACTGATATTTTAGGTTTTAATCATATTGCTAATAGATTAGTATATCAATTTACAAAGCAGGACGAAGCCGAAGCGTAAACGCCAAGGGCTATTGGTACTAACGGTCGGCAATATGAAACGGTTGCCCTTGTAAGACGTTTCAAAATATGATGCAGTTTTCTGGCAACTGTTTTATATTGCTTGTTATAGCCAGTTAATTTTAATCAATAAAAACGAAAAAAGATGGAAGCACCTAAATTAAATGAAGTATGGCATGTTCAATATGGAGAAGCCATTGGTAAAGAATACAATATCCTTGTAAGAATAGATGAGGATAAAAAAGAGTTAAATCCACCGAATTGGAGAAGAAACAAGTATAAATGTGAGCATAAAAGTAAGGAACTGATGGTAGGTGGAAATATGTTCATTGAACGGTTTTCTTAATTGGCTATAACGGTTGGGTGTATGAGAAGGTTTGCTTAGATGAACTTTCAAATTATGCACAAATGCTGATAGCAAACTTTCTTATACACCTTGTTATGTGTAGGTGTGGTTAATTAAGGTAGAATGTTCAATTGGATAACTGAACAAAAATTTTAAAAGAAAAAGAAAGGTGGATTTTTATTATTTTAATATTTATATATAAAAGAAAACAATGAAAGATTTGAAACAATTTATTAAAACAACCATACGAGAGTTTTTGAATGAGAGTTCAATTGGGAATATTGAATATAAAATAACATATTCACCACCAGAAAATATTCATGTTGTAGCAAAGATTGATGGTGTTATAATTGGAACATTATCTATAATAGATGATAGTCATTTCTTATCAACAGAAGATGAACCAACATTTACAATTATGTCAGTATTTGTAGATAAAGAATATAGACAAAAAGGTATTTATATAAATTTAATCAAATATTTTTTACTAAATAATAAATATGGTGTCAAATCGTTATATTCTTCAAAAGAACCAGAATTTGATACAGAAAAAAGAACATCGGTTGCTGATGGTTTTTGGAAAAATGTTTATACAAATCAAAATAAATATGGTGTAAATGTTGATAAAATAGATAATGATTATGAAATTTCTTTAAAATAAGTGCGGTGGTATTTTTCTTTTAAAATTTCCAACCGAAATATTGATTAGAAGGATGAACGGAACACTTACACATAACTATTATATATAAACAAGTATGGTCTAAACCCTTTAAAATTAATACTTTGAACCAAAAAATTATAAAGATTTGTTAAGAAAAGTTTATATATTATAAAATATAACCCAATAACACATAATTAATTCATTAATAACCTCCACTTTAACAATAAATTGATTATTTTTTTATTATAATAATATTTATATTAAAAAAAAGATATGGTTAAAGTAGTAAATTTTTTAAAAGTATGGGGGATATTAATTATTTCCGTACTATTATTCTTTAAAACTTGTTCAATAACAAGTAAAGTGGAGAAGTTATCAAAAGAAACTAAAGAAGAACTTGTTAAGTTAGATAGTACGGTTAAAAGTGAGACTATTTCTGAAGAAGAATTCAAAAAAATGATCACTATTGAAGGTTTGAAATCAGAAAAAAGAATGATTCAATCAACAGATAGAAAAATTTTAGATGTTAATAGACAATCTGAAATTGATAAAGAAATTGAAAACTTAGAGAATAAATAATGGTGGGGGATGTGATTATATATACATTAGAATGTCCTTTAAGTAATAAAATTAAATATATAGGTAAAACTATGAATTTAAAGCTTAGATTATATGGTCATATTAACAAATCTAAAAATAAAAAAACATATAAAGATAAATGGGTTAATTCTTTAATAATTAAGGGTCATAAACCAATTATGAATGTTTTAGATATTGTAAATGAAAATGAATGGGAATTTTGGGAAAAATTTTATATTTCTTTATTTAAGAGTTGGGGGTTTTCTTTGACTAACCATACGGAAGGTGGTGATGGAGGATCTTTTAAAAAACATTCCATTGAAACCATAAAAAAAATGTCAAATAAAATACCGTGGAATAAAGGGATTCCATTTTCTGAAGATGTTAAGAAAAAAATGAGTGAGTCAGGAAAAGTAAAAGTTTTTACAAAAACTCATTTAGAAAATATGTCTAAATCACTTAAAGGTAAAAAAAGAGGTAGTTTTAGTGAAGAATGGAAACGTAATATCAGTAAAGGTAAGTTAAACACGATAATGTCTGAAGAAACTAAAGAAAAATTAAGAAATACGTCACCAAAAAGAAAGAAAATTATTTGTACAAGTACAAATATTATTTATAACAGCATATCTGAAGCTAGTAGACTTTTAAAAATACCAGTTAGTACAATTAATGGTGTGTTAAAAAAAAGAAGAAAGTTAGCTCATGGATTATTATTTAATTACTACAATGATTAATTTTTTTAAAAAAAATAAGTTTAATATGATAAGATTTATGCTTATTATTCCAATAATACTAGTTAGTATTATAAGTATAAGTCATGTCACTATTTGGTATAACCTTTCAAATCCGTTAAGTTGGGCTTTATATTTATCGGTAGCTATTGAAATTGCCGCTATGGTTGCGGTAATGGCCGCTTCATTGAAAATGAAGGGTGGTGCGTGGTGGATTTTCATAATAGTTTCATTTATTCAATTTATAGGTAATATTTTCTATTCTTATAATGAAATAAACGTTAATAGTCCAGAATTCAAAAGTTGGGTAGAATTGGTCAGTCCAATATTTGATATTGTAGGTTTAGATTCTTCAGACGTACTTAGTCATAAAAGGTGGTTAACTTTATTAGAGGGAGGATTATTACCAATAATATCTTTAACTTGTTTACATTTCTTTATCAAATATAGTGGTGTGGATGAATCTAATCCAATACCAGAAGTTATTGAAGAAACTATCGTTAATGAGGATAAAGAGGAATTTTATGTAGTGGAAAATACTGAAGATGAAGAAGTAAAACCATTCAAAGAAGAAGATCTTATACCCTATGAAGAAACTGGGGATGAAAGTGAAGGGATATACTTTGAACCAGACACTTCACCCAAAGAAGAAATTGAAGAAATGGTTGTTGAACCAGAGATTTTAGTGGAAGAACCCAATTTAGAAATTTCTCAAATTGAGGAAGAAAAAAAAAATAACGATGATTCAATCACAGATGTTGAATCAGGAGGACAACCTAATGAGGGGACCTTTAATAACTCCAAAATCCAAATGGGTTCGTCCAAATCAGGAGAGGGTATAATCTATAAAAATCGTGGTCTTAGAAACTAAAAAGTATAAATTATCTGAATCTAATTATTATCAATCTGATAATCAAAAAAAACAAATTGTTATTGGACATTCTTTATCTAATGATATGTCATTTTTTAATGGATGGCTTAATAGGATGAATGGTAAGTATAAGAAAACAACACCTTACACTATTGACGTTAATGGTAAAGTGTATAACCATTATTCACCTAAAAATCACTCCGATTTTTTAGGTTTTGAACCACATGATTTGAATACAATTCCTATACTATTAGTTAATGAGGGTTGGTTAATAAAAGATATTATAAATAATCGACACATAGACTGGGTTGGTAATATTTATAATAGAAAGGATAAAATTGTTGAACGTAGATGGAGAGGACATAATTATTGGTCTCCATATCCGGATAAACAAATTAAATCTTTGGTAAAACTAATAAATGATTTAACTAATGAATTCAATATTGAGAAAAAAGTTATAGAACATAATACACAGGTAAGTGGAATTAACAAGTTTGAAGGTATTGTTTTTCGTAGTAATTATAATAAGAATACCACAGATCTAAGTCCCGCGTTTGAGTATAATAAATTTAAAAAATTAATAGAAAATGGATAACACTGAAGAACAATTAAATGAATATGATGAATCAAAAAGAATACTTGATATCATTAGAGAAAGTAATTATAACCATAAAAAAAGTCGTTTTAAGGGTAGTTTATTAACGGAAGCTGTACAACCAGATCGAGTTGTTTTAGACGCTGGACAACAAAAAGATGAGGAAAAGAAGTTTAGAACTATAATTTCTTCTAGGGTTAAATTTGATCCATTGATAATTTACCCTAAAACTGGTAATGTTGAATGGGGTGGAAGTTTCCAAGACTCAAAAATACAATGGTTTTACTCATTGGATGATACTCGTGGTGTTTACATTAGTTGTGAACTTTTAAAACTAGATGATAGTACTATTACGACCATCAAAAAATTAGTTGGTTTTTATGATAATTGGGCTAATGAATGGGGTAATAAATTGGCGGATGAGTACAGAAATGATGAAGTAACTGAGGAAGTTCCTAATGAAGAAGTTCCCAATGAAGATAATAACGATGAAGAAGTAACCGGTGAAGAACCACCAGTAGGTAGAGGTTTATAATGAAAGATTTAATCAAAAAATATATTAAACCAATTGGTATTGTGATTGGGGTTATTATTTTAGGGTATTTTATTTTTTTAGGTATTGACACCTATACTCAAAATAAGATTGAAAAACGGATAACTGATGAAAAAAGTAAAATTGAGAAACTTGAAAAAGAATCTATTTATTGGAAAGTTAAATCTGAGATGGCCGAAAAGGAATCTAAAGATTTAAAAGATATCGTTGAGAAATCAAAACAAAACATAACTACAATTATAAACAAATATGATGAAAAACGTAATTCTACTAATCACCTTAGTGATGATGAATCTATCAAGTATCTGTCAGACAGGCTTAATAAAAAAAATAGTACTAAATAATGATACTGGGGTGTTTGTCCCAATGAAAGGGGTTAGACAAATAAATAGTGTATTTGTTGATTTGGATGAGTGTAAAGAGATTAATGACACTTTAAAGGGTATCATAACTAAATATGATTTAGCGTATGGTAAATTGGATAGTGCGTTAAAATATAAGAAAATTGAATGTTTAAAAAAAGATAGTACGATTACATCTTATGATAATATCGTAATCAATCAGGAAAAACTTATTAAAAAAAATGATCGTAAAATACGATTGTTAAAAATACAGAGAAATGTCTTAGTACCAGCTTTAGGTGTCCTAATCTTACTTTTATTTATTATTTAGGGTAATTATACTAAGTAAACACATATTTATATATTAAATTAAATAGATATGAAACGTCCAGTTAAAGAAAGTATTAACCTTGGTAATAATGTAACAAAAGAATTTAAAAAAGCTTTCGTTGGTGTTAATCAAGCTATTAGTGGTAGTGGTTCTAAAACACCTAAATTAAAGGCTGAAACTATCTCACCAGAAGAAATGTTTGATGTTAACGCTTTTACCAATGATGAGATTGAAGAACAAACAACTACCGGTAGTGTTGGTGGTAGTTTTGTTGGTCCAGTAGGATTTACCCCTAAAAGAATGAGTTTATTCGCACCAAAAGGTTCTAAGGAACATGAGGAAGGTCGTAAAATACTTAAACAATTAGAAAAACCGATTGGTGGTGTTTACACTAAAAAAAGTTTAAAAGAAATGTTTTCAAGTGTAGATGATATTGAAGAACAAACTACAGCTGGTTCTGTTGGTGGTTCTTATGTTGGTCCTAGTATGTGGGCTAAAGATCGTAAAAACTGGAGAGGTAACAAAAAACAATACCCTGGTGGTAAATTTGTTAAACCTAAAGAAAAATGTAAAAATTTCCCTTATTGTGATGAAGGTCCTGGAGCTATTGAATTAAGTGATACTCCACATAATAAGTTAGATAATTTATTCGGTGAAAGTAAAAGTTTTTATGAAATGGATTACGATGATGAAATTTATGAAAAAAGAGACAGTGACTATTCTAAATTAGAACAAATTATTTCAAGTGTTAATAACTTAGTTCAATTACCAGCAATTAATAAGTTATGGGAATTATTCCAGAAAAAGTTTGAAGGTTATATGAGTGAAAACTTAATAAATCATATTGAAGAATTATTGAGTTCAAAATATGATGAATTAACTAATAAAACTAAAATGGATGAAAGTGATGAATCTATTGAAACTATTAAAAAAAGTGGTCAAAAAATGAATGATTTTGAAAAAACTCTAAAGGTGTTGAAAAGTGTTACAAATCAAAAACAATTTAATTCAGCTTTAAAAATGTGGATGAATTTATTAATTAAATATAAAGATACTTTAACTAAAAAACAAGTGGAAGATGTTAAGGAACTAATCCATAAAAAAATTGAAGAGATAAAGGATGTGAAAGAAGAGATAAGTGAAAATAAAAGTGTACATCGTAAAATAACTACCTAATTTTTTACTTTAGGGTAATATTTATTATATAAACAATAAATGATGAAAAAAAGAGATATATTAAAAAAAATAAGTGAACAAGTGGCTAGAGGTATTTTAAATCCTGACGCTGGTGAACCGGTGGGTTTAAAAATAACTAAACAAGCTTTAGTTAAATCTAAAAAAGAAAATGACGATTACTATAAGAGTTTAGATAAAAAATTCACTGACTACCTTAAAATGGGTGGTAAAGATGAACCTTCTCCAAAAGTAAATATGACTGATGAGGAACGTAAGATGTATTATGGTACTGGTATGGAAGGATTGAAATATGATGATGAAGGTACACCTAAATACGAGAAATTCGTTAAAAGAAATGAAGAGTTGAATAAACCCAGTAAAGATTATTATTTAGATAAAGATGAGGTTGATGATTCTTATGATAGAATTATGAAAGATGGTAAGACTTATAAGAAACATAAGTATGAAAAACCTGATGAATATCAAAAAACACCTAAAGTAAGAGTAACTAATGAATCTACAAATAAAAAAACAATGAAACAATTAAATTTTAAAAAACCATTCATTACTCAAGAAAGAGTTATGAAATTAATACCAGAATCTTTTAAAGTTAATGGTAATAAATTTAAAATGACTGATGGTGTGGAAACTTACACTATTAAATGGGAAGGTGACACCAAAACTGGTACACCAACACCATTACAATATAAAAATGGTACATTAATTAAAGAAGATGTTAGTAAAATGAAACATCTTTATGATTATAACTCTCAAGATACTTTAATGAAAACCAATGATGCCTTAACGGAAAATCAAATTTTCTCTGAATTATTAGGTAAAAGTCGTTCTATTTTAAAAGAACAAGACGCTCAAGTAAGTACAGATCAAACTAAAACAGTTACACCTACGGATGGTGAAAAGAAAAAAGAGACGTTAACAATCGCATCAACAATTAATGGGGTAAAATATAAGTTACCTAAAATTAAAACTGAAGAAGATATTAGTAAATTTATTAATTGGTCTCCAGATGTATTAGCGGGCGTTAAAAAATTAGTTGGTGAAGGTAGAGCTTTTCAATATCCAATTAAGGAAGATGGTACTGGTGTTGGTAATAAACTTGTGTCATCATTAACGAATTTATTAAAGTTACACGCACTTCTTGGTGTGGTAAAACCATATAATAATTTAGATAGTTTATTATCATGGACACCACCAACGGCTAGTTATGATAAAGATACGTTAGATAGTATAAAAAGTACACAAGCTAGTGTAAAAAATGGTTTTGAATTTGTTAAAAAATACCCAGGGGATCTTAAATCATACTTGAAAGTTTATGCTGATGAGTTAAAGGCTAGAGTTTAATATTACTAATCTGATTAAAATATAAATGTGAGTAGTTATCTACTCACATTTTTTTATTTAGAACAAACCACTTTTACATTACGTGAAAAGTAGCCTTCAGATTTAGTATCCCCCTTTTCGTAGTCAAACATTACAACTAATACGTAACCACCAGAAACTTGTTCTGTAACAGTAAATTTAGTTGTATATTTTCCATGAGTAAGTTCAAAATTATACCCAGTTTTAGATTTAGTGTAATTAACAAGATTAAATTGTTTTACAACTCCATTATGACATAAAAGATTAGCTTTCTTTTTATTTAGGTCAAATGTATAAGTAGAGTTACTAAGACTTAAATTAGTATATTCAACTAAATCATATTTCTCAGCTTCAGATAAAGTTACATTTAATGGCCAGCTCATTTCTTGTATAGTATCTAAACTAACTTTTAATACTTGAGAGTGTGTTGTTAAACTTAAAACTAATACACTAAATAAAACTAATTTTTTCATAACTTTAAAATTTAAATTGTTAAACTATTTATTTTTATCTATAACAAAGGTATATTTAATAATTGGATTATACAAGTGAAATTTCATTTTTTATTGTAATTAACTGATAATCAATGTAATTAATTTTTAATATATGAATGAATCTGAATTTTTAAGATATGTGTTAAGACCATTAACGGAGGAAGAACTAACCTTATTGTATAAGGCCAATAATATATGTTATGAGAGGTGTTTATTATACTCAGACTTTATACAAACATTAATGGATCTAATCAAACACACCTATTTAGGTGATGATGTTATAACTAATAATAAAGAGAAAGAATCACATTTTAACTGGTGTTTCAATAAGGTGGTGTCTAATTTTAAAACTGAATTGATAAGTTTTAGTAAAACTAGTGATGTTTATGAGTTATTATACTCATATTCTTTCGATTTTTTCTATAATGAAAAGGAAAAAGATAATATGGATGATAAAATCGTTAAATATTGGGCTCATATATTTAAATACTCAGCGATCAAAACTAAATCAGAACTTGATACAATGGTAGATGTTTATAAGATATTAGAAAAAAGTTTGTTTAGTTTAGAAAAAATAGTTGATTAAAACTTTATTTATTCAATTTTAATGTATATAATTATGTTATGAATATATTAGAATTAGTTTTAGGTGGTTTAGTACAAGAAAAAAATATCTTAGAAGCTGAATTAGAAAGAGTTATTAATGATAATAACTTAACTACATTAGAAAGGGTAGATAGATCAAAAAAATTATTGGTTACTATCACGGAAACATTTAATAATATTAATACAGTAACTGGATACCTCCCAGTTAAAAAACATAATGATGAGGTGATAACAAATAACGATAAATAAATTAATTAAAATGAGTACAACTAAATTTAATGAATTAAAAAATCTTTTGGAAGAAGTGGAATCTGATTACACTAAATTTAATGAAAAAGGTGTTAAAGCCGCTGGAGTTAGAATTAGAAAGTCGATGCAAGAAATTAAAAAAATAGCTCAAGAAATTAGAGTTGAGGTTTCACAAAAGAAAAGTAAAGAAGTGTAAAAATAAAATATATGGTAATTGAAATAATCAACAAAGTATTAATTTTCCTATTCTTCCTTTCAGGGTTGAATGTAATAAGAGCTTCATATTTTTTTGTCCAACACTGGATAGATAAAGAAAAGTTTAAATTAAATGAAAAATCTTTATTATTTTTAGGTATTTCAATTGCCTATATATTATTATGTATTATTAACGGTATAAAATTATAAGATGAGTAGTATACAAGAAAGACTTGATAAGTTAAAACCATATATTAAAGGTATGAGGTTTGTTAATAACTCAACAGTTGTTGACGCGTTATTAAAAGAAAATTGGAGTATACCCTCTTCAGAAACCATAATGGTTAAAAAGGGTAAAAGTGAAGAAAACTATTATATGTTTTATTCGGAAGAAAGTGGTAGTACCTTTGACTATATATTAGATTATGTTGAACAGGTAATTAATTTTAATATTGAAAATGAAAAAAAATTAGAATTAATTAAGGTCAACATTGAGGAACTAAAAAAACATTTTGAAACTAAATCATTAGATGTTTTAAAAACATTAAAATTTCAATTTGATGAATTAACACCAGAGCGTGATAAAACTGTTTATTATGAAAATAGTAGTTTAAATCAAGAGAAATTAGAATTAGAACCTACTGAAGATACCCACTAATAAGTGGGTTTTTTTATCTATAACATATTTACTAAAAATCAAAAATTATGAATTTATTATTATTTATTTTAATCGCTTATGGGATATCTAACATCCTTATCTTTGGATCTATTTTTAATGGATGGAGAACATTCTGGGAAAAACATAACCCAAGTTTTTTTGGGGCTTTATTTACTTGTATGATTTGTTTACCAACTTACATTGGATTCATTGGTTCTTGGTTAATTTGGTCACCAACTGAGTATTATGGTATTGTGACAGATAGTTTAGATGTTTTTAATATCATAACCATACCAAAAGGACTTATAAGTACATTTTTAGATGGATGTTTAACTTCTGGTTCTGTATGGTTAATACATACTTTCCAGGAAACTATGGAAAAAAGTCAAACTTCAAGTGAAAAATAAATTTACAAAGTATTTATAATGAAACGATATGTCAGACATTGTAGGTTGTATTTTTATAAGTAATGATAGTGGTAAAGTTCTACTATTAAAACGATCTATGATTGATCCCAAAGATAATTTTAAGGGATACTGGAGTATTGTAACCGGTCATATGGAAAAAGGTGAGTTACCATATCAATCAATTGATAGAGAGGTTAGTGAAGAGTTAGGTGTACCAAAGAACGAATTTAAATTTAGTAAGTATAAAGTTTATAAGACTCGTAATAATAAAAATTTATACCTTTATTATTCATTAGTCCCAGAAGAATTTAAACCTTCATTGAATAATGAGAATACTGACTTTCAGTGGTATGATCAGGATAACCTACCAAAAAAATTATACCCAGAGACTGGGGATAAAATTAAATCCATTATATCTTTTTTGACTTTATAATTTTTTTTTATTATATTTTAACATGGACAACGAATTGTTAAATGAATTAGATAGATTAGAGAAGGAAAGTTTATCTGATAAAGCTAAGACCAAATATTATAAAAATAAGTTTATAGAAGAACTAAAGTCAGGTCTTGGTAGTGAAATTAAAAAAAACCCTAATAAGGTTACCGTATTAAAAAAATCAGTTTTAAAAAGATTAATGGAAAGTATTAGAGAAAAAATAATCTATATTTTCAAAATGTTTTAATATGAAATTAGAAAAAGTTATTGAAATCGCGAGTTTTATTTACAACTCGGAAGAAATCCCAAAAGAAGGTTTAAAAATGACATATAAAATATCTTTAGAAGAACATAAAAATTTGGATAGGGAATTATATGTCAAAAGTAATAATAGTTCAGAATATAAACACAATGATGACATTGAGGTTAATATTGGGGGGATTGTATTTAAGTTTGAAGTTATTAACAATTAAATAAATATAAATGGATAAAGAATTAGATGTTTTGACTACTGATAGTGGTCAACAAAGTTTTACGTATAGAAGTTGTGATAATTACAAAGATGATGGTAAGAGAATCATTAGTTTTTGTAAATCAATGACTAGTCATACGAAAAACAATAAAGAGTATTATAAGAATTATATTAATTCTTTATTATCACAATATTGTGTGAAGTTGACGAAAGAGGTTGCTGATAGTTATATACCAGTGTTAGATTTGATTTCTAAACATAAACCTTACTTAACAAGTAAAGTTGAGGATTTTAAAAAGGAAATATATAATGTTTCTTATGTGACTGATGATTTAGGAAAGTGGCATCCGGTTAATAAATTGAATACTAATTATTTAGATATATCTGAATTGATAACCCATATGGTTAAAAAATTCTTTACGAATAAATCAACCGATACATTTTTTAGTAAAATATTAAATAAAGATGTGGCCTATAAATTCTTAAGTGAATATGTTGGTAATGATGAGTTCATCCTTAGTTTAAAAAATAGGTTTGATGGTAATTCACATTTATCAATTGATCAGTTATTAGGTTTGAGTAGTACTATGTCTGATATTATAAACCATGAGTTTTTTATTAAAGAAGGGTTTGAAAAAATCTTTAGTAAAAGAGTACCACTAACACTGGATGAGATAAAAAAATTCATTAGTAATAATGTTAAAAATTCTCACGATGGTGAAATTGTTGAGGATTTTATTGAGAGTGTTCTAAAAGGGTATGGTTGGAAAATAATACATAAAGGTGGTAATGGTGATTTTATTGATATGAAATTTGGAATTGATTTAATCATTGAAAAGAATAATGTAATCAAGTTTGTCCAGAGTAAAAAAGTTTGGGACATTAAATTCCAGGAGGTTGATAGAATTAACCAAAATAGTACTGGGGGTTCTTATTTGGTTACCGGTAAAGTAACCGATGTTAGAGAAGATACAATTGATTTAATCGCCTTGGGGACTATGGATGGTAGATATATTATTAGTGAAAGTCAAAATGAAGTATTTGAGAATCGTTATACCAGTAAAAAAAGTTTACCATCACCTAAATTTGGTTCTTGTGTTGTAGATCAACCATTTGAAAATATGGTAAAAATATAATTAAAAATTATTTATAAAATATTTGTTTTATTAAAAATAATTTATTATATTTGCATCAGTCTAATTAAAACATCAAAGATATGAAAAATATAATTCAATTTAGAAATGGGTTTGTGAATCTACCTAAAACATCTGAGAATAATTATACTCTCACGATGACTGTTGTTTCTGAATTGTTACAATTTGGATATATTTTAGATAGTTCGGCTATTGAAGGTTTATCAAAAGCTTCTAAGGAAGATATTATTTCATTCCATAATGAAGTTATTGATTGGTTAAAAATTATGACTGGTTCTAATAGAAACTACAAACCATTTTGGGGTGGGTTTCCGGAAGAAGTTATGGAAAAAACTGAATGTGAACTTTGGTTTCATCAAATTACTCATTACTTATTTCAAGGTTCTTATACCCCTTCAGAGTGGACTAAAGTTAGACCAACCGCGTTTGAACAACCAGAGTATACTAAAATCACTAGTAGTGATGAAGATAAATTTTTAAATATATTCACAGATCTTGTAAGTGTAAATCAGTCATTAACCCAAAGTGATTTGGAAATTGTTAAATGGTTTGTTAGTTCCGGACAAGAATTAAGATTTCCACAAACAATTCCGTTTAAAGAAAATCTTTGTACGCTAGCTGCTATGGGTATTAAAGTACCGGTTAAAACTGTTACTGATGTATTAAGAATAGCTGTAAGTATGTCTAGTGGTGATATATCATTACCTAAAGTACCAGAAAAGTTAGTTAAATATAACTCTTGGAGTTCACATAAAGTTGAAAACACTCAAAGGGAAAACTTCAAATTTAAAAAGTTTACTCGTAAAGAACGTAGATTCTTGTTGGAACTTTTAGAACAAACTAATTGTGACGCGTCTGAAGCTGTATTAAAAAGCCAAAGATGGGTTAGATTAGGTGAGATGTTACACCCAGGTGAATATTCAACTAAATACCCAAAAGCGTACACTATGTTTAATACTATTAGAAACGAAAAAGTTTCTTCTTGGTATGGTAAAGTTGATAAATCTTTTAAAGAGTCATTTGATTCTGGTATAAATAAATTATCAGAAAGACCAGGTGAATTTGTTAGGAAATTAGATTGGTTAATTAGAACTAATGGTAATCAATCATCTAAAATTATTAATACTTTAAAGAATGTTTCTATGAAAGTATCTAATAAAGTTTTATTTGAAACATATGGTCACTTCTCAAAAAGAGTTGATGTTAAACAAAACAGAAATATATCTTTAAAAGGTGGCCGTAAAAGAATTACATTACCGGAGTTACAACCATTAAGTCATTACGCTGTTAATAGTGTTCAAAATACGATTATTTCATCACTTAAAGATAAATTTTCAACTTTAGAACCTATGGGTAAAGTTTGGATTGATGAGGAACTTTCTAAGATACCTTTACCTTCTAATATGAGATCTTTAAACCCATCATTAAAACCTAGAGTTAGAGGTATTAGAACACCGATGGGTAATCAAAACTCTAAAGTGATTAGATCATTTGTTCATTGGTTTGATGAAAATGGTAATAAGGATATTGACTTAAGTGCGACATTCATTGGTATGGGTAAACATAAAATTATTTCTTGGGATAATTCACAAAATGAAGAAGAAGGATATTTCTCTGGGGACATTAGAAATAGACAAGGGGCTTGTGCTGAGTATATTGATATTAATGTAAAACAATCTTTAAAAAATGGTTTTAAATATGTTGTACTTGACGTTAGAAACTTTAATGGTGGATCATTAGCCGATGTTACTGATTGTGTATTTGGGTGGATGGAAAGAGAGTTTCCGGTAGCTAATGAGATATTTGTACCAGCGACTTTGTCTAACACCATTAGATTAACGAATTCGGCTACTAATACTATTGTGGCGGTAATTGATTTAGAAACACAAGAATACATATTCTTAGACATTGATCAGGATGGTATACCGGTGACTAGTTTTAATTATGAGGAGATACTTGAATCAATTAAAGAATACACTGAAAAATGTAAATTCTCTGTATACGATTTATTAATGTTACATATTCAAAGTAGAGGACAATTAGTAACTAATAAAGAAGATTCAGATAAAATGTTTACTTTTGATGAATTTAGTAGTAATTATATAGAAACTTTAAAATATATGGGAATTTAAAATCTTTTATCGGCTATTTGTTGAGTTACTTCTAAACTATGTATAAAGCTCACTCACATACTTTCCGATAAATTCATTCAATGTGGATCAATGGCTACAATCCTCCAGTTACTTCTAAACTTCAAAAAGAAAGAAGAGTCCAAAAAAACGGATACTGGTACACTTTCCACCACAAAGAATAAACGTCAATATGACTGACGTAAGGACTATAGGATAATGTCATATATTATCCCTTCGAAAAAATAAAAAACCTCCTTAATGGGGGTTTTTTTATTGACTCATTAATTTTTTTTGTTTAGATTTAATAAAAAAGTTATGAAAGTTCCAGACAAAGTTATTAACAATTATTTAGAAGATACGACATCTAAATTTAGTGAGTATGTATTTAAAAATATTTTAAATAATTCTTATGATGAAAAATTAGTTGAAGATTCTACTTTAGAATTTTATACTAAAAAAAATGGTGGTATTAAACCAAACATTAAATGGGTGGATAATCCATTGGTCATTAGAGATATGTATATAGGTGAGAGTGTTAATCTATACTCATCTTATTTTAATGTAAATTGGGTTTATTTTTATTCATCATTCATTGATTATTTAATTGAAAATAATATTGATACTAAAACAGAATATTTTGATTTAGATGAAGAACTATATTTAGATTCAAAATTAGTTTTTAATATTTTATCTAATACATTTGGTGTTTGTGAAATCCCCGGAGATGATTTAAAATATAAAGAAATTGTATTAATTAAAAAACCCAATTTAGTTTTAACCCAAGATCATAAATTACATTCAATTAAGGGACCAGCTTTTAGTTACGATGACAATAGATTAAGATTCTATTTTATTGAAGGGTTAAAATTTGATGAAGAAACTTGGGTTAGAATTATGAAAACTTCATTAAGTAATCCTAGTAGTATGGTTAATGATATTTTAAAAGAAAGTGAAATATTAGAACTTAAAAATTATATTACTAAGATTGAAACCACAATTGGTGTACAAGAAGAACTATCTATTAAAAATATTTTATTGATTGAGAATATTGAAGAGAAATCTAAAATCATTAAATATATTGGTTATAATATGGTGACAGATGTGGCTAACTTAATAACACAACAATCAATTACAACCCATAAGGGTGACATTGTAAATTATCAGTTATTTGAAATTAATCTTGGTTTAGAAATAGATAATATACCCTCAAGATTTGTTAAAGTTGTTTGTTGGAGTACCGGAAAAGAATATGTATTACAAGTAGATCCTAGAGATAAACAATGTGAAACACCTATTGGAGCTATAGCTTGGACATGTGTTAAACCAGATGGTAGTAATTGTACTGAGGAAGAATATCTTCAATTAGAATTTCAAACTTAATTGATAATAAACTTTACTATAATAAAAAAAAAGAATATAATTACATATGAATAAAATGGATAGTAAATTATATGCGAGACATGGAGATGTTTTCATATTTAAATTAAAAAAAAGTGTACAAAGTAATAATTTTAAAAAACAAGATGAACTTATCTTGGCCTTGGGAGAAGTTACCGGACATTCACATAGAGTAAAATCTAAAGAACAAGGTGATATCTTATTATTTGAAGATGATTCAAAAATTAATGATTCAACATTATTTGAAATCATTAATGAAAGTGTCTTAACACATGAAGAACACGAACCTATTACATTGTCACCAGGACAATACCTTTCAATAATTCAAACGGAGTATGATCCAATTGAACACAGACGTAAAGTTATAGATTAAAATGAAATTAAAAGAGTTATTAGATACAATCACATTTAATGATGGGAATTATACATTGTATGGTGAAAAAGAATTATTAGAATATAAAGAAAAATTATTATTGTGTGATGAGTTTAGTGAAGTTGAAGAACTACATTTTATCTCTACACCAGTCGCTATCGTTAATGAAAAAGTATTAAGTAGTGAAACTTTAATGGTTGGTGATGAAACTAAAATAAAAGGTAAATGTTATCTTTTATCAACGATGTATACTCCAGAAATGTTTGACCCTAGTACATTCAATAAACCGGTTAAAGATGGGGCTGCGATTACACCGATAGTATATAATCCAATATCATTTGAACCAAAAAGAAATATTCTATTATCATTCTCACCGGAACGAAAACAAGTGTTCCCACCATCAGAAGTTAATGATGAAGAACTATTAAGAAAAGAATTACACGATTTATTAGATAAAGTTTTAGATTCACCTAATGAATATAAGATTAAAGGCACTAGAGGTGTGATGATAAGAGGTGTATTTGAAAATAAGTAACATAATAAAGTAAAATAAAATAAATAAAATGACACAACAGTACGGACCACTAATCTTAGTATTTTACATCTTCAGAGATGTATTATCTAACCCAGAAATAAGAGAACAATACTCAAAGAGTGTTGAAGAATACTTTAACCATAAAGGTGATGATGTAAGAATATTCTTCATACCAACAGACACTGAAGAAAGACTTGAATGTGTTAATCCAAAATTCATTGATGATAAAAACACTTATGAACAATTAGTTAAAGATCTTGAAGAAGTGAAACTAAAATTTGATGTTGGCGTTGATAATGGGTTCAACGATATAACTGATTTAGATATTATAGGAGATGAGGATTAGTCCTCATTTTTTTAATAAGACAATCCCTTTGTAGTTCTTGTAGAAGTTCTATGAATCCTATCTCTAGTCCAACCGGTAACTTTCATAATCCTTGGATATAACTCACTCCTATTTTCTAAAGTAGATTTACCAAAAAACATAATATTTTTTATATTAAAATTTTTACAAACATCTTGTAAGGTGTCGTGTAGTCTACCACATTCATAGTAATTTTTACAAGTGATGATTTCCATATGATCTTTATCATCCTCAATTATTAATTTATTTAATACACAACAAACTTGTTTAGGTGTTTTATTTGGTAATAAAATTTGTTTTATAATTTCTAAACAAGTCATCCTATCTTTTTTACGAAAAACCTTAAATGTTTCTTCAACTTTCCAGTTAACCCGATCAATAATTAACCAACCAGGTTCAATCTCTCTGTTACGAATTATCTTACCTAAACTATCTCTGACAACAATTTCACCTTTTGATACATCTTTAGATTCTAACAACATTAATTCATAATGAACTGGTTTTAATTTTTTACTATTAACTAATTTTTTGGGTATGATTACTTCATTATTTTTTACCATATTAGAAAATTTAAGTGTAACATTATTTAAATTGGTAGATTTATGAAATAATTTACACTTTTTTCCGTTATTATATAGAATAATTTTGTAAGGCATATTTGTTTATTAAAAAATTTTAGTTATATTTGTAAAAATAATAAATATCTAAAATAAATCAATGGAAACAGTATTCAATATCATAACACCATTTTATAAAACAATTCTATGGTTAAATATGAGGACTAACAGTAAGGGTAGTATGATCTTGGGATCAACTAAATTAGAATACCATCCATTTAATAGTGTTATTAAAAATAGTGGGTTAGAAACGATTATGAGTAGTATTAACGAAAACAAAATATAAAAAATATGAAATACATATCGATTGATATAGAAACAACAGGGTTAGATAGAGAAGTATGTCAGATACTTTCAGTGGGTGCGGTAATAGAAGATACCAATAATCCTCTACTATTAACAGAACTACCTACTTTTCATTGTGCGATAAAGAGATCTTCAGTCTATGGTGAATTATACGCTCTCAATATGAATAAAGATTTAATTGAATCAATAGTTCAATATCAAACTGCGAAAGATCAGGATGAAAAAAACGATTTAGTTCAAAAGACTGGAATGATATTTTTAGATGAGGATGAAGTGGTAGACGCTTTATTCCGTTTCTGTTTTGATAATGGTATAGTTGAAGTTGACACTCAATATTTAAGTAAAACAATTAGGTTAGTGGATGGTAAAACATATCCAATGTTAACTAGTAATATGGAAAAGGTTTACATAACGGTTGCTGGTAAAAACTTCGCCACCTTTGATAAGATTTTTTTAGAAAGGCTTCCTCGATGGAAACAAGTATTTAATATTCGTCAACGAATTATAGATCCGTCAATCCTATTTACTGATTGGAAATCAGATGAATCTCTACCTTCATTATTACAATGTAAACAACGAGCCGGAATTAAAGGTGAAGTAACACATAATGCGGTTGAAGATGCTATGGATGTAATTCAAATTCTAAGAACTCAATATATAAATCCTAAAAATAAGTAATATGAAAGATTACTATAAAATATTAGAAGTACCTGAAGCAGCTACACAGGATGATATTAAAAAATCGTATAGAAAATTGGCTGTACAGTATCATCCGGATAAAAACCCAGATGACAAAGAATCTGAGGAAAAGTTCAAGGAAATTAATGAAGCTTATGATACGCTTTCAGATACTAAGAAAAAAGAAAAGTATGATCACACCAAAAAATATGGTAATGATATGTTTTCTAATATGGATAGAATGGTTAGAGATTTTAATTTTGGTGGAAGGGGAGCTCCTAGAGGTCAAGATTTAAAAATAAATATTGAACTAACATTAGAAGAAATATTTTCTGGAACTACTAAAAATATAAGATATAATAGACGAGCCCCTTGTAATAGTTGTACTGGGACTGGTGGTAAACAAGATAAATGTAGTAGTTGTAATGGTTTTGGATTTTCTAAACATGTACAAAGGGATCAATTTGGTAATACCCATATGGTAATGGGTGTTTGTGGTGAATGTAATGGTGGGGGTAAAATCATTAAAGAACCTTGTAGTGTTTGTAACGGTGAATCGTGGAAAATTAATGAAGAATCATTAACAATTAATATACCGGAGGGTATTGAACATGGTACACCATTCGCTAAAAAAGGTTTTGGTAATCATACATTAAATGGTACTCCTGGTGATCTAATAATCTTTATCATTGAAAAACCACATAACAACTTCGTAAGAGATGGGATTGATTTACATACAGATATATCAATACCATATCCAGAATTAGTGTTAGGTACAGAAAAAGAAGTTAAAACGATTAATGGTAAAATTAAAATAACATTACCAAATAATAGTAAACCGAATGACATTTTACGAATTAAGAATAAAGGTTTGAAAATAAATGGTAATTTTGGGGATCTTATGTTGACTATTAATTTAGAAATGCCTAAAATTGTAACAGACGAATATAAAGAGTTATTAGAAAAATTAAAACAAATCAATAATCAAAATGGGTAAGAGAGAAAAAGAACACCGTAAAAAAGTTCAGAAAAGAAATGAACGTATTAAACAAGTAAAAACATCATTTCAAAATGAAATGAAAAAAATGTTTGAAGCTAGAATGGAGGAATTGAAACTCCAGGAAGAACAAGGGTTGAATGAAATAGTAGAAGTAGAACAAATAAATAATAATAACCAATAAAAAAAAGAAAGATGAATTTCACAGACGTATCAAAAGAAACACAAAAATTATTTACGAATCTAATAGATGACGCTAATTTAGAACGAGTAATTAACATTAAACTATTAAGTTGTAATGAATTAAAACAAATCGGTAAAGTTGTTAAGGCGAATGATTTACTTAAATTTATGACCGATAATGATGTCATCATTTTAATTAATGAGGTTATATTTGACCAATTAGAAGGTGACCAAAAAGAATTAGTCGCCCAAGAATTAATCGCTTATGTTTCTTATGATTTTGAGAAAGCTAAATTAGTAATCACACAACCAGATGTTAACACATTCTCATTAGTACTTAAAAAAGTTGGTTCTGATAAGTATCTTAGAATTCAAGAGATTATTAGATTGGCGTTTGAACAACTAAAAGAGAAGGAAGCTGATAAAGCCGCGGCTGAAAAAAACCCTAAAAAATAGTTTTTTTAGTATATTTATTACCAATGGATAAAACTACTAAATTTATATTTGAAGAAGGTAAAGATTATTATCTTGATAAAGGTACTATAGTTTTAACTGAAAGTTATTTGATCAGAAGGGGTAAATGCTGCGGGAGTAGCTGTAAACACTGCCCTTTCTGGCCAACAGAAAAGGGTAATACAATAATGAAAAAATAAAATAAGGGATATGCCGAATTGGTGTGAAAATAAATTAGAAGTTATCGTAGATAACGAATATAAAAATAAAACTAAATTTTTATTAAAAGATTTTTATCTTAGTAATCAAAGTAGAGAAACTTTATTAAGTTTAAACGCTGAAGTAAGAAGACCAAATAATGTTGAGGATGAATTTGATTGGAATGTAAAACATTGGGGTACTAAATGGGAAATTGAAGAGGTTAGTGTTGACGAAGAAGATGATAAACTCACATATTATTTTGATACTGTCTGGAGCCCACCACTTGAATGGCTAGAAACGGTGTCTAAAAATTTTCCACACTTAATATTCATTTTAAATTTTGATGAACCAGGTGCGGGGTTATATGGCGGAATTCGTGTTGAAAATGGTAGTTTTGTTGAGGAGTGGGATAATGATCAACCAGGAGAACCAGAGAAAGAAGTAACACCGGAAGATGCTTATCAATTACTTGTAGATGGTGAAACTGTAATGATTAAAGGTTGGGATATGGATGAACCAAGACTTTACGCTGGTGTCACTATGGATGATTACGAAGGGGAAACTAAAGAAGAAATTATATCAACATTAGAAAGTTACGATAGTTTACAATATTGGTAATAATTAATTTGATTTTGTCACAAATTTAGTATATATTTGTGACAAGAATATACTGGGTCCGACATGGTTTTGACAGCTAAGTTGATGATTAGGTGTAAGCACGTAGTGAGATGTCAACTATCACTTAAATCTATGTTGGTAAAAAATAAATGCAACAATCGTTAAAAACGAAGTCGGTACTTTAGCCGATGTCCTAATGGCTGAGAAATACAACCTATTAGGTGCTATCAAAGGAACAGAAGCTGAACTAGCCCTTTCTTAGTTATATCCGGAGAAGTATAGTAACCGGATCGCGTAAAACAGTAAACACTTATTGATACTGGGTGGATAAAATTAGGTCAACTATTTTGGTATTGTGATAGTAAATTCAAAACACCTTATTTGTCAGTTTATAAAAATTGAATAAACGTGTAGAAGACCAGTTATTAAGTAGTATGGACGAGGGGTTCGATTCCCTCCGGATCCACTAAAAAATCCTCATAGAAATATGGGGATTTTTTTATTATATATAACCATATTTATTTATATGGTTTCTAATGAAAAAAAATATGTATGTGAAGATTGTGGGTTAATTTTTAAAAATCCTAAATTAAAAGCTAATCATATTAGATGGGTACACAAGATAGATAAATACACATTAAAAGGTTTGGAGAATTTAAGACTTTTAACTAAAATTAATAATGATAAAAAATTTGGTGAAAAAATAAAAGAAAAAGTTAAATGTTTTATTTGTGATAATGAATTTATTGTAGAATATAGGGTAAATAAAAAGAAAGAAAAATATTTTTGTGGGAGATCTTGTGCTAACACACGTTGTGTAAATCACTCAGAAGTTACTAGACAAAAAATAAGTGATAATTTAAAAAAAAGTCTTAATGAAAATGGTAGAGAATTAAAAAATATTGGTAAAAGGATTTTTACATCAAAAGGTGAAATTGAGGTTAGAAATTTTTTTATTGAAAATTTTCCTAAAGATAAGTGGACTTTTGGTGGGAGAATAATCTTTAAAGATGAAAGTATAGTAAGAGATTTATATTCTAATTCACTTAAAGTTATGGTTGAATATGATGGTATTTGGCATTTTAAAAATATTAAAAACCAATTAGAAAAAAAACAAAAAAAAGATTTTATGATGGAAGAATGGGTTATTTTAAATGGTTGGAGGTTAATTAGAGTTAGTGAAGAGATTTATTTAAAAAATAAAGAACAAACCATAGAGATGATTAAAAATTTAATATACAATTCCAGTGAAAAAATAATTAAATTGTATTGACTTATAACTTTTTTTATAGATATTTTATTAAACTTAAAATTGTCTATGTTGAAAGGTAGTATATATAAGATTAGTAATGTTATTAATAATAAAAATTACATTGGTTGTACCACTAAACCCGTTAAAGAACGAGGTAAAGAACATTTTAACCGATGTGTGAATGGTACATCAAAAACTAAATTCTGTAACTCCATTAGGAAGTATGGTATGGAGAATTTTAAAATTAAATTGTTAACTAAATGTGAATTAAATGAGATGTATGAAAAAGAAAAATATTTTATTAAAAAATATGATTCTTTTAAGACTGGTTTAAATAGTACTATTGGTGGTGAAGGTTGTACAGGTTATAAACATTCCAAAAGTGTTAGAAAAAAAATCTCATCATCATTATTAACTGGTAATTCACATAAGGGTAAAACTTATGATGATATTTATGGTAAAAACTCTAATATAGAAAAAAAGAAACGAAAAATTACCGCTAAAAAAAATTGGAAAAATTTAACACTTAAACAAAGAGAAAAAAAAATAAAAAAAATTACTTTATCATCACAGAATAAATCAAAATATGGGGTAGAATTGGTGACAGAAATTAAGAATAAATTTAAAGAAGGTCATAAAGTTAAAGATTTAAAATTTGTTTACCCACAGGTAACGGAAAGCTTTCTATATGATTTAAAAAATAACAGAAGATGGAAAAATGTGTAAATTATGGAATTAACTACTGAAGAATTAAAGGAAAAAATCAATAACAATGAAAAAGTGGTGGTAGACTTCTACGCCCCGTGGTGTATGCCGTGTACCACTATGAAACCAGTTTATTTAAAAGTATCGGAGGAAACTAAAAATAGTGGTTCTGATATACAAATGTATATTATGGATGTTGAAAAGAATGGTGAGATGGCCGCCTCATTAGGTATTAGATCAATACCAACGATTAAAGGATTTTCCGGTGGTAAGGAAGTGGTATCAAAGACTGGGTTATTAAGTGAGGTACAAATAAAAGAAATTTTAACTGTTTTTTAAAATAAGTATATTTATATTAAAATATTAATATGAAAAAAACTATAAAACTTACAGAATCTGATTTAGAAGGATTGGTTAAAAAAATACTTAAAGAAGGAACTATTAAAGAAAGTGGTTATAAAGGTGGAATGACTTTTGGTCCATTTAGAGATTTAGTTGACATGGTAACTGATAGATATAGGTTATATAGAGAAGATTACAAAGAAGCTTTTGAAAGGTTTAATGAAGATTGGCCTTTAGATGAAAGAAGAATTAGAACAATACCCCCAGGAATGGGTAGTAAATAAAAAAAGGGGATTAAATTCCCCTTCTTTATTTTATTTCATTTTCCCAATCAGGGTTATAATCTTTCCAATTCTTATATTCAAAAAATTCATTAATACCTAAAAGTCTATGATTAACACCATCAATATTTGATGTCCAACTATCGTGGAAATGACCAAAAAAATGGTAATCAGGTTTATTCTTCTCTAATAATATATTCCACATTTTAGTAACCTCTTCCCTTTCATTCCTTAAATCGGTCTTAAGTTTACTATCATCCTGGGCGAATTGTTCTACTAAATAACCAAAACCAGTTTTATTTACCGGATGACAAAAGTCCATTGTTGTGTGGGTAACTAAAATATCAATACCTTCAATAGATTTAAGTTTTTCTTCATTTAATACAAAACCTTCATCATACCAATGTAATTTTCTATCTAAGTTACTTTTGGCGTACATAAGTTCTTCTCTCATACGAGGTCTACGATCAACACTTACCGCACCACCAATACCCAGTATTTTTACACCATCAACATCAATTACACTGTAATCTGGTAATAAATGTAAATTATCAAAATGATTTTCCAAATGACCATCAAAAAAGTCTGGATCATCATGATTCCCTCTCCATACCATCATATTAATGTTATGTTCCTTTAGAAAGTTATTTAAAAGACCTAAATTGGTCATATCATTAAATTTTTCTATAAAACCAACACCAAAGTCACCAACTTGACATATAGTACAATCACTTATTTTATATGTGGTTATATACCATTTAAGGTGGTTAAAGTTACCGTGAATATCTCCGACAAAAATGAGGGGTTTTTTTAATCTTTCCATAATATAAATATATGTAATTTTTCTTTGATAATAAACTATTTATATTAAAATACTGAGAAATGAAAAATATTATTAAAAAAATTTTAAAAGAATCTCATAATGATGATCTTAATAATTATATGTTTTTTTCTAATTTAAAACAAATGAGAAAACAAATTGATACTATCCTTGAGATGGATATTTACGCTGTAGATCAAGTTTTAAGTGATGGACATAGTTGGGCTGTAGATCATATCGCCACATCAAAAGATGATTTGGAAGAAGTACATAATTTTTTAAACAACTACAAATAGTTTTATGAAATTAATAATTACCGAATCACAATACGAAAAACTAATGGATTATGTTTCATTAGATGAAGGTAAAAAGAAGAAAAAGAATGATCGTTGTACACGTATCGCCAAAAGGAAATACGATGTGTGGCCATCAGCTTACGCTTCCGGAGCTGTTGTTAAATGTAGACAAGGTAAGATTTGGAAAAATGAAAGTATTAAGGAGAATACATGTCCAGAACATATTAGTCCAAGTGGTAAAAAAACTAATATGTGTCCAGATGATGATGATTATGAAATTAACTATGGTAAGAAGACTGTTAAGGAAACCTCATTTTTAGACGAAAAGAAAGATTTTTCTCTTGAAAAAGATAGGGGATTAAAAGGATGGTTTGATAGACAAGGTGGTTCTGGTAAATCTAAAGGTTGGGTTGATTGTAATACTTGTAAAACTGATAAGGAAACCGGTAGGAAAAAATGTAAGTCGTGTGGTAGACAAGAAGGTGAAAAAAGATCTAAGTACCCTCGTTGTAGACCAACACCATCACAATGTAAGGGTTATAAAAGACCAGATGAAAGAAAATAACAAATAATAGTATAAATAAGATGATTAAACAATTAATTAAAGAATCTTTAGAAAGATTAGAAGATAGGATTGTTGTTAAAACAAACACACCTATAAGTAAGGGGTTAAAACACCATATTGATAATGAAATTACCATTCATGAGAGTGTCTTTAGAATGGGTTCTAAATCTTGGTTAAACTTAATTGATGAATGTAGAGAATTGGTTAGTGAGGGGTTAATAGAAGTTGGTGAAGAAGATTTAGAATTATTAGGTAGTGATGTGGGTGAAATTGGATTGTACGAAAATGAAGAAGTATTATTAGATGTACCATTTTTAGATACAGAACTATTAGATGAAGCTGAACATAGAGGTAAGAAGGTAAATTTAAATAAACCTTTTAGAACTCCAGGTGGACCAAAAAAATTCGCTGTTTATGTTAAAACTCCTGGTGGGGGTATTAAGAAAGTTACATTTGGTGATCCTAACTTAAGGGTAAAAAATAATAACCCTAAAGCGGCTAAATCATTTAGAGCTAGACATAAATGTAGTCAAAAGAAAGATAAAACTACCGCAGGGTACTGGAGTTGTAATCTTGGGAGATACGCAACCCAGTTAAAACTTTCTTCCTCAAACAGTTGGTAGTAAAAATATATGATAATGGAAGAACTACCCTTTAAAGAAGAGATAAAAAATAGTTGGTATTATAGAAAGTTTTCTAAAAATTTGTTGAATGAGGAGTTGAAATGGCATTGGGATGATGAAGATCGTTTAGTAGTACCATTAAATGAAAATGATTGGTTAATTCAATTAGATGATGAGTTACCACAAGAATTTAATAAACCTATTTTTATAGAAAAAAATAGAATACATAGGGTAATAAAAGGTACTGGTGACCTTGAATTAAAACTTAAAAAATTTAATGAAGTTTATTCAAGACATACTAATGAAACTGAAATCTCTGATGGGGTTTAAATCTAATGTATTTAATATTGAGGAAGATAAAAAAATTGAATTTGAAGGGTTAAAAATAAAGATAAGTGGTTGTAAAAGTACTTATGAGTTGAAAGATTCTATTTTAAACATATATTTATTTATAAAGAAATACAATTTAACAAAAGAAAGTGAAGAATATAAGATTTTGAAAACTTATGTTAATATACAAAAATTAAGGGTAAAATACAAAAACTTAAAAAATGAAAAATATAATTAAAAAAATACTAATTGAAGAAACTAATAGAGTTAATTTAAGAAAAATTTTTGAAGTGATTGATAAAATTATTCCTGAATATGTTAGAGAATAACTTTTTGATGAAGAAGAAATGATATATGATGATACTGAAACTACTGATTGGGATTTAGAAGAATTAAATGAAGTATAATAAAAAAACCCATTATCTATATTAAAATAATGGGTTTTTAAGTTACCGGTAAATTCTTATTTACCATTACCACCAGTTGTTGTAGTAGTACCCTTTTTTTTACATCCACACATGAGATTAATTTATTAATTTTATTGTTATTGGTATCATTAATAAATATAACACTAAAAACTATAAAATAAATAAAAGATTTGTTTATTTAAAATATTATTTGTAATTTTGTTTTATGATAAATGAAGTTATATTAAAAAAAGTGTTATCTATACCAAGTTATTATGGTAAAGAACAATTAGTTCGTAAATACATTGTAGATTTTTGTGTTAATAATGATTTAGAACATTATGAAGATCATATGGGTAATATCTATGTAACTAAAGGTGAACTTGGTGAGGGAGAATTTTATCCCTGTGTTGTGGCTCATACAGATACTGTCCATACCGATCAGGCTGAATTGATTGTAAAAGAGATGGATTTAACCATAGTTTCAACTTTACTTAACGATAAAACAGTTTTAACCGCTATAAACCCTATCACTAATGGTGAGACCGGTATTGGTGGTGATGATAAATGTGGTGTTTATCTTTGTCTTGAAATGTTATTAACTAAAAACCAATTAAAGGCCGCTTTCTTCGTTCAAGAAGAGATTGGTATGATTGGTTCTAAAGAAGCTGATCCTAAATTCTTTGAAAATGTTGGTTACGCTATACAATTTGACGCACCCACCAATAATTGGTTTAGTGTTTCGTGTAATGGAGTTAAGTTATGGAATGAAGAGTTTGGTTCAGCCGTAACACCTTTATTAACTGAATCTAATGTGACTAATTTTAGTTATGATCCATACACTGATGTGGTACAACTTAAGAAAAAATTTGACTTCTGTTGTTCAGTATTATTCAGTGGTTACTATAGACAACATTCAGTAAAGGAATATGTTGTGGTAGAAGATGTAAATAAATCGTTTATTACTGGTTCTAAGATGATAGAAACACTTGGACTTAAAAAATATTTAATGATTAATAAATAACCCATAAAAAAATGAACATGACTAACATTAAAAAACCAAACCTTGTTGACGCTTATGATATGTCTCAAAAGTGTCCTGACACATTCTCAATCCCTAGTGATGATGAGATAAGATTAATAAAACCTAATACTTTCGTAAAAGTCTGTGTAGAGGGTAAAGAAAGATTTTGGGTTGAAGTAAAATTAATTGAGGGTGATAAACTTATTGGTGAGGTGAATAATGAATTAGTTTTTACCGATCAACATGGTCTTAAATTAAAAGATCTTATTGAATTTGAAGTGTTAAATATATATGATATTTTTAATAGTTAATAACCGCTAAACTAAAACTAAATGAATGTATTATCATTATTCGATGGAATGTCTTGTGGACAAATAGCTCTGAATAGAGTTGGTATTAAGTATGAAAATTATTTCGCTTCTGAAATTGATAAGTATGGGATTCAAGTTACACAAAAGAATTTCCCTAACACTATACAATTAGGAAGTATCACTGAGTTAAAAACTGAATCTTTACCAAAAATAGATCTATTATTTGGTGGTAGTCCTTGTCAAAGTTTTTCAAGGGCTGGTAATAATACCGGTTTTGATGGTAGTAGTAAACTATTTTGGGAATTTGTTAGAGTTCTTAATGAAGTAAAACCAAGATATTTCTTATTAGAGAATGTGATAATGAAAAAAGAGTGGGAAGATGTGATCACTGAAGCTATGGGTGTTAAACCAATTGAGATAGTTAGTTCTAAGTTTGTCCCACAAGCCAGAAGAAGATTATACTGGACAAACATCCCAGGGATTGAACAACCGGAACAAGTTGAATATAATGTTTTAGATTATATTGATGGTGATGGGTTTCCTTCAAGTTGTGGTGTTGATCGGGTATTTAAACGTAAGAAAATTTTTAATACATTAACCGCGACTTACTGGAAAGGTATTAGGGGTAGTGGAAGACCAACCGTAAGTACTGGGGAAGGTTTTTTAGATGAGGATAGAAGTAAACATAGAATGTTAACACCAAATGAATGTGAACGACTACAAGGAGTTGATATTAATTATACAGATTGTGTTTCTAAAACACAACGATACAAAATGTTGGGTAATGGATGGACTGTAGATGTAATCGCACACATTTTTAAATCACTTTTAAATAATAATATATAAGTTATGAGTATACTAAAAGAAGAATTAATCGTAGATAAGATTTTAAATAAATTAATGAGTATGACTGGTGTAAAACCAGCCCTAGTTAAAACATATCATAAAAGTTTAGTTGAACCGGAAAAAAATGTTGTAAGATTACCAAAAACTGGTTTCATAGCCGGTGGTGCGATCTGTAATGTTATTTTATCAATGATTGATGGTAAAGATTATCCCATCAATGATATAGATGTGTTCTATGAAACAAATGTGCCAAATACCGATAACACTAGTAATAGGAATACTGAGACTAACGTATATGTGGGACCTTATTCTGAATTGATGAGTTTGGATAGTAGACATATGTCTTATAAAATTATTGATACAGATCGGGAAGGTATCTTCAATAATGTTTTTATTAATAAAGTTGGTGATAGCTATGATGTAACTGATTTTTCTTTTGTTTTAAAAGGATTTGATATTAACTGTTGTATGATTGGTATTGACTTGAGTAACAAAAAACTTTTATATACAAAAGATTTTGAAGAGTTTTTAACAACCAGACAATTAATGGTTTCAAACCCATATACACCTTGTCATACATCATTGAGGTTATTAAAAAAGAAGGAAGAATTAAATGTTTACTTGAATATTGAAAAAGAAATGAATTTTTTATCTCAAGTTTACCATTTATTTGATAACCCATTTAAAAGTGGTATGGGTAATGTGTTTGGTAATTTTTTTAGTGAAAAATATAAAGACTTATACAATAAATATAAAGATGTTATCTCAGAATATTTTGAACTACTAAGTTACACTGAGGCCAAGAGAAGATCTTTTATTAGTGTAAATGGACCAGACGCTATGATACCAAATGAATTGGTAGGTAGATGGACTATGTTACATAATTTATACGCTTTTTATCCTAAAAAATATGGTAAAGGGGAAACATACTTAGATTTTATACCTAATAGTTGTCGTGGACCAATTTCACTAAAAAAGATTTGGAATGTATTTGAACGTTCCAGTAAAAGTGAAATTAGGAAAGCGGAATTAATATTATCTGATGATAGAAGTAAACATTTTTTCTTTTCTATAGAAGGATTTCATAAATGTGATTTTAATGAAAAAAATATTGAAGAGTTTAATAAGATAGTTCATAATAATCAAATTTTAATTGATTGTATTGTTAAGGGTAAATTAAATCTACAAGAAGCTTTAGATTTTTTTAGTAGGATGAAAAAAATTATTTGTAAAGATAATGTGTTATTCATTGAAATGGTTATTAATAATGTTAATGAATCTCCTACCGGTATAACTAAAAGTAAACTGATGGATAATAAATATTTAAGTTCCATATTTGAAGATGAAAAAATTAAGAGGTCTAAATTATTAACAACACCATTAGATTTAAAAGATTTTGAATATGGTTCAAATGTTTATGAGTTAGTTACAGAATATGATTTATTATTCGCCAGTAAAAAATTACATAATTGTATGGCTAACCCAGCCCAAAACTACGATAAAAAAATAAAACGTAATCAAACTAAATTATTTCTTATTGAAACTGAAAACAATTATTCTGGGTTAGAGTTAACACATAATGATTTAGGATTCACTTTTAAAACCATATTAGGTATTAATAATGTACCAGCGGTTGGAAGACATAAGACACTGGGAGCTTATTTGATAAACTTTTTAAATCATCGTTTTTGGATGTTAAAATCAAATGAGATATTAAATAAATTAGATGAAAATAAAGTTTTCTTATCTAATAGTTTAAAATCTAGTTCAGATGACGTTAAACTAAAATGTGGTGTGAAAATGGCTAATAGATTTGGGGCTATATTTGAAGGTACTTCAAGTATGGGAGATTTACCGGTTAACATATTTCAAAATATTGGTAACTTTGATAGAGCCGATCCATATGGTATAGTTGATATTGAAGAGTTATTAAATGATCTTAATGAGGAAGTAGAAGCAGGACCAGAGCCAATAAGACCCTTAAATCCAGATACAAGACTAGAATTACTTGAAGAACTTAATAGAATAGTGATACCCCAATACCCCAATCGTATACATTTGGGTAATCGTGACCCTAATTATTAGTGACCGAATTTATTAAGTTAATTATTTTTTTATGTGTATCAGTTAATGGTCTATTAATTAATTTAATTAACTTAGTAGTTTCAATTACATAACTTGGTTTATGACCACTATCGGTTAGGTTATCATATCGATCACAAAGTTTTATTAATAATGATTCATCACTTATAGAATTAATTTTGTCAACCATATATTTAAATTTACCTTTAATTTTAATCATTTCCTTATCATTAGTTAATTCTTTTATGATATCAACTACTTTTTCATTGAAAAGATTTAACACTTCTTTTTCAGTACCAGATCCGGAATCAAAAATATCGTGTAAATATGAAGCGATAATTATATCCTCATCTTTAATTAAATTTGAGACCATATCACCAACCCTAAAAGAATGTTCATAATGTGGTTTTTTATCGTTCCTTTCAACATTTTTATGTTTTTCCTTACAATATTCTTTAGATATTTCAATCATTTGATTCATAATCTCTTTTTTAATATATTTATATAATATTATGAATAAGTATAGTCTTAAAAATTTAATTAGAGAAGCGATTCTTAATAAAGAAGATAATGATATTATCAACGCTGCCATATCATATCTGGTTAAACATAACGAATTTAATGTAAGTCCTGGTGTTATCCTAATGGCTAAAGCTATTTTATGTGATAAACGAAAGGGTAATAGTCGAAATTATAGTCAAATGGGTGAAGATGTGTTAGAACTTTGTAAATTTGTAATTGATAAGGTAACTGAAATAAAGGGTGTAGATCCTCAGTTATTCAGAACTATGGTTTTAGATGGAACTAATAGAAAATACCGGAAACTTTGGGATGAAGGTAATAAAGTTATTATTATTGGTGATTAAAAGATATTAAATATGATGAAGTTATCTAATATATTAAGTGAAATAAATCTAATGGAAGGTGATAAAAAATCTATGTCCAAATTAGAGAAGACTATAGAATTTTTAGACACAAAGAAAAAAGTTTTATTATTAACAACTTCAAATAGATGGGAAGGTGATAAAGAAGTCCCCAAATCATCATTATTAGCTAAAGCGATAAAGAAGTCACTCGGAGATAAAATAACCATCCTGGATGTCCCTAAATTGAAAATTTACCCATGTGAGGGTAATGTTAGTACTAAGGATGGTAATAAATGTGGTCTTAAAGAATCTATGTTGAAAAGTAAGGTTAAAAACCCTACCGGTGATCATAGATGTTGGGCTAGTATAAATAATCCAGATGATGAATTATGGAAAGTATCTAAAGAACTACTTGAATCTGACGCGGTTTTATTTTTCGCGAGTATTAGATGGGGACAAGCGAACGCCTTTTACCAAAAGTTAATTGAACGATTAAACTGGTTAGAAAATAGACATACCACATTAAAAGAAGATAATATAATTAAAAATATTAATTCAGGATTCATATGTGTTGGACAAAACTGGAATGGTGAGAATGTAGTTGAAACCCAAAAAGAAGTACATAAATTTTATGGGTTTAAAGTGGATAAAAAATTATACTGGAATTGGCAATATACTCAAGATGAATATGATGAGACAGCCAAATCTTATAAAGATTCTTTTGGTAAGTTTGAAGGGGATTTTAATCTTTAATTAGTTCTTCTAGTTCGTAAATATCTACACTATTATCACCATAATTTGTGATAATAACTTTATCATCCATTGTAGCGATACCGTGTGGAAAATTAAAACCAGATATATATTTTTTGTAAATTAATTCATTACCATTTAATTCAAAATGTAATAAAGAGTGTTTACCTTGTACCGTTATAAATCCGTTATTATCATTCATACAAATTGAATCAACTTGTCCTTCAAATACTAATTCACCTAATTTTTTCATTGATTGTAAATCGTAAATGTAAAGTGTTGAATTATTATCAATATATTCACCATTTTTTGTTGGTGCGTTTTCAGAAGTAATAATTAATAGTTTATCATCTTTAATTAAAATATCTTTTACTCTATCATTAAATTTAACATAATTAGTATGTTCATTTGTATTTAAATTTATAAAGTAAATTCCACTATTTAGTTTATCGTTACTAGCAACTATGATGTTATCATTGTCAATAAATCTACAACCATGAACTCTTAAATTTTTCTTTACTATTATCTCTTTAATGAATTTAATTTTTCTATTTTCTAATTTAAATATTGATATAGAACCATCAATATGTTCTGGACTTAAAGCGTTAGCGGTAATAATGGTGTTATCTTTAAAATCAATTAAATCAATATAAACACCACAATCAATTTCATCAATAATATTGAAACTATTATTGTTAATATCAATTAGATATATTTTTTTACCTAATAAAGATGGTACTAATATAGTATTATAATCAACAAAACTTACACTTGTCGCAGTAGCTAATCTGGTTTCTTTTCCACAATATAATTTTTTGTATTGTGATAAATCTAACTCCGGTAATTTAAATTTTATCATTAAAATTTATTTTTTCACACTCTTTTATTATTATTTGGGGATTAGTCCAACTTCTTGTTGATCTTTTTTTGTTCAATATACTTACGTAACCATTCCTTAATTTTGAACTAAAATTAGTTTCTGATTTTATAGTCAAATTTTTAGTGTGTAATCTTCTAAAAAAGGAAGTATTTTCAATTGTTTTAGTCGTGAAATTATTAAATGACATTCTTTCTAAAAACTCAGTATCAGCAGCACATCTCCAGTTTTCATAACCAATTACTTTCTCAAAAATTTTTCTGTTAACACCCAAAACTCCGTGAGCTAATTTCATACCACCTTTAGGTGTTCCATTAACTAATTCAACATATTTAAATCTAATGGCATCAACATCTATTATTTCATTGTAAAAATTTTGTAACATACCATCTTTCATTAAGTCATCGGAGTCAAAAAAAAGTATGTATTGGTATTTTGTCTTACCGATTAAATTGTTTTTAACAACGAATGGTCCTGAATTATCTTCAAAATAATAGGGTTTAGTTTTTTTAAATAAATCACTATTTTTATTTATGTGATTTAATGTTGATTCACAACCATCTACACCAATTATTATCTCATAGTTAAAATTAATATTTTGAGATAAAATTGAATTAATACATTCAGAAAGATATTCTGGGACTTGAAATGTTGGTATTATAATTGAAACCCCCTTTTTCATTCGTTATTTACCCATTAATTCCTGATCCAACAAATAAAGACCAACACTATTATTTTTTAATAACTTAGCTTTTTGAATTAGTAATGTAAATTTACCTTCTTCTTCAAGTTGTTCTTTAACAAACCATTGTATGAAATCATATGTATTATGGTCTTTAATTTCTAATGAATGATTGGCGATTGAAACTATATTTTCAGTAACATCTTTTTCCATATCTAAAGAATCTAAAAATACTGTTAGTAAATCAAATTCTTCTGTAAATGTATCTGTTGTACAGATTTCACCTAAATCATATTTAAAATTATGTTCAACACCCATATCAACCATATAATCTAAAATTTTCATCATATGTGTTCGTTCTTCATCTGATTGGTCTCTAAAAAATTTATGTAATCCTTCAAAACCATTTAATTTACAGTGTAGTGCGGTTCTTAAGTAGTAAAGTTGTGATGTTAATTCAAGTTGTATTTGTTTATCTAATGATTTTTTGATTGTTGAGTCCATTGTCTTTATTTTTCTAAATTTTATTATTATATTACAACTATAATCATAAAATAAATTAATATCAATAGAAACTATGTTTTTTAATCGTTTAAATCAGAAAATTATACTTTGTAACGAGAAATTTGAAATTATTAAGGATAATGTCAAACTTAAACACATACCCAGGGAAGGTGAGTATGTATTTTTTGGTGATGAAAGGGTATATTGGCTAGTTTATAAGATTATTTACAATATTTCATCCACTAATATTATTTGGGTTGTTGTAATTCCTACTGAACAAAATCAAAATGGTTAATATTTATTATTATGAAATTTATAAATATTTTAAAAGAAGATGATAATACCAATCAATGGACTAAAGAACAAATTGGTATTGTTAAATTAATAATCAAAAAGGGTTATAGTGATACTGAATATACTAACATAATTAACTACTTAGTTAGTATTGGTTTTGATAAAGAAGAGGCTATTGATGGATATTATTTATTTAAAAATAATGTTGATGATGAAGGTAATTTTGATGTTACAACAGAACCTGATACGGATAAACATTGGGAAGATTTTTCCAATGAAGTATTAGCTTTAGCTATTCATTTAGAAATTGATCCTAGTGAAATTGAAGAGGAACACTATAATCACTATGGTTTAACATATTATAATACATCTGAAGGTGAGTATGCGGTAGGTACTGAGTCTGAAGCTGAAGATGCTGCGGAACAAGCTGCTGAGAATTTAGTTGATGAGGGTATAGTTAACTCAGATTTTATTAAAGATTATATTACAATGACAGATACTGATAGACATCTTTATGCTCAGGAGGACGCTGATAATCGAGTTGACGATATGAGTGATGATGATATTATTGAAGAAAAAGATCTTGAAGATGAAATATCTATGATTGATGCGGAGGAAAGTGATAATAATGATAGAATAAGTGAATTGGAATCTGAAGTGGAAGAACTTGAAGATGAGTTAAGAGAATTAGAAGAAGATGAGGAGCTTGAAAGACAAGAAGAAATCAAGGATGAATTATTAACTCTTAATTCTCAAATACGGGAATTAGAAGGTATTGATTATGACGGTAAAAAGGAAGATATTATAAGTGTTGCGAGAGAAGAAATAAGAGAAGAATATTATGATAGTATGTATAGTGAATTAGAAGACCCAGTTGAATACTTTGTAGATACCCATGGTTTTTATACACTTGAAGAGTTAATTAAAAATGGACCTATTTACATTGACAATCAAAAATTGATTAAAGATATCGTTAGTGAAGATGGTAGAGGATCACTTTTATCTGGTTATGATGGCGAAGAGAATGAACAAGATTATGACAATGAAACGTATTATATTTATAGAGTAAACTAATGAAAGATTTAAAATATATTATAAGGGAACAATTAGAGGGTAAGATTTGTGAGGTAGTCACTAAATATTTAAAATCAGTATGTCATTATGAAAATATAAACGGACAACCCACATTTTTTTTAGAGAATTCTGATGAAGATGGCTATTTTAATATGAGATATCCAATTAATACGAAAGATGATTATTGGGATTTTTTTTATGATGTAGAAGATTTTATTATTGAAAAATTTGATTTTGATAGTGAAGAAGTAACGGATTGTATTGAAATTTTTATTGATAATAAAATTGGTGATGAGATGATGGGAAAGATTATGTTGGACGAAGCTGAAGGTGAAACCGGTGGTGATACTGGTGATACTGGTGATACTGGTGGTAGTGGTGGAGGTGGTTCTACAACTGATACTGGTGATTCTGGTTCTAATGGTGATGAGAAGACATCGGCCAAAGGTAAAGAATGGGAATCTGGTTTAACTAGAGGTCCAAGTAACCCTATTACTTATGACACGGTATGGGCTGGTCAAAGAGGTTGGGAAGGTATTAAATCATATTCAAAACAAAGAGGTAAAGCTAATCCAATATGGTAATGAGAAATTTAATTAAAAGAATACTAAAAGAGGGTACAGAACCCCAATTAGATAAAATAATAACTATACTACTTAAAAAATACCCTAATCCAATGGAAGACCTTATGGGTGGTATTAAATACTTAAAAGAAATAGGGTTTGATAATGAAGAGGTTAGTAAAGTATTTAGATATTACCTTAAAGGTATGTTCGCCAACCACCCAACATTGAATATCTACTACCAAGTATTTGATTCTATATTTAGAATAGATGATCTTAAATCTGAATTTGAAGTTGTATATGATGATGATGAATATGGTGATGAGATTGAAACGGAAGATCAAAACCATATGATATTTAATCTTTGGGATGTTAATGATGAATATGGTGATCCTACCCAAGTAATGAATTGGTATGATGTTGGTTATTGGGACGATTATGGTCAGGGTCGTATTATGAATACAACCAAAGCTCCCTACTTAGATATTGATAACGATTATTTAGATATATTAAAGACTTTATTTGGTGTTAAATGGAAAGGACCTTTTAAGAAATGGTTTGAAGATAGATTTGATTTAAAAGTTAAAACAATAGGATAAATGAAACAATTAATTAAAAGAATATTAAGAGAACAAATAGTTAAAAATGAGGATGGTATTTGTGATATTTTAACTTGTAATAAACTTACAGAAGTTTTATCTAAAATAGATCATAGTAAATTAACACCAAAACAGAGTGTAAATTTAAAGGGTATTATTGGGAGATATAATAGAGATGTTAAAAACAACTTAAAAGATGTTCCTACTAGTGGTGGTTTAAAGGGTATGACTGGGGATTCAGAGAAAGACTTCTGTGATATGGCTTTATCAGAAATACAGACATTAATATGTAAACCAACTCAAGAGTAACTACTCAGCGTCTGGTAAATCATTTAATGTGTAATTTTCATAAATAAATTTCTTTATGATAGAATCATCTTCGTGATCATCTTTCCAGGTATCAAAATTGAAACCATTATAAGAAGGGCTAAAGTCATCGTCATAAAGTTCTGATCCCCAAGTTTCAGAAATGTACCCTCTATTACTGTCAAGTGATTCAACCCATTCAACGTAACTACCACTTTCAATTATTCTGATAGTACTCTTACTATCCGCTTTAAGTCTGAATTCAACTCTTATATAACCAGAGTTATCTGATTCATAAGACTCTATTGAACTAATTTTATATTCTCTAGCCATATCTAATTTTTACTATAATTATCTCATATTTTTAAAAATGTGAGAAATAACATCAACCGTCCATCCATTACCAATCATTTTTCTAATTTTATTTTTTGACAATCCAATGTTACTATAATTTACCGGTAATGTTTGTAATCTTTCCAATTCATTAATAGTGTAACTTCTAAAATTTAATTCAGAATCCACTACATAATCCAGTGTAGATTCTCCGGTTAAAAGACAATTAGATTTTTTAGTTTTTAATGGTAAATACTCTTTATGTTCTTTAGTCCTTGGTGTACTATCAATACCATGTAATTGTCTTATTCTTTTCCTTTCTGATCTACCAAGTTCCGTTCTGGTCTCATAAATAGTGTAAGGTATTTCAACTCTATTATTTAATCTAATAGTCTTACCATTTTTGGCGGTCAACTGATATTCACCATCACTATCAAACTCAATTTTAACACCCCCAACATTTTTATCTAAAATATCTTTTAATTCAATCCCCATATCCATTGGTTGTTCAATACCTGGTATGTTAGTCCAATACAATCTCCGTCTATGTTGACTAGACACCAAATGAGAATTGATCAAGATGGGTTCAACACCAAGGTATTCTGTAATAACATTCTCAGATGTTTTTTTCATCCTAACATTTTCAAGTAAAAAGTATTTAGGGTTTAATTCATTTTTTAATCTAACAAATTCAAAAAATAATTTACTCCTTGGATCTTCAAAGTTCAATTGTTTACCAGCGAAACTGAAGCCTTGACATGGACTACCACCTATTAATAAATCTATCTTTGGTAAAGTATCACTAACTAATTTAGTGACATCACCAACCTGGATTGTATTGGGATAATTGTGTTGTGTAACCTTAATGGCGTCTTTATCAACCTCTGAAGCGTAATAATTCTCATATTCGATACCTACCCTATTGAGAGCGATTTGACCACAGGACATTCCATCAAACAGACTTAAAACATTCATTTTCTATTTTTTTATAAAGTTCATCAATAGTACCATCATTCGTAAATAACACATCCGGAGTTATTTTTTCCATTTCCGTTTCCGAGGGGTGTAAATCTAAAGATGTTAAAGATGGTCTAACCACTTTCCATACGACACCACCCAACGTTTTAATGATATCAACCTCATGTTGAAATCTAACATCCGGTATTACAACAGATAAATTAGGATTTTTCTTAATTTCCTCATTGTACCAAATCTTAAATCTATGAACCCATATGTGTCTACCAATGTGGGATAAATTAACCGTGTGTTTATGGATATCATATTGTAACATTTCTGTTCCCATTATTTGTAAAACTTCTCTGGCTGAGATTCCCCAATTAGGATCAATGGTTTCTTTATCATCACCCCATAATTGTTCATCTGTAAAACAAAAGATTTCCTTGGCCGCTTTCTTTAAGGGATCAGCGAATGAGTAACGAATAAATCCGTGTGAATTAATTAATAAATTGGCTGACGTATCTTTCCCTGATCGTTTTAACCCTAAAATACCTACTATTGACATAACATTAATTTTTTATCAAAGATACTAAATTAATATGATATAATCAAATAATTTATTTTTTTAGGTTAGATTCTTTTAAAATAGTATGTAATATTTTTTTAAAACTTTCAACTTGTCTATCTAAAGGTAAAGAATTTAACCATGTACCTAAATCAGTAGCCTTAATGGTTCTTTTCATAGTTTCATCACCCCATTTAGATGGTTGAGTACCTTTGGGATATTGAACTATAATCTCAAGTTCATTTTTTTCTGGTGATATTTTGTTAATAACTATTTCAATACCAGACTCAGAAGTTTTTCTAAAAGCGTCACCCTCTTTTTTAAAACCTAAACGATTAATGATTTCCCAAATCTCTTTAGTGTTTTCAAGTTTAATTTCCCCATCTTCAATTCCATCAATTAAATCATCAATATGTTTTTCAATTTGTCTGTAAGTATCAGCCATCTCTTCTTTATCCGGATAACTTTCATACCAAGCACCTTCAAGACTTATATGGTCACCATTTATTTCAAGATCTTTTAAATCTGATAGTGTAGTAACCATTGGATTAGTAATAACCATTTTTAATAAATCTTTCCATGGGATAAAAATATCAGCACTACCTTTACCTTGAAACTTAACACCTTTTTCATATTCATCAGTCACACCTTTACTCCTAGATCTACCAAGAGCGTAACCATAATCACTTAAGTAATCAGTAAAAATTCTATCAGCTTGTTTTGGAAAGTTTAATTCTAAAAAATCACTAAACTCACCTTCATCAAGACCATCAGTTTTAATACGAGTTGAAATATTAAGATCGCCAACCATATCAGCTAGAATTGATATTTTTTCTCTTACATCTTCAGGAAGACCTCTCTCCATATATTTAAGTTCATCATCGTCAACTTCTTCACTATAACCATAATGACTATTGGCCATATTGTAAAACCATGTATCTTCTTCAGATAACCCACTAAAATATTTTCTCCAATCTTCAGAATCCATATGTAATTTAATACCTTTTGTATCAAACTCAACAAAATTGTTTCTATTATCATAAAAAAATTCACCAGATATTTCTCGTGAATTTAAAATGTCATCCATTTCTCTTTCACTCTCATAATCTTTTTTAATGATTTTTCTAATTAGATTGGCCAATTTACCAATACCTCTATCAACTTTTTCAGTTAACTCATATTGACCATCTTCCCTATAATTATTTAAAAATAATCTATAACTTTTAACTAATTCATCCTCCACATCATCAAAACCATAATCTATTAATTTACCATTAAAAGTATTATAACTGGGAACTGTTTTGAACAGTCTATTAAATAACTTAAGTAATTTAATCTCTTTTTCTGTGAATTTTTTTGAAGCCATACTATAAATATCTTTTTAAACAAAAAAAACAAAAAAAACGAAAAAATAATCATTTATAGTACCTGATCAATGGGTTGAGTTCTCTTTTCAATTTGTTCTAAATTAAGTGATAATGGTGTATTACGATCAAAAACCTTAACAATAACGTCAACACTATTTTTTGAATGGTCAATTTTATCAATAAACCCATTAAATCCTTTAAAAGGTCCATCAGTAACAACAATACTCTCACCCACGATTAGTAAGTTAACTGTTTCTTGACTCCCTTCAATATTACCAATAATACTATTTAATTCACTTTTTCTTAGGGGTAGTAATTTCTTATCCCCAGACTTAAGAAACCCAGATACGTATTTAACCATTTCAATTTCTTTAACCACATCCGGATTGGGTGAATCAGTTTTAAATTCAACCAACATATAACCTGGTAAAAGATTTTTGGTCATTACGATTTTCTTACTATCCTTTATTTTAACCACTTTTTCTTGTGGGACTAAAACTTGACTAACGTATTTGTCAAAACCTTCAACCATTGTGATATGTTCTTTTATTTTATTCTCTTTAGCGTTGGCCACTCTTAGAGTGTACCAATTAGTTTTTTCATTTGAAATTGTACTCATATCGTTTTTTTATTATTTAAGGTATTGATTAAAAAGGTTTAATATCTGGTAGTATAAATAATCGGCTAAAACACCTTTATCTTCTAAAATTCTTTTTCTTTCCGGTTCATTTAAGTAAGTCCTTAAACTATGTAAATCATTATTCTTGTAGTGATCAGTTAGGACATCTAATTCCTTCTCTGAAAGTAAATCGCTTAAATTCATTTTTTTAACATTATTATTTTCTGTAGTCATATTAGGTTTTGTTGTTGTATTAAAATTAGGTTTTGTTGTTGTATTAAAATTAGGTTATTTTACTTTAACTAATGTTTTGGTCTGTACAGATTTGACTGACCAACTTTTAAGATCTGGATTTAAAATCTTAACTAAGGATATTTTATCTCCATACTCATACATTCTAACTTTACCTAAATTAGAATGTTCAACCAGTTCATTTTCTTTGAAGATTTCTTTTTTCATGTTATTTGATTTTTTAAATGATAAGTGATCCCGACAGGATTCCAACCTGTAACCCTTGTCTTAGAAGGACAATGCTCTGATGCGGTTGAGCTACGGGACCAATATTTATGTATGTTGAGTACAAATGTAATGATTATTTTTAATAAAACAAATTTATTTTTTAAAAAACAAGTAGTAGAAACTTAGAACCCCACCTTTTGGGGGTTACAGAGAACAGATATTTCTACCCCTAAGTTAATTTTATGTCTTGAAAACTACTACTTGTTATTAAATCTACTTACAACTACCTCTACCATATTTCTATGAGTCACTGTCCTGATTGTAAGTTGTAGTCTTTAGAACTACTAGATTTAATGTGTTTACCTGTCACTCCAAGTGTGTGAATAATCTGTTATTACCATAATAGGGCCAGTCATTATCTATCCACAAACAACTCCCTCTTGGTGTGGGATATACATCTTATATCTATCACTAGACAAATTCCACTGTATTTGTTTGCTTTTAGCGGGTAAATATTTGTGAGTACAAGTTATCTCCTCTTACTATGGGATACAAATTATAGTGCTTGCGAGACCTTGTATCCTCTTACTCGGTAGTATAGTCAATCAGAGACCCCAGCTAGGATGTTTAGAGTCCAGCGGTGGCTTTACCTTGTACTCAATGTAGTCATAGCAGGACTTGAACCTGCATCATCCTAACCCAAGTTAGGGTTCTACATTGAGCTATATGACTGTTTGCCTGTCTTTCCAGGCTGTCTGACTACTATGCTATACCGTCATTCCATTTACCTTTATATAGTACTCCATCTACTCTGTCGTTAGCGCTATCATATGCAAACATGATATCAAAGTCCTTGCGATACCCAAGTGATATTAACTCTACGTAATCGTAGGCTTTTGCATCTATATATGCAGTACACCAGTGACCACAGGACATGAGGCTATGTGTAAACTTTATCTTTTTAATCTTATGTTTTTTTGTGGATGTTTCCAATACTATTGTCTTTGTCATATGTCCTTTGTTTTTAGTTGTTAATAATTTATACAGACCAAGACCTAAACCCAGACCCAGACCAAGACTCAGACCAAGACCTAGACCAAGACCCAGACTCAGACCAAGACATAGACTCAGACCAAGACATAGATCCAGACCAAGACCTAGACCTAGACCCAGACCTAGACCAAGACACAGAACAAGACCAAGACCAAGACCTAGACTCAGACCAAGACCTAGACCCAGACCAAGACCAAGACCTAGACCCATACCCAGACCTAGACCAAGACTCAGACCAAGACCTAGACCAAGACCCAGACCTAGACCAAGACTCAGACCTAGATCTTTTTTGTTTTTTTCCTCTTATCATTTCTATTTATTTTAAATTGTTAATGTGTTGAGGATGAGAAGTCCTTTGTGTTGTCTATTACTGCTGCGTCCCTAGGGAACCATTCCTTTCTCAAGGGAACAACACAATTTTGTGAGTACAAGTTATCTCCTCTTACTATTTAACAGTAGGTGGCTTCCTACATCTATTAACTCAGTTTTATTTCTTTGTGTTAATAGTCAATCAGAGACCCCAGCTAGAGTTTATATAATTAAATAATCACCTAATTACACTCAGCGGTGGCTTTACCTTGTACTCAGTATTTTTAATTTCAAAGAACTAATTTTTTATAACATTAATTGTTTAACAAAAGTAAGTATTTTTTTTAAATATAACAAGTGTTTTATTTATAAATTTCAACAAACTTTGAATTAACTGAATCATACTCTTCTTGTGTCATAGATATCCAAGCACTATAATCAAAAGTTGATGATTTAAAGGTATCAACTATCTGTCTCCCTTCAGTTTCATCTAATAACACTAAGTTATCTTTCCACCTATAACTTTGTTGTAGAAACAATCTTTTGTTAGTTTTATGTTTCCAAACTTTTAAACCATGTTCATTTAGTTCCATATTTATTGATCTTCTCCAAATTCGTTAACACACATTTCATATTCATCTTCTGTCAGTTCTATTAAGTTATGTGAATCAAAGTATCTATACATTCTTAAATCTTTACAGATATTGTCAAATTCACTTCCTTCACTACTATCAAAACCATCAGTCATAAAAACCTCATCAATGAATTTAATGTCATCGTATTCTATACCCCTCCTTTTACAATAGATATAACCAGATTCTAATATCATTAAGTTTTTATGACTTCTTTTTAACTTTCTCATATTCTTTTTTTTTGTTGTTAGGACAAGATTCGAACTTGTATAAGTGAACTAATCGTTTCTTAACCATCACATTCATTAGTGATGTACATATACCACTCTGTCACCTAACAATGTTTAGGAAAGTAGAAGATGGGTGTGTGGACATCTACTTTTACGATTGGCATTACTTTGGCTTTTAACCCCCTCTCCCGCATGAGCAGTATTCCCCAATCAACCTATTTTTTTAAAATAATTATTTTTTTGTTTGAAGTAGGGGAGTCGAACCCCTCCAACAGGTCGATCCCTGTTTCCCATATTTAAAAGTAATTACTCCTTTATTTTTTGGTCTCATACCCCAGTTAATGTACAATCCCTGGTGGTCAAAGCATTCCCACAAATGCTACTTCAAATTTTATTATTTACTTTTTATTTTCTAATAATTTAACACCCAGTATACTTTCTAACATTGAATTACCATTTCCACCGGAACTACCACCATTAAAATACGTAGCCGGTAAAGAGATCTTAGACATCGCTTCAGCTACACCAATCTTAGTCTTCATTTCAAAATCCGCTTTATCCCAAGGAGTTAAACCAGCAGATACTAATTTAGCGTTCGCATAAGCTTGAGCATCGGCATCAATTCTTGTTTTCTTAGCTTCCAATTCAGCGGCTTCAGCGGCAATCTTTTGTTTGAATTTATCTTGTTCAGCCAACTTAACAGTTGTTTCAGCTTTTACAACTTGTTGTGTTTGAATTTGTTTTTCTTTATATTC
>B570J29032_109959641_pt1 | contig 47703 bp, 37 predicted proteins | sample LakMenEpi16Nov12_FD_29032 | JGI IMG/M metagenome (IMG submission 29032) | reverse complement strand
GAGTCGAAGTCTGATATTCAAGCACCCTTCGACTACGCTCAGGGTGACTTAAATGCTTTAGACTACTTTTAATTTATAAATGGTATAAGCATAATCAACTATTTTATTGATAGTAGTGCGAAGCAATTATTTCGTCCCATACGCTTGAACCAACAAAAAAACGCAAATCCTTACCCTCTTTAATTCCTTTTCTGATGAAGGTACTAGATATCTCAATTAATGGGGCATCCATGATTTTAACATTAGGATGATGATGAAAATCTCCTTTTTTTGAACCAGGGCGTGGGTAAACTAATAATTGATAATTTTCTAATATATACTCATGGTTGCGCCATTTACCAAAACTTTCCAGATTGTCTTCCCCAATTATTAGACTGAATTTGTAGTTTGGAAATTTTTCTTTTAAATGCGCTAAGGTGTTAACTGTGTAATTTGGTTGGGGCAAATTAAACTCTATACTACTGCTCCTTAATTTTGTATGCTGCTGAATGGCAAGGTTAACTAAATGTAATCTATTATGTTGATTTAATAGTTGAGATTTTTCTTTTAAGGGGTTTTGAGGACTTACAACCAACCAAACTTCGTTTAAGTTGGCATATTCTGCAAAATAATTGGCTAAGGCCAAATGCCCTATGTGAATTGGGTTAAACGATCCGAAAAACAGACCAATTTGCATTACTGTTGCTTGTAGTTATTGGTTATCCAGCACTGAATTAAGTCTAACTGGGCTTGTGGAAGTTTAGGCCCCCCTAAAGGCATCACTGATGGAACTCCATCAATCACTCTGTTTTTTAATTTCCCATTTTCGCCTATAGCTTTAACTTGTGCGTATGAGTTTAAGTCACCCCCGGCACCAACTGAATTATGACAGCCCGAACCGCCCAAACCACAACTTGAAACTAAAATAGGTTGTATATGTTTTGCATATGTAATTGTATCACAAGCTCCTGGTTTTGGCGGAGCTGCTTTTTCAACTTTGCCAACTTGTTTATCACAATTACTCAGTAGAATAACCAGCAATAAGGAAGAACAAAAAAAAGTAGCTTTATTTTTTTTCATACGAAGGTAATTTTAGACTAATATACGGTATTAATTTGTATTTTTATATCTTAACTTTGAAATAAATTAAAGAAAATTAATGAAAAATAAGATTGTTATTTTGTTGTTATTTTCTATCGGTTGCATTAATGCACAAGAGGAAAAAACAAATACTACATCTAAAAAAGGTAAAAAAACCAATGCAGTAACAGATGTAGGTGATGCGGCTAAATTTTTATTGGTTAAACAAAAAATTTTGGGTGGTCAATATGTTTCAGCTTTAAATACATTGCTGGAGATTGAACGCAACTCGCCGAACGATAGCAAGATATTGTATTATATAGGAGAATGTCACTTCGCACTGAAACAGTTTGATAAGGCTAAAGACAAATTAAATAAAGCTGTTGAAGCTAATACAAATTTAAATCCCAGAACTTATTTGGTTTTAGGAAAACTTCTACAACTGGAAGAAAATTTTGATCAGGCGATTGATTATTTTAAAAAGTTTTTAGGAACACCAAATATCTCAAAAGAGGAAATTGAAGAGGCAACGACCCTAAGCAGTCAATGCAATAACGCTAAAACTTACATGACCTCACCGTTGGTTGTTGAAGTCATAAACTTAGGTCCTGAAATTAATTCAATTTACGACGATAAAAACCCTTGTATAACCGCAGATGGAAAAAAATTAGTGTTTACCAGTCGTCGACCAAAAACAACAAATTCTGAAACAGATGTGGAAGGAGATGGGAAATATTTTGAGGATATTTATATTACTTCAATTGACAGTATAACGCGTAATTTTGGTAAACCAACTGATGTGCCCGGCTCTATTAATACTTTAGCTCATGATGCATGTACAAGCATATCCCCGGACGGTAAACAAATTTTTATTTATAAAAATGATTTAAAAGATAAAGAAAGTAGAGGTGGGGATGTGTTTGTGAGTAAAATTAGTAATGGTAAGTGGCGCACGCCTGAACCTGTTGGTAAGCCAATAGCCAGTAGCTACTGGGAAGGTGGAGCTTGTATTTCGAGTGATGGAAAAAAATATTTTTTCACAAGCGAGCGAGAAGGAGGATTTGGCGGAAGCGATATCTGGATGGTAGAAAGAAAAAATAAGAAAGAGTGGGGGAAGCCTGTTAATCTTGGTAATGCAGTTAATTCATCATATGACGAAGCAGGTATGTTTTTAGCTCCTGACGGAAAAACGCTTTTCTTTTGTAGTAATGGTCCTAATAGTATGGGAAGTTATGACGTATTTAAAACCGTATTTGAAAATGGTGCTTGGAGTAAACCTACTAATTTAGGTTATCCTATTAACAGTTCAGCAAAAGAGGGGCAGTTAACTGTTAGCGCCGACGCTAAATTTGCCTATTTAAGTAGCGAAAGAAAGGGTAGTTTAGGCGAAAGCGACGTTTATAAAATAGATTTGAAGGATTACGCCATCCTTGAAAAGGATGGTAAAAAGAAAATAAGCAATGGTTTAAGTATCATTAAAGGAGTCGTGAGAGATGGTTACGAAGGATATGGTTTACCTGAAGCAGAAGTGGTTTTAACCGACTCTGGAAATTCGATGGTTGCTAGTACGTTAACGAATGAAAATGGCGAATACTTTTTTACACTAAAAGGTGGCGAATACACAATCACCATCAAAAAGAAAGGTTTTAAAGAGCAATCCGAAAAAATTAACTTACCGCAAAGTACTACTGAAACTATCAGCCTGGAAAAAGGCTATTTACTTAAGAAATAAAAACATCATGATAGAAATTAATCAAATTTATACGCATGAGTTTCAATTTTCTCAAAAGGAAGTTGAACAGTTTGCTGAAGTAACTGGAGATAAAAATCCGGTGCATTTAAATGCTGAATATGCAGCAACTACAATGTTCAAAAAACCAATCATGCATGGAATGTTAAGCGCGTCTTTATTTAGTAAAGTATTTGGCACCCTTTTTCCTGGAGAAGGAACTATTTATCTAAAACAAAGTTTAAATTTTTTAAAACCTATGTATGTAGATACCACCTATGTTGCTGTATTTACAGTTAAAGAGGTTCACAAAGAAAAGCACAGAGCAATTGTAGAAACTGTAATTAAAGATAAATTAACCGATGCGGTTTGCACCTCCGGAGAAGCAACTGTTATGAACTCAATAAAAATAAACTAATTAATTTGAAAAGATTATGGATAAATCAAACAAACGTATTGTTTTAGTTACAGGAGCTACTGGCGGTTTAGGAACTGCCATGTGTAAAAAATTATTAAAAGATGGTTTTAAAGTCGTTGGTAATTATGTAACACCGGAAAAGGCCGAAAAATGGACCAAACAGATGAATGATGAAGGGTTTCACATTGATTTATATAAAGGTGATGTGAGTTCATATGAGGATGCCGGGAGGATGATTAAAGAAATTGAGGAAAAGGTAGGACCAATTGATACATTGGTAAACAATGCCGGGATTACCAGAGATGGTCGTTTAGCAAATATGAAAGTTGAGGATTGGCATGCAGTAATTAACACCAATTTAAATTCTGTTTTTAACTGTACAAGACAAGTAATTAATGGAATGATTGAACGTAAATTTGGCCGAATCATTAATATTTCCAGCGTTAACGGGCAAAGAGGTCAGTTTGGGCAAACGAATTATAGTGCTGCAAAAGCAGGCATGCACGGTTTTACGAAGAGTTTAGCTATGGAAGTTGCCAAACATGGTATAACAGTAAATACTATTTCTCCGGGTTATATTGGTACAGATATGGTTATGGCAGTACCTGAAAAAGTCCTTACTCAAATTGTTTCACAAGTACCTTTAGGTCGATTAGGTGGAACGCATGAAGTAGCACACCTAGTTAGCTTTTTAGCAAGTGAGGAAACCAGTTTTATAACCGGAGCCAATTACAGTATTAATGGTGGCCAACACGTTTATTAATTTTTCAGTTTAAATTAAAGTAATGCATAAAAGCCTTAAATTTGCATATGCAATTTTCAGGCAAAACTGTCGCATTTCATACGTTAGGTTGTAAATTAAATTTTTCGGAAACAAGTACAATTGCCAGATTATTTTTTGAAAAAGGATTTGAGAAACGTGACTTTACGCAACCTGCGGATGTTTATGTCATTAATACTTGTTCTGTAACAGAAAATGCAGATAAGGAATGTAAAAGTATAGTAAAAAATGCCTTATCGCAAAATCCAGATGCTTTTGTAGCAGTAGTCGGATGTTATGCGCAACTAAAACCGGAGGAGATATCGAATATTGAAGGCGTGGATGTTGTGCTTGGTGCAACTGAAAAATTTAAATTACTCAATTACATCAATCTTTCACAAAAAAATACACATACACAAATACATAATTGCGAAATAAGTGAGGCTGATTTTTTTGTTGATGCCTATAGTATTGGCGATAGAACACGTAGTTTTCTGAAAGTTCAAGACGGCTGTGATTACAGTTGCACTTTTTGTACGATTCCTTTGGCAAGAGGCAAAAGCAGAAGTGATTCCATCGAGAACGTAATTAACAATGCCAAACAAATTGCAAAGAATGGCGTAAAGGAGATTGTGTTAACCGGGGTGAACATTGGTGATTTTGGCTACGGTTTATTTTTAGATGCGGAAAAGAAAAAACGTAAAGATTATAATTTTTTAGATTTAATTAAGGCTCTTGATGAAGTAGAGGGGATTGAGCGTTTCAGAATATCCTCTATTGAACCAAATCTTTTAAAAGATGAAATTATTGAGTTTGTTGCCAACTCAAAAAAATTTGTACCTCATTTTCACATCCCTTTACAAAGTGGAAATAATGAATTATTGGGTTTAATGAAACGCAGGTACCAGAGAGAATTGTACGCTGAACGTATAGCTAAAATTAAATCATTAATGCCGGATTGTTGCATTGGCGTTGATGTAATTGTTGGATTCCCCGGAGAAACTGAAAACCATTTTTTAGACACTTATCATTTCATTCAATCCTTAGATATAAGTTATTTACATGTATTTACATACAGTGAAAGAGTGAACACACCAGCTATTGAACTTTCTGGTATAGTTCCGCCAGGAGAACGCAAAAAAAGAAACAAAATGTTAAGAGTTCTAAGTGCAAAAAAACTCAGAGCTTTTTATGAGAGTCAAAAAAATAAGCAATGGCTAGTGCTGTTTGAGCAGGAAAGCAAACAAGAGTATATGTGCGGTTTTACGCCAAATTATGTTAAAGTAAAAGTGCCTTATGATTCTAATTTAGCAAATACTTTACAAAACGTAAGACTAATAGACATTGATACTGAAGGTTCTATGGAAGCCATGATTCTTGAATCTGTTATTGCTTCAAATTCTACAATTTAATTTCGCAAATCAAACGGTATTCTTTTTCGAAAGAATTAAGTATTGATATTTTTATATTATTGATTTTATCCCTTTCTAAATTTTTAACAGGGGTAACGCAAACAAGCATTTCAATTATTCGTTAAAATTGTAAGAGGCTTTTATAACTAGATTTATTCTACACGTTAGATCAAAATAAAAGACTTAAACTATAAAACAGATAATTATGAATAAAGCAGTAATCATTTTGGCATGTTGTTCAATGTTGAGCTCATGCACGGTTATTTATCAAGGAGAAGTTGGTATTAAACGTAAACTTGGGATATTATCTAACAAAGTATATAAACCGGGTCCGGTTGGATTTAATCCATTTGTAAGTCGTGTTTTACGGGTGCCAACAAAAACAGTTAATTTAGAAGTTCAAATTGATTTACCTTCCAAAGAAGGTTTAACAATTGCATCTAATATATCAATATTATATCATATAAAGCCGGAAATGGCAAAAGAGGTATTAGAAACTATAGGAATGAATTATGAAAGTACCATGGTGTTAAGTACATTTAGGTCGGCTGCTGCAGATGTTTCTTCCCGCTTTTATGCAAAAGATTTACATAGTGGTGAAAGAGCAAAAATTGAAAAAGAAATTCAATTAGCAATGAGTAAAATTATTGAACCACGTGGCTTTATTGTTGAATCTGTTTTAATGAAGTCGATTAAATTACCGCAAGGATTAGCCAAGGCCATTGAAGACAAATTAGAAGCAGAGCAACAGGCTCAACGCATGGAGTTTACGCTATTACAAGAGAAAAAAGAAGCAGAGAGAAAGAAAATTGAAGCTGAAGGTATTAGAGATGCACAGAAAATTATTGCTGAAGGTTTAACACCCGAAATACTAAAATTAAATGCAATTGAAGCATTTAAAACCTTATCTAATAGTAACAATTCCAAGGTGATTATTACAAATGGTGCTACGCCTCTCTTAATTGATCCTGCTAAATAGAAGATTAGTTTTATATCAAAAAAATATAAGTCAAGGAGGTATTAAGGATGAAAAAAATAATTAGTTTGGTTCTCATTTTATGGTTATTCGCGAAAAGTACTGCTCAAAATATAGATAGTTTAAAAACTATAGAATACGTCGAGTTAAACAAGGCTTTCAACAACCCTGATTTAGTTTTTAAATTAAATCTAAGTAATCAAAAATTAAATAAAGAAGACATAAATAAATTAAGCTTATTTAAAAATTTAGAGGTGTTGGATTTAAGCAATGACCATTTAAAGGAAATCCCGAATAGCATTTTTGAATTAAAGAACCTGAAAGTGTTAAATTTGAATGGAAACGATATTGAGATTATTCCAAATGAGTTTAAAAATTTATTAAATGTTGAAGAGTTATTTTTAGAAAATGAAAAGAAATTAAATTTCACAAAAGCCCTTCTGGCACTTGAACGGTTACCAAAGTTAAAAAAACTGCACCTAGATGGTAATGCTTTAAAGGTTTCTCCGGTTGGCTTAAATAACTTAGTTGCTTTACAAGAACTTTACTTAGGAAAAAATCCTATCAATCTTAAATTAAACGATATAAATCATTTAGGTAACTTAAAAAGTTTACACTTAACTAATAATGGAATTACTTCTTCGCAATCCATAAAAGAAATGGAAACTTTTGGAATAAAAGTAAAATTAAGTGATTAAACCAAAGTTATTTAATAGAAGGTCATTAATGGCCAAACTTTCTTCATTAACCGGTTTAACTCCCGACTCAAAATAGTTGGGACACGCTTCGATTTAGAAAATCACCTTCCGAGTATAAGTCAAATTGCACAAACAGTTGATTTTCTAGTTTCGATTATTTAAATGAACTTTGGTTTAATATCAAAATAAAATTCAATTTTATTCAAACAGTAAAAGTCGATTTTATCAACGAGCTAGCCGCTTTAATTCGGATAATAACATTGAAAAAATCAGAATTGTTTTATTCCTAGGTTACCGCTACATCTTTATTTGATGTTTCTGGTTCAGGTGTATAATACAAATCAATGCAAACCAGAATCCCTAAAAATCCCCAAAAAGGAAGTGAGAGTTTATCTGTGTCTAAGAAATTATTAAGAAAACCATGAACCAAATAGGTAATTAGTCCAAAAAACAAGCCAAGTGTTAAAAGTTTGATGTCTTTTTCATAGTTTCTGTAAGCTAATTTATATCCAAACCAAATGATATAGATTAACATTGCTAACATCCCTAAAATTCCTAATACACCTTGTTCTGCCAAGGGACCTAAATACTCGCTGTGGGCATTACCGTTAGTTCCAAAGTTTGTGCTAATAATTGTACGTTGGCTACTTAACTGATATGGTGCATATTTAAACATATAGGTTCCAGGACCCCATCCAAAAACCGGTTTATCTTGCCACATACGCAAAGCACAGCTCCACCGGTTCAAACGCTCAAGGTTAGATGCGTCTGTACTAATGTTAGAAATCGACTCAATGTTATTGGCAAGTCCACCTTCAGCATCGGTGTTATTCCTGCCAAGTACCATAAATATTTCAATTCTAAATGCTAAGAATAGGGTAATAAGAGTTATAAAAGTAATCAATAAGGTTCTGAATTTGATTTTAAGCAAGATTGTTAGCCAAACAAAAAGAACTATAACTAAACTCAGCCAACCAGCTCTTGCAAAGGAGGCAACTAAACCAACACTAAAAAGAACGAATAAAAATGCAATAATAATTTTTAGGGTTTTACTCACGCTTGATACAAACAGCAGACAAACCAACATCGGAATATACATACTTAAAGCAGCACCATATGCAGTATGATCATTGTAAAAAGGAGAAACAATCCAATCTGCTGCCTTGTCATTAAAATTATATTTTGCGTGATTAATAAGTGTATAAACGATTACAATACCCAGTGAAATGGCATACGATAAAATAAAGTTTACAATAGAGGTTTTGTTTTTAATAACCAATGGAATTATTAAATAACAACTAAATACATACCATAAACGAGAAATTAAATACTTAATTGATATGATGATTTCGGTACTAGTTACAATAGTAATAGCCATCCAAATTATTTGTGCTAAAATCAAATAACTTAATGGGTGAGTTAAAAATTTCTTATCGTTAATCGGTTTATATATGTTATTCAAAATGTATAAAAACATTATACCTATCATAATGGGTTCACTTGGTAAGCTTAAATTTGGACCACTACGTGTTGTTAGGCCTATCTCCTGGAGAGTTACAGCAAGAGGAGTGCAAAATGCCAAAAAGTAAACAAGGTAATTGAATTTAAAAATAGCAAGATAAACAATAGTTAGTATGATTGGCAAAGCACATACAATGTAAAAATAGTCTTTCTTATAAACCAATGTATAGGCAATTAAGCCTATAAAAACAATAGTTAGAAATTCTACAAAGTATTTATTGGCTAGTTTAACCAAGTTTAGTTACTTTTTAAAAATAATTATAAGTAGTGCAGCAAATAATGTAGAAAACAACGCAGATATTGCTACAACAATTGACTTAATAGGGTAACAGTGTTTATCTGCCAATGATGGAGAAGATACAGTAGACACGTAATCGTTATTGTTATCTACATCTAGTAAATAAGTATCATTTATGACCTTTATTTTCTCGTATGCTTTTAGTGTGGCTTTAATTTTATCACGTAATATTTTTTTACCATCTTTATTTTCATCTTTTGACAATGCAAGCTGTGCCATCATCTTTTCTAAAGAGTCTATTTCTCTTTTTTGTATATTAATTACTTTTTGAGAATTTGAATAATATTGTTGAACAATTTTTCTTTTGCTGTTCCTAACCATTATATTAGTCTTTTCAATAATTGCTTTAGCAATTTTTTGTGCTAATTTCGGATCTTTATCTTTTACGTTAATTTCAATTGACTCGTAAAGTGTTGGGGAGATACTTATGTTCTCTGACCAGGCATAATTAAATAAATTTTTGGCACCTTCCATTGAGGTGCTATCTATATCATAGTTTTCATATAACTTAAAATCTTTTGCAATTTGCCATTTAATATCTTCACTTAAAAAAAACTGTAAAAGTTGTTCAGTAGGCGATTCTTCAGATGATTGACTTATGTTAGCCGGGAAAACAACAGCAGTAGATTTGTATTTTTTCGGAATGAAAGAGCTTGCGGCAAATGCAACGATAGCTGAACCAATTAAAGTGGCCAACAAAATTTTGATATTTGCCTTTAATAATTGAAAGATATTTTGAGTATTTGTCATAATTTTTTCTTTAATCAGTCATTGAGCATTTGGAAAAAAACGGTCTTTTATGATGTACATTAACAATGTTAAAATAAAGGTAGCTATCATAGAAAAGCCTACAATTAGGAAACGCTTTGGTCTTGCTTTATATTCATTGGGTTTTGCTTTTTCAACTGTAAATTTAAACGGGAGGTTTTCGTTATAATTAACTAATGCCTCATCGTAATGAGCTTTTAAAACAGGGTATTTAAATCTGTATTTTTTTAAATTTTCTTCAACCGCTAAATAATTACCACCGTAAATTTTTAATACTTCAAGTCTTTTTTCAAATTCTGCAATTGCAGGTTTATTTCCTTTTTCAATGGCTTTTCCTAAACTTTTTGTGTAGGCTTCAACTTCTTTTTTATAATCCAATACGCCTAATTTTCTTAAGGCTTGTAAACTGTCTTCAAGTTCCCCCATCATTTTAATGGTATGGTTAAATTCTTTTTCAACAATGTTTAAAGCTTCTTTGGCAACTTGCCTTGTCATTTCAAATTTAATAGTGTCACAAAAATCATTAATTGTGTTTGCTAATTGGGCAGCATTGTTTGCTGTGTAATCATGCGCTTCTATTTTTACACTATTAAACTCAGTACGTTTGATGCTTACCATCTCTTCCCATTTTAATTTAAGATAATGGTAGGCAAATGTTGTGTCTTTAATTTTCCAACGTTTATATAGATTCAAATGTTCAGCTACTCTTAATTTTAAAACATCTGAGTTTAACACTTGTATAAGTTTTTCGGCATCATCTTCATCTCCCAATTGCATATAGTCTTCTTGGTTACCAAAGTTTTGTTCAATAATTAATTTTGAAACCGAAAAATGTCGGGCAGGGAATAAAACAACAGTTGATTTATATTGCTTTGGAAGTAACAATGAAATTGTACAGCTAATAACAAAGGCAATTGATAGAATAATTATAAACTGTTTCTTGTACTTAATAATTTTAGATAAGATGTCCTTATAGTTTGTTATTTCAGTCATTCTATTTATATTTTACAAATCTTAAAATAGATTTTGGGTTAATCAATCCTGTAATAAAGGCTAAAAGTCCACTAAAAATGAGCATTATTACAAAATTTACTTCGGTTACTTTAGTTAAATTAATGGTTAAAAAATTAACCACAATTAAACCGGCAACAAAAGTAAAAGTACTAATTAAAATTCGTTTATTGACATTAAAGTTGAATACTTTATAGCAAATGAACACTTGGGCTAAGCCAGTTAATAATTGGGTAATTAAGCTTGAAATGGCACTGCCAAACGCGTAATATTTGGGTATTAAGATAAAGTTAAGAATAACATTAATTAATATACCTCCAATAGCTGCAATGTTTTGTTTTTTTAAGTTGCCGCTTGCAGTAAGTAAAGTGCCAAAAACACAGGTTAAACAAACAGCTGTAAAACAACTCATGAGGATCTGCAGGATTTCAAATCCTTTTGTATCGCCTGTATATATTTTCGTAAAAAAGTATTCTGCATAAAAAAAAGTGCTAACAGATACAATTAAAGCAGGGGTTATAAGCAATGTATATGAGAGTTTAATAATGTTTTCCATGTTATCCTTGTTTTTTAGCATTCGACTAAAAATTGGGATTAATTGAATTGAGAATAAGGTAGCAATTTGATTAGCAGCATCTAGTAGCCGGAAAGATTTGGCGTAAATTCCACTTTGTTCCTTGCCAAAATCACCACCCAATATTTTTTCAATCATAATACTGTCTAATCTGTTATAAAAAGCCATTAATAAAACTAAAATAGCGAAAGGCAAACTTTTTTTCAATACCATTCGACAAAACGAATAATCGAAATTGAATTTATAGTTGTGTGTTTTACTCAGCACTATAAAGTAACAGGTTAAGCCTGTTGCCAAGTAACCCACTGTTTGTGCTATGATAAAACTCATGGCGCTTACTTGCATTCCTAATACATGAAGTAGCATGGCCACCAAAATCAAAATCTGAATGAGACGGTCTAATACCGAAAGAATGCTATCAGTTCTGAATAAATAAAGTCCTTGTAAATTGCTTCTTAAAAATACATTAAAGCTTAACAAAAAGCTGTTGAAGCATAATAACATAAGCATTGGTATGGTAAATCCTAACATCAAATAACCTACTACAAAACAAATAATAAAGTAAAAAATGCCAAGTAACATTTTTAAACTCATCATCTTACCGAGGTGTTTACTTAGTAATTGATTGTTTTGTGCAATGTTCCTGCTGTTAAAGTTGGTTAAACCGAAGTCTAAGAAAATATTGAGTAAAAGTGTGAAATTAAAAATAACAAAGTACTCACCGTAATTCACATCCCCTATTTGGCCCTGAACTTTTGGCTCAATGATAATGGTCCAAAATGGTTTAATTAAAAGGTTTAAAACCAGTAAAATAGCAATGTCTACTATAAATTTCTTTTTTTGTACCAAAGGGCAGCAAAGATAGCATTTTTTACGGCATTAACTAATTTTTTATTACTTTTAAGCCATGCATATTGTAGTAAACACGCGCCTTTTAATTAAAAATAAATTAGAAGGAATTGGCTGGTTTACATACCAAACCCTCAAGATAATCACAAGAGCTCACCCGGAGGTAAAATTTACCTTTTTGTTCGACAGACCTTTTGATCCGGAACATATTTTTTCGGATAATGTAACCGGGGTTGTTCTAGGACCAAAAGCAAGGCATCCCATTTTATATATCTATTGGATGCAGTTTAAAGTGCAGCTTTATATTGAACGAACGAAACCTGATTTGTTTTTATCTCCTGATGGTTTTTTGTGTTTAAACACCAACATCAAGCAGTTACCGGTAATCCACGATATCAATTTTTTCCACTACCCACAACATATTAAGTTTTTAACTGAAAAATATTACAACTCCTATTTTCCCCGTTTTGCAAGAATCGCCTCAAGAATTGCCACCGTTTCAGTTTTTAGTAAAAATGATATTTCTAAATCTTATGGGATTAACGACTCAAAAATAGATGTGGTTTACAACGGAATTAATTCTTTCTTCAGACAACTTAATCAGGGTGAAAAAGAAAAGTTTAAAGAGAAGTATGCTGCCGGCTGTAATTATTTTGTATATGTTGGTGCCATTTCACCGCGAAAAAACATTTCTAATTTATTACTTGCATTTGATCGTTTTAAACAAAATTACCATGATGCCAAAGTTGCACTGGTAATAGCCGGCGCAATGGCATGGGGAAACGCAGAAGTTCAATCGACCTTAAAATCTATTAAATATTCAAAGGATGTTTATTTTACAGGTCGTTTGTCTGATGAGGAGTTAGCCGGTGTTTTAGGCTCGGCAGAGGCCTTGGTTTACGTGCCTCTTTTTGAGGGTTTTGGTATACCCGTTGTAGAAGCTATGGAGGCAAATGTGCCCATTATATGCAGTAATGTTACCAGTTTGCCTGAAGTGGCCGGAGATGCTGCCATTTTGATTGATCCAACTAAACCAGATGTTATTGCAAATGCAATGGCTCAGATTGTTTCTAGTGAAGAAACCAAGTTACGTTTACTCAAAAATGCTACTACTCAAAAGCTTAAGTTTAGTTGGGAAAAATCGGCAAGTTTGCTTTGGGACAGTATTATAAAGGCCATAAGCAGCAATTAATTTTCAATAAGATTAAATTCTACACGTCTGTTAGCTTTTCTGCCACTTTCAGTTAAGTTAGAATCAATGGGTTTTGAACTGCCATAACCAATTGCCTTAATTCTGATTTCACTTATTCCTTTTTTGATTAAATAGTTGCCAATAGCCTCTGCTCTTTTTTGTGAAAGCAGTTGATTACTCGCTTCGTCACCACTATTGTCCGTGTGCCCAAATAACTCAATTCTTAAATTGGGACGAGCCTTGAGGTAAACCAATAAAATATTGATTTCAGCAAATGATTCAGGTGTTAAAATATCTTCACCACTTTTAAAAAACACGTTATTTAGAGATACTACTTCATTAAAGTTCATTTTTTGAACTGTATCCGGTGCAACAATAATTTCCTCAGGTTTTTCTTGAATTTGATTTGCAAAATAGGGTGTTTCTCCAACGTCACTGGTGTCGATTTTTTCAGGTTTATATTCGTATAAACAAACATCGTCAATGTAATAATATGCATCTCTATCAATCCGCTTATAAATTGGAGAACTGATTTCATTTGGAGGGGTATTGCCGGTTTTCCAAATACGTTTAATTGCAAAACTTCCAATTAGTAAAGCGCTTTCGCCACCTTTTGCTTTGTATCTGAAACTTAGTTCGTGCCAATCGTTTACATCTAAACCTACTTCTTCCTCTAATGAGATGTAATTTGGTTGTAAATTAACTATTGGATCAGAGTGAGGTAATTTTAATGTCGAATTCAGAAAACAAACCCCAATTTTATCTGAAGCCAGGGGCGAATAATCCGATAAACTTACCTGCATTTTAAACGTATATTCTTTACCAGCTTCTAATGGCGAATTAAGATTTGTTTGAATAAACTCTCTGTAGTAGCTATGGGAAACCAAAAAAATACCTGCGTAACATTTGCCCGAATAAGCCTCTTGCTGACCCATGGAGTTGTTTGGAACATTAACCTTTGATTCTTTTGCCTGTTTTTTTGAACATTGACAAAATAAATCCGGTGTTGCTCTTGTGGCTGAGGTCCAACTTCCTGAGTAATCTATCGCAGAGTAGGTTAAAGGAATGCCCTTATTTTTTTCAAAGCTTGAATCAGGAATAAGATTATATTGAGAATAGCTTAGCTGTATAAACGATGCTACCATTAAAAATAAAAGAATTAGCTTGTTCATTTGTAATTAATGGCCTTTATAAGCTATCGGTTTACATACTGTTCTTTGTAATAATTAGCGTAATTGCCGCTTGTTACATCGTTAAGCCATTCTTCGTTGCTTAAATACCAATCTACGGTTCTGTTCAAGCCTTCTTCAAAAGTTACACTGGGAACCCAACCAAGGTCATTTTGTAGTTTTGCAGCATCAATTGCATAACGCATATCATGTCCGGCTCTGTCTTTTACAAAGGTAATTAGCTTTTCATTGGTACCCTCCGGTCTGTCGAGCTTGTTGTCCATTAATTTACACAGCAATCGAATAACATCAATGTTTTTCCATTCATTATGACCACCAATATTATAGGTACTTCCTAATTTAGATTTATGAAAAATGGTGTCAATGGCAGTAGCATGATCTTCTACAAATAACCAGTCCCGAACATTTTCACCTTTTCCGTATATTGGTAGAGGTCGGTTATGTTTAATGTTATTGATACACAAAGGAATTAATTTTTCCGGGAAATGATTTGGACCATAATTGTTACTGCAATTACTAATTACAACCGGTAGGCCATAAGTATCATGATAAGCTCTAACAAAATGATCGCTACTGGCTTTACTGGCAGAGTAGGGACTATGAGGGTCGTAAGCGGTTTCTTCAGTAAACATTCCTTCGTCTCCTAAAGCACCATACACCTCATCAGTACTAACATGATAAAATTTAGAAAATAGGTTATTGTCAGATTTATAAAGCGCTTTGGAGGCATTAAGCAAGTTAACCGTTCCAATTACATTCGTCATTACAAATTCCAGAGGATTAGTAATACTTCTGTCTACGTGACTTTCTGCTGCTAAATGAATAACGGCATTGTATTTTTCTGTGCGAAAAAGTTCATCAATAAATTCAGCATCTACAATATCTCCTTTTATAAATTTATAGTTTGGTTTATTTTCGATGTCTTTTAAATTAGCAAGGTTTCCGGCGTAGGTAAGTTTGTCTAAATTATGAATGGTGTAGTTAGGATACTTACTTACAAATAATCTTACAACGTGAGATCCAATGAAGCCTGCGCCTCCGGTAATTAATACTTTCATGTTTTCTTTAATTAGTTTCTAAAGTTATAATTTTTTTTAGTTGAATAATTTCTTTTTAAGATTGATTAACAGCTACTGTTTTATGAAATTTCCCTTAAAAGAGTATTGGCCCTGATGCCCAATAAAATAATATAGTCCTGGTGTTAGATTGTCTGTATAAACAATATTTCCTTTTAATTCCAACTCGGTTATTAATTTACCGGTGTAACTATAGATATTGATATGGCAGTTATCTGTGTTGGCTATCTGCAACTCAAAATAGTTGTTAACAGGATTTGGAAAAATAGTTAATTTTTTTGTATACAGTTCTTCAATTCCGGCATCTTGAGCCCAAATTGCATTCACCCAAATTGGGTTATCAATAAATGGGTTACGGTTGTTTTGAATTTTATAAATACTATCATTTCTTGCAATTTCTTTTGCACTTACAGGGTCTTGCTGATGCCATTGCATTAATAAATTTAGTTGCCACGGTAAAATTATACTTTTGTTTGTGGCGTCGGAACTTGACCAAGTTGCATCTTCGCTATAGTAACGGGTACACATATAAAAGTAGCTTCTTGCAAGGTCACCTTTAAACTCATCAATGGGCTCAAAAACAGTAAGGCTATAGCCGGGGCTAATACAGTTACCGAGTTTACTTCCATTTTGTGTAGTTAAGCTTGCAACTCCAACTTTGCCATAAGGGAAATTCCCTCTGTCATTATTTACTTTACCATCCGTTGGATAAATATGAAATAAATCGGCATTAGGTCCGTTGGCACTTGCGAACCAACTTTGAGGCCAACTATGCTCTCTGTTATAGCAGTCTCCTTCCGAATTGTAACTTCCACATTGGTTGGTAACAAACGTATATTCATAGGGCTGAGCACCAACAGGTTTAAAGCTGTATATGTCCCAAACTTTTCCATTGGGTTTAACATCTGTTTTTTGAAAGGATGTCCAAAGAGAATTATAAAGTAAAATATTATGATTTTTAATAATGTTGTATAATGCAATTTTTAGATTATTACCATATAAACCTTGTGCTGAATTATAATAACCTAAAGGTATTTGAGCGATAAGTGCGAAAGAATTGCAAAACAACAAAGTGGCTATAAACTTTAAAAGTGCTTTTTTCATAATTTGTTAAATACCAAATTTACTTAATTTTAGTTTATGTTGCCAGATATAATTGGTGGATTTTCTTTAGTTATTAAATCCTTTCATTAGTTATATTTTATTAAATTTAGAACTTATTTAAACATAGTTTTAATTCATGAAAATTTCCCATAAATGGTTAAATAGTATAGTTAAATCAAACTATTCATCAGAACAAATCGCAACACTTTTAACATCTTCAGGTTTGGAAGTAGAAGGTATTGAGCAGTACGAAACCGTTAAAGGTGGTTTAAAAGGCTTAGTTATTGGGCAAGTGCTTGAATGTACCAAACATCCGGATGCAGATAAATTAAAATTAACAAAAGTAACCATTGGTAATAACCAAGTGTTAGATATAGTTTGTGGTGCGCCAAATGTGGAAGCCGGTCAAAAGGTTGTTGTTGCAACTGTTGGCGCAAAGTTATTTCCAAATACGGGAGAACCATTTGAAATAAAAAAGTCTAAAATTAGAGGTGCAGTTAGTGAAGGTATGCTTTGCGCCGAAGATGAAATCGGACTAGGTAGCAGTCATGCCGGTATTATTGTTTTACCGGAGAACGTAAACGTAGGAGAATCTGTAAGTACTTTTTATCAGCTTGATAATGACGATGTATTTGAAATTGGATTAACACCTAATAGAAGTGATGCTGCATCACACCTTGGCGTTGCCAGGGATTTAATCGCAATTCATAATTCAAAAAATCCGGGTTCGCCATTAACAATTAATTTATCTCACCTTCAATCTTTACCAGAAGCCGGTACAGTTAATAATGTTTCAATAAATGTAATGGACAATTTAGCCTGTCCGCGATACAGTGGGTTAATTATTTCAGGAATAACCGTAAAGGATAGTCCGGATTGGTTGAAACAAGCTTTAAATGCAATTGGTGTTAAGCCGATTAATAACATTGTTGACGTTACAAATTATGTTTTACATCATTTAGGTCAACCTTTGCATGCCTTTGATTTAAATGCTATTGAAGGAAAAGAAGTTAATGTAAGGTTTGCAAATGATAATGAACGATTGATAACTTTAGATGGGATCGAGCGCGAACTAAAGAAATCAGATTTGGTTATTGCAAATTCAAAGGAGGTTATGTGTTTAGCAGGTGTTTTTGGAGGCAAACAAAGCGGTGTATCTTCTGCAACAACTTCAATCTTCCTTGAGAGTGCTTATTTTGATGCGGGTGTTGTACGAAAAACAGCAAAAACTCATGGATTAAAAACGGATTCTTCTTTTCGTTTCGAAAGAGGTACGGATCCTGAAATGACAGTTACTGCCTTGACGATGGCTGCTAATTTGATATTTGAGTTAGCTGGTGGTTTTTTGAGTATGGATATCAAAGATCATTACCCTGAAAAATTAGCACCATATAAAATCGCATTTTCATTCACAAATTGTAATGCCTTAATTGGTAAAGCCATTGATAAAGGAATTATCAAAAGCATTATTACTAATTTAGGAATAGAAATTGAAAATGAAGGAAATGATGCTTTGTTGTTAAACGTTCCGCGTTATAAAACGGATGTAACACGCGAGGCAGATGTGATTGAAGAGATCATGAGAATTTATGGGTATAACAACGTTGAAGTAAGCAAAGCCATCTCTTATACAGCTTTTAACGAATCATATAATTATGCCGGTTCAACAGAATATGAATTGAGTAATTTATTAATAGGATTTGGATTTAATGAGATGATGAATTTAAGCCTTATTTCGGATAAATACTTTGATCAAAAAGAGCAACTTGTTTATGTGGTCAATCCATTAAGTTCAGATTTAAACGTGATGCGGAGCGACTTAATTCACAGTGGTTTGGACGCAATTAGTTACAATATCAATAGAAAAAGCAACGATTTAAAATTATTTGAATTTGGTAGAACATACGTTAAATCAGGTAGTGCAGATACACCGTATACTGAACAAAAGCAGTTAAGTGTATTTATTACAGGTCAATTTTTAGCTGAAAATACCAATGGTTTAGCTTTACAATCTGATATTTATCATTTGAAAAATATCATCACACAACTTTTACTTAAGTGTGGTATTACAGAAGTTAAAACGGAGTTGTCCAATAATCCAAAATTTGAGTATGGTATTGCGCTTATGCATAATGGTTCTATTATTGCTGAGGTAGGAAAATTAGGCAAAGTTATACTAAATGCACACGATATAGACCAGGCTGTTTTTTATGCGATTTTAAATGTAGAGCGTCTTGTAAAACAAAAAAGTAAACAAAAGATAGTTTTCGAAGAATTAAGCAAATTCCCATCAGTTAGAAGAGATTTGGCCTTATTAATTGATAAATCTGTGCAATACGAGCATTTGCGTGAGATTGCGTTTACCACAGAGAAAAAATTATTGAAGGATGTAAATATTTTTGATATTTACGAAGGTGAGAAATTAGCTGGGAAAAAATCATATGCTTTGAGTTTTACACTCGAAAATACAGAAGCGACGCTTACGGAAAAACAAATTGACGGGGTGATGGAAAAACTAATTAAAAATTACAAAGAAAAAGTTAGTGCCGAACTGAGATAACAAATTAAGGAGAATACTTTAATATTAAAATGGTGTATGTGTTTCTTGTTTATACATCCACAAAGCATCCATAATTACCATGGTTTTAAGAGGGATGTTTTTTTTCTTCGCTTTCACATCAATCTGTTTCATGAGGTCTTCATTGGCTTCAATGTCTTTAATTAGTTTTCTGATTTTTTCTGATTTGGTTATAACAGGATTATGCTGATAATAGTTTGCCAAGTCTATTTTCTCAACTAAGTCAGAAGTGCGTATAACATATAGTGTATCAGCATTTAATACGTTTTCTTTTAACCAGGTTTTACGATTTTCGGTAGAAGGATAGTTCATGAAGTTTTTAAATGCAGAAAGGCAATTACCGGTATAGCCGTTTAAACAATGTAATTTAAATTTTTGAGCTGCTAACATAGCATCCAAGTGTAAGGCTTTGGCTTCTTTTATGTCAATAAATTGAGGTTCATAACTGATAATTGAATTCGGAGGTAGTTTTTCGCATACCTTATCAAGTGCCTTTAATCGGTTTAAAGAAGATGTAACCTCTGAGCGATGAGCGTATTCGGGTTTAAAGTAGTTATCAATTATTAACAGTGTGAAGATGCTATAAAACAGGATATTATTTTTTAGCACATTGCTTGAGTTAAATCTCAAATAAATAAACGCAACACAAATTGAAAAAAACAACAATTCAATATTGATGATTCGTGTCATTGAGCGCATGGCACTGAAACCGGGTAAGTAATAAACTGCAATGTAAGGGGAGTGGTGTTGAACCCTTAAGTAAATGAAGAATAGTATTAATCCAACAAACATCAATTGAAATGTATGATCTAATTTAAAGATGTTGAATTTGTTTTTAATCAATTGCCATGCAACTAATGCAAATCCTATTAAATACGAAACTGTTGTTATTAAACCGGAAAACAATTGATGATCCCACCACGCTTTGGTTGTTTCACCAATTCTACTTAATGAATTCCAAAGTAAACTTCCAAATTGGCTGTAGAAATAAGATGTGAGTGTTGGTACTGAATCAACCACCGATAAGTAATGAGCATATTCTGCATGATTTCTTCTTTTTAAATAATTAAACATTAATAAAATTAATAAAGACAGAATGAAAAGGCCTGTTCCACTTAATTTAAGTAACCAACGAAGATTTAGTTGAATTTTCTTTTCTATAAAAATTGCATTAAATAAAATAAGTGCCAAATAAATCCCTAAGGGAATGGCAAGCATTAAACCCAGATAAACAACACAATAAATTTCATAAACAACCCATAAAAGCGCGTAAAGCAAATATTTTAATTTAAGGTTTTCCTGAAATTTTAGTGCAGCCAAAAAAGCCATTGGTATAGCGTAGCGTGGGAAAGTTTGCGAATGTGTTAACTGCGATTGTAATGCTAATGAAAATGCAAACACGAATGCGCCAAGTATTGCAGCTTGACTATTTTTAAAAAGGTAATTCAAAAAATAATAAGCACATAAATAGTTGATGCTGGTAACCGATACATACCACAGCTGATAAGAGTGATGACTGTTGAATTGAAGTAGTCTGAACAAGATATAAACAGGTGAGGAACCAATTAAGTTATCAGAATACGCGAGCACATTTTTCTCAGGGTACATAAATGGTACATCCCAAAATGATGAAACGTTGCCGCATATATAACTGTATACATGTTCTAAAAAATAAAGGTTAAGCCTTCCATCAACTAAATCGCCGGGATAATAACCGAGATTTGTGCCAATGATTTGAAAAGTAACTAAACACAATCCAACCAATAAACCAACGAGCATTAAAAGCCTGTTTGCCGGTGTTTGGTAGGATGAACTTTTTAGCATCTTTATTTGAGATTATGTACTAACGCAATAATCGTAGAAAAAGTATGATTAAATTAATACTGTTTAATTAATCTTAAAGGTGTATTTCTTCATCAAAAAAGTTGGTTGTGCTGCCGGAACCGGATGAGTATCCAAGACGTTTACCTGTTCTTAAAGCATTGCTATTTGCTTTTTCCTGTATTTCCATCACGCTTACTTGTTTGACGGCTTCATAAGGCGGTGTAAACAAATCAAAACTAACGGCAAAAATGATAAGTTCGTTGATTACGTCCACAATATCTTCTTCACTTATGGGCTCAGCACTAAAGTTGGCATATTTGTAACCAATTTGAGTACGTGTTTCAATGAAAAATTTTTTTTCGCGGTTTATAAAGATTCTCGCAATTAAGTAGCCTAAATCATTTAATCGGTTAAATTTAAAACTATCGGCTAAAAAATTATAAACGTTTATGATACCGCAAAACGAATTCAATTCATTTGATTTGATGTAACCCGTTTTAAACATCGGGTGACTTTTGTCGAATTCAAAAACGTTTGTGTGCATGTAAAATTCCAAAACATCGCCTGCTACTTTTAATTGAGCAGCTTGCGCGTTGGTATCTTTATATTGGATATTTACACGTTTATCAATTCGGCTTATTTCATTACTTAAATTTTCAGCACGAGTTTTAATTGTATCTTTTATTCGGTTAAACGCTTCAATTGTGTTGTTAAACACATCTTGCTTCATTACCGATTTTTCAGATAATAATTTTAATATGATTTCGTTTTGGTTTTGCTCATTTGATTTCATAAACGACTAATTTGATTAATAAGCTCTTGCAAACAACACCCTCTGTTGACTTGGTTTACCTGAATAAATGCAAACACCGTCTTCCAATGGGTTATTTATAGGTATACATCTAATGGTTGCTTTTGTTTCTTCTTTTATTTTTTCTTCAGTTTCCGGCGTACCGTCCCAGTGTGCATAAACAAAACCGGCCTTACTATCTAATACTTTTTTAAATTCATCATAGGTGTCAACCCTGGTAGTAAGATCCTTCATTCTTGCTTGAGCTTTTTGAAGTAATGATGATTGAATTTCCGTCAATAGGTTCTCTATGTAATTATCTAATTCAGTTAATTGGATCGTTGTCTTTGTTAAGTCATCGCGTCTCGCAACTTCAATTGTCCCGTTAGCTAAATCGCGCTCTCCTACCGTTATTCTTACAGGTATGCCCTTTAACTCATACTCTGCAAATTTCCAACCCGGACGGTGGCTGTCGCGGTCGTCATATTTCACGGAAATGTTTTTTTGTTGTAAGCGTTTTTTAATATCGTTTGCTACATCGCTTACTTTTTTTAAACCTTCTTCGCCTTTGTAAATAGGAATGATTACTACCTGTGTTGGTGCTAACTTTGGAGGAATTACTAAACCATGATTATCGCTATGGCTCATGATTAGAGCACCCATTAAACGTGTGCTAACGCCCCAACTGGTAGCCCAAACATATTCTTGTTTGTTTTCTTTGGTTACAAATTTAACGTCAAATGCTTTAGCAAAATTCTGACCTAAAAAATGAGATGTTCCTGCTTGCAGAGCTTTCCCATCTTGCATAAGTGCCTCGATACAATATGTGTCATCTGCCCCGGCAAATCGTTCATTAGCTGTTTTTACGCCTTTTATTACAGGTACAGCCATCCAATTTTCAACAAAATCAGCGTAAACATCTAACATTTGTTTAGTTTCTGCAATGGCCTCTTCTTTTGTTGCATGCGCTGTGTGTCCTTCTTGCCATAGGAACTCAGCCGTTCTTAAAAACAAACGTGTACGCATTTCCCAGCGAACAACGTTTGCCCATTGGTTAACTAAAATGGGTAAATCCCTATAGCTTTCTATCCAGGTTTTATAAGTATTCCATATAATTGCCTCACTAGTCGGTCTCACAATTAATTCCTCTTCCAACTTCGCTTCCGGGTCAACCATTAGTTTTCCTTTTTCGTTAGGATTATTTTTTAAACGGTAATGGGTTACCACAGCACATTCTTTAGCAAAACCTTCAGCATTCTTTTCTTCCGCTTCAAATAAACTCTTTGGAATAAATAATGGAAAATATGCATTCACATGACCTGTGTCTTTAAACATTTTATCTAGTGCTTGTTGCATTTTTTCCCATATTGCGTAACCATGCGGTTTAATTACCATACAGCCTCTCACGCTACTGTGGTCTGCCAAATCCGCCTCAACAACTATATCGTTATACCACTTGCTGTAATCTTTCTCCCTTGGTGTAATTACTTCGCTCATAAAATTTGTTAACTTGATGTTTATTATTACTTAATCGTTGTTACACTTGTAAATGTCCATTAAAAGTAGTAAATTTACGTATAAATCTTCCGCCATAACCTAAATTGTTATCATATGAAAAAATTATTTTTATTAGCAATTGTAACTGGTTCAGTTTTATCTTCATGTAAGTTAGAAAAAGTTACAGCTACAGATGATGCTTATGCCACACCGGTGGAGGAGAAGAGACTCGCCAAAATTAAACAAGCGGAAGAGTATAAAAAGCAAATGGAATTTGCCGCGCAAAAAGAAGCGCAAAAAGCAGCCGAACAAGAACGAATAAATAAGAATCCGTATTATCAAGACCCATCATTCAGTGGAGATGATTACTATGACCACCAATACGCATCGAGAGTAAGACGCTTTCATAATAATGTTGATGGAGCTGGTTATTATGATAATTATTACACCAACTCGTATTATTACAATCAAAACCCGGCAATGTGGGGGCAAAGTATTTACAGTACTTACAATTGGATGCCAAGTAATGCATTCAATCCCAATTTTGGTGTAGGTTTCTCTAATTGTTGGAATTGCCCTAACAATGGATGGGGATACAACAACTGGAATAACGGATGGAACAATGGATGGGGATACAACAATTGGAATAACGGATGGAACAATGGTTGGGGAAATAACAATTGGAACAACGGATGGAACAATGGTTGGGGGTATAACAATTGGAACAACGGATGGAACAATGGTTGGGGAAATAACAATTGGAACAACAACTGGGGAAATAATAATTGGAACAATGGTTGGGGTTATTATAATTCTTTTGATCCAAATAGCTCATATCAATATGGTCCGCGCGGAGCAGGTGTTGGTGGAAGTAATTCTCCTCGCAATTCATTTGCCGGAATGCAAGTACCTTCAGAGTTTGACAATGTTAGAAACCAATTTTTTAACGAAATTCAAAAACAGCAGGAGACCACTCCACGCTTTATAGAAATTAGTAAACGTGCTACTTCTAGCAACAATATTGGTAATTCCAATTCAACCGGCTCAGCCCGTTCGAATAACGCTACAAATTTTCAAACAAATTCATCTTCTAACGAAAATCCTGTAATAAATAATTCACCAAGAAACGGTGGAGTGAGAAATACCAATGCTACTCAGGATAATTCAAACCAATCCAATAATGGTGGTCGTTGGACTAATTCTAGCAGTAACGATAACAATAATAACTCAAGCGGGCAAGGAAATATCCGAAGCAATTCAGGCACGCCATCAAATACCAATTCAGGTAACCAAAATAGTGGCAGAAGCAGCAATAGTATTTGGAATTCCGGCTCTAGCGGCAGTTGGAATTCAGGTAGCAGCAGTGAAGGCAGAAGCACAAGTGGAAACAGTGGAAGTAGCGGAGGGGGAAGAAGTTCCGGCAGTGGCGGAGGGGGTCGTTCAGGTGGTAGTCCAAGATAATAATTATGTGGTACCGTATTTTATTTATCTTATCTTTCGGGTTAAGTTTCTCGGTCTATTCTCAAAATGATTTAGATGCTTTTCGTTATTCTCAGCAAGGTATTTATGGCTCTGCCAGATTTAATGCCATGGGTGGAGCTTTTAGTGCAATAGGTGCTGATGTTACTTCAGCAGCAGTTAATCCTGCCGGTTTGGCGTTATTTAGAAAAGGAGAAATTAATTATGGTGCAGCTTTGCGAACCGTAAATAATTCAACCAACTTATACAATAATGCTGTTAACGATGGCACAGCCAAGTTTGTATTTAATCATTTTGGGTTAGCATCTGCCTGGAGAAGTGAAAAAGACAAAGAGAGTCGACACGCTATAGGATTAGTTAGTGTGCAAAGGCATAATTATACCAATACCTACCAAATGGGAGGTAAAACAAATAACTCATCTATCGCCCAAGATATGATGAACATTGCAGCAAAGAAAGGGGAACCAAAAGGTTTAAATGAATATTACGAAGGATTAGGCTTTAACGGCTTATTATTAGACACAATTTATAATAAGTATATTTCATTGGTTGATTTGGGTAGAGTGGTTGATCAAAATAGGAAAATTACGCAAACCGGTAAAATGAACGAGCTTAATTTTTCTTATGCCTATTCCTATAAAGACGAATGGTATGTTGGCGCAAGTGTTGGTGTGCCTCGAATTAATTTTTCCAATACCCTAACACACACCGAACGAGATACAAATGATAGCATGCGCATAGGTTTTAATGCCAATGGCACCTTTACAACAAGTTATACGTCTTTTCCTAACGAAATAAATGATATTTATAAGAATTATTTAGGGTTTAATGCTTTAACCTACACCGAGTTTTTTGAAAGTACAGGAACAGGTTACAACATTAAGTTAGGTTTTGTCTACCGAACCGGCGATGCATTTCGTTTTAGCGGGTATTACCATTCCGGTACCAATTTTAAAATGACGGATGTATTTTATAATCAGCTAACCACAGATTGGGACAGCAAAAAAAGTGTAACCATTAAAGTACCTGAAAATGGAGGACGTTATGAATACCGAATTAAAACACCTTCACGTTTTGGTTTTGGTGCAGCCTATGTAATTAAAAAAATTGGAATAATTGCCTTGGACTATGAAGCCAGCAATTATGCTAACGCCAGAATAACCAGCGATGATTTGGGAACTTTTGACGGCGTCAACGCTGTAATAACAAATAAGTATCGTTTAGGACATTTTTTAAAAGCAGGAGCCGAGTTTAATGTAAATCCGTATTTTTTTAGATTAGGTTACAACATATTAAGCAATCCGTTAACAGGAAATTTTACCGGTAAATTTACAAGGCATTCGCCAAGCATAGGAGTTGGTGTGAGGTTTAAAGAAAATATGAGTTTGGATTTTTATGTATTACAAATGTATTACAGCGATACGTATTATTTATTTAATACCTTAAACACGAACACAACGGTCAGTACAAGACTGACTCAAGTAGGAGCAACCTTTAATATCAAGTTTAATTGATTTGTTGTTGAATTACATATTCAGAATTTAGAATACATCTCTTTAGTTATTAAGATTAGGTCATTATAAGTCATTTACGCTGAATAAAGATTGTAATTTAAGGCTTCATTTTTTGAAACCTAACATTTAATATTTAGTATAAATAAACTAAGATGGCTAAATTTTACCCTTATACGCTATTGAATCTCATTGCATCTGCCGGGCTAAGCATGGCAAAGGCACCTATTAACCGTAAGGGAATAACTTTCATTAATCGCATGAGCATTTTAAATACCTTTTTAATGCTCATTTTTTCTTTTGTATTGCCGCTATTAAATTTAACGCAGGTACTGTTTTTTACCATTCCATTTACCTTTTTATTTGCATTACCGCCTTGGTTTAATTACAAAGGTTGTTTTTCTTTTTGTCGTTATTATTTTTCAATTCTGCCTTTAATTTTTTTAGCAGGCGTATGCATTCATAATGGAGCAGCACTGGGCGATAAATATTTAATTTTAACTACAGCCATCATTCCATTATTATTATTCCGCGACAAAAAAAAGATTTACATGTTATTTGCGCTTAATGTATTGGTGTTTATTGTCATAAGCTTGTATCAACATTACTTTGAGCCTTTAATGAGTTTGTCGCCGGCTATCTCAAGAATTTATTTTAGTCTGGCATTGCTTACAGTATTTATGCTGCTTTTTTTTGTCATACTTTATTTTAGAGGTTATACTGATGCTTATGAGGCAGAATTAGAGGAGAAAAATAGAATAATCAGCTTAAAAAATCATGAGATTATTGATAGTATTATATATGCCAAACGGCTTCAAGAGGCGATTATGCCGCCGGTAAAAGAAATATATGATCACGTACCTGAGAGTTTTGTACTGTATCGCCCCAAAGACATCGTTGCGGGCGATTTTTATTTTGCAGAACAACGTGATGATTATTTTTTTGTAGCTGCCGCTGATTGCACCGGACATGGTGTGCCTGGTGCAATGGTTAGTGTTGTTTGTAGTAATGCATTAAATCGGGCGGTAAACGAACTTGATTTAATTCAACCGGGAGAAATACTTGATAAGGTAACAGAATTGGTAGTATCTACATTTAAAAAAAGTAATCATGATGTGAAAGATGGAATGGATATTTCTTTGTGCGTAATTAATATAAGAACCGGTGAAGTTGCATGGTCTGGAGCTAACAATCCATTATGGTATATTTGTAATGAAGAAATTACAGAGATTAAAGCTACCAAACAGCCTGTGGGGAAAAGTGACTCATACAAAAATTTCACAACTCATTTACTGAAACTAACGAAGGGTACTTTACTTTATTTATTTACTGATGGTTTTGCTGATCAGTTTGGCGGGCCTCAGGGTAAAAAGTTTAAATACAAACAGCTTGCCGATTTAATTTTGAACAATAAAAATTTGGCTATGTCAGAGCAATGTAAATTATTAGAACAAGCTTTTTTAAAGTGGAAAGGAAATTTAGAGCAAGTAGATGATGTTTGTGTAATTGGTTTGAAACTTTGATTATTCAACAAGTCAATTTTATTATAAGGAAAGTTACTATTTCTTCAATTCTGTTAGCTCTGTTTTACCGGTATATTTCCCATTTTCCTTATAACTTTCAGTTTTAACTGTTCCAACATTTGGGTTAAACCAATTAATACTTTTTACTTTAATTGTAAACATGGTTTTTATTTCAACATCTTCGGTAATTTTATAACATTCATAAGTTCCTGCCGGCGTTGTGATATTTTCTTTCGCTTCAATCTTTCTATTACTGATTTTAACACTCATTTTCATCATCGGCATTTCATTTCCTTCCTTAGTTTTGAAAGTAAAATTAACATGTGCATCTTTTAAATTATTACCAACTACTAAATCAGACGGCATTTCTTTTTCTGCGCCCTCTACAACCATTTCAAAGTCTTTGTATGCCTCAGCCTGTTGATCGGGCATCATCATTTTAAGATCAAAATATAAAGTTCCTTTATCACATTTAATCGTATAATTACTGGTTGTACTTAGTTTACCTTTTTTATCATAATTTTCTTGCGTGGCACTTACTGTGGCTCCATTAGTTGTTTTCGTTACCTTGGTGTAAGACGTTTTCGTTGTTCCTATAAGTTTGCCATCAGAATTATAACTCGTCATGGTTGATTGTGAACCTTCTTTAAAAAACAATAAACTACTGCAATCCGCTGGTAAAAAAGAAAAACTTGTGATAATGATCGCAAGAATAACAAATAAAGCTATTTTTTTCATTTTATTTAATGTTGATTATTCTTATGTATTTAACTATTATAAACATGATATAAGATTATTGAGTCTTATTAATAATGTTAATTTTAGATTCACCAATTACCCTAAACGCAGTTCTTCTGTTTTTTTGGTGGGCGGCTTCAAATTCTTCACTCTTAGGAACCATTTTATTAATTTCACTCTCAGGAATAATTGGTTTGGTTTCTCCGTAACCGGTGGCCTTGATGCGTTTGGCCGATATTCCTTTACTAACCATGTAATCAACACAACTTTGAGCCCTCCCTTGAGATAATTTCATGTTATAAGCATCGTTACCACGTGCGTCGGTGTGTGAGCTTAACTCAATATCTAAATTGTCATTTACTTTTAAGACTTCTACAATTTTATCAAGTACTTCCATTGATTTAGGACGTAGCGTAAATTTATTAAAATCATATTCTACACCTTCAATTTCAATATCGCCTTCTGGAATTTTACCAAGAAAGAAATCTCGTAAAAAAACTTCGCTTTCTGTTTTTCCTTTGGTTGCAACCTCGTTAGCTTTACCAAAGTAGCCGGTTTTTTGAGCTTTCATGAAATATTCCATGTGGGGCTTCAATGGAGTAGAGTAGAAGCCTTTGTCATCCGTAATAACAAAGAACGGTTCTTCACCGTCATGCACATCTTTAATTGTTACCAAAGCACCGGGTATACCTTCATTTGTTTCTTCGTCAAAAACAATACCTTCAACTGAAAAAACGATCGGCTCGTTTTCATAACTAAAAATTTTATAACAATGTCCGCCTTCACAATCAATTCTATCACTTGAAAAGAAACCTTTTGTACCTAGGCGCTCCATTATGAAGTAGGCATCATCTTTACTGGAATTAATTGGCGCGTTTAAATTCTTGGGCAAGGAATAAGTACTGTCATCCACATTTAAACTTGATTTAAACACATCAAATCCTCCTAAACCATTCCAGCCGGTAGAGCTAAAGTAAAGTGTATTACTAATAGTATGCATAAATGGAGTGATTTCATCTCCGGGCGTATTAATTGCGCTACCTAAATTTTTTGCTTCACCTATTGCACCTGTTTCACTAATATTAGCTACCCAAATATCAAAGCCTCCTAGTCCACCTGGTCTGTTTGACGAGAAGAATAATTTTGTCCCGTCAAAACTTACAAATGGGTTTTGCGATTTGTAACCGGGCATATTAATGTTTGTTCCTAATTTCATGGCTTCAAAAAACTTTCCTTCAACCGAACGTGCCATGTAAATAAAAGCTTCAGTTCTATTGTTATCACTCCATCTTGTAAAAAGCATTACTTCATCCGGTGTAAATACGCCAGAACCTTCATGTAATGCAGTATTTACCGGTCGGCCAAAATTAACAGGACGTTGCCAAATCGTGTCATCAATTGTTGTTTGATACAAGTCGCAATAATATTTTGAGTCTTGTTTTGCGGGATCTGTAACAACACCACCTCTTCTGGAGCTTGTAAAAATCACTTTGTTGCCATTTAGTGAATAGCTGGTTCCAAAGCTACTTGTGCCTCTATTAAAAACCATCGTATCCATTAAACGGACTTTAACCATTTTTCTTACCAAAGAGGAATCGAGTGCGAAATAGCAACTGGATTGTTTTTTAGCGGAAAGTTTGAGTAATGAATCAGTTCCTACTCCTGTATTCATGTATTCGTCAAACACCTTCAATGCTTCTTGATATTGCTTTAAATTCATTAAAGAAATACCATAGTAATATGGCGCATCCGGGTATACTTTTCGTTCAACACATTTTTTGTAGGCAGGCACTGCATGCTGATAATCATAATTTAAACGGTAGCTTTGTGCTAAACGATAAAGGATATAGTCATATTTACTGGAGTTAACAAAGGTTTCTTTAACTGTATTTACACTATCTTTGCGTTTAGTTACTTTAAGTTCAGGAACTTTAAACAATGATTTCATTTTTAAATTAACAAGTTGAGCCTCGTAAGGCAAAACATAATTTCTTAGTACTGTGGTATCATCAATAACTTTGGCATAATATGCGGCTGCTGTTGCATAGTCAGCTTTTGAATATGCATTGTCTGCAATTTCAATCCATACTTTTTTAGATTGAGAATATAGTACATTAACAAAAAATAGACTAAAAATAAGTAAGCTTAGGTGATGTTTGAGTTTCATATAGGTTATAAACGAGGGCAGTTTTTAATTTCTTGATTTTTTGATTTTTTTCCTAAATAGGTGATGCCAATTTCAAAAGCACCACGTGTTTTAGAGGTGTTTCTTAAACCGGAATAGTTAAAATCATATGAAATTTTGGCTATGTAGTTATCTTTCCTGAAACCAACACTTCCAATACCGGCATCATTCGGTCTTATAATTAAACTTGCCAAAGCATAAAACTTTTCACCTTTAAAGTAATAACCGGCATCTAGTGCCACGGTTTGTTGAAGAATATTTTTTTGGTTATAGATTAAAATTTTTGGTGTTATAAAAAACAATTCGCTCACATTAATTCTAACACCTGTGTGCATAAAGAAACGCATTGGTAAGCGGTTGCTACTACCAAAAAAAGTTTCTTTTGGCTGTGTGAGGTTAAATCCACTAATTCCTAAAAATGGATTGATGCGAGATTGTTGCTTTGCATAATAGTATAGCGCACCAAAATTAACTGCTTCTTGAAATTGCGCTTGTCGGTTAAAATTTTCATTATTATTAATGCTCTTGTCAAAACTACCCCCATCTATGGTACTCCATTGGTTATCAAAAGAGAATATTTGATATTCCATCCTTTTTTGAGTGAATCCGGCTTGAAGTCCTAACGACAAATTATGGTATTTGTTTTTGTCGAGGGGTACAGCATAAGATGCAGAGCCTAAGGCTTGAAATACATTGTAATTTCCAAAACCAGCTCTCATGTTGCTAATTTGACCGCCAAAGCCCCATTTGCCTTTTGGTAAATCAAAACTAACTAGACCGGTTGTAAATGGTTTATAAGCAATGGCATTCCACTGATTGCGGTAGTGCATATGCAAACGCATTTTACCATCAACTAACCCTGTCATGGCCGGGTTAAGAAAGAGTGGTGCCATGTCATACATACTCAAGTGGAAATCTTGAGCTTTAAATGTGTTGCAAAACAGAGACTGTAATACAATCAGTAATATTGAAATTCTTTTCATGTTTATCTTATTAAGGTAACGTCACCATGTTTTTTAATAACGCGATTATTGTACATGTCAGCCTCGAGGGTCCAAACGTAAACGCCTACAGGTTGCTGTATACCATTTTTAGTGCCATCCCAACCTTTCTTTTGGTCATTTGTTTCAAACAATAATTCCCCCCAATTATTATAAACTTTAAATACGAGTTTATCAAATGGACCTCCTTTTACAAAAAGTAAATCATTGTTATTGTCATTATTTGGTGTAAAAGCAGTTGGTACTTGTGGCAATAAATTTACTTCAATACGTTTACTTGTGGTGTCACTGCAACCATTTGTATCAAACACTGTTAAGGTAATTACAAAACTACCCGGATTCAAAAACGAATGTGTAGGATTTTGACTGAAACTACTACCTGATTCATCACCAAAGTTCCAGCTCCAACCTGTTACACCTCCCGTAGGTGTTGAAAAATCTGAAAAGTAAACCGGTTCTTGCGCAACAGTAGGATTATTTGTCATTCCAAATTCAGCGTTTGGTTTTGGATTGATGGTAATTAATTTAGACACGGTTGCTGAGCAAGAGCTGTTACTTGTTGCTGTTAGTATAACGTTGTAGGTATTGGCTAAAGAATATGTATAGCTTGGGTTTTTAATAGTGCTTGTTCCACCAGCAGCGTCTCCAAATTGCCAGAACCAACCGGTAATATTACCGGGTGTTACAAAGCTGCTGTCTGAGAACATAGCTCCTAAACCCTGACAAGCATTTTTAAGTGAGAAGTTTGCAATTGGTAAAGAATTAACTGTTATTCTTAAGCTTGTGGTATCAGAGCAAGTGACATTAGATGCATTGGTTCCTGTAACAGTTAATGTTATTACATAGCTGCCACTATTAGTGTACGTAAATATTGGATTTGAAAAACTCGAAACGCTGGTTGGACTTTGACCAAAATTCCAGTTATAGGTTAAGCCGCTTGTACCATTAGCTAAAGAGTTATTTGTAAACAAAACCGGATCATTTGCACAACGCCTTGCACTGATTGAAAATAAGGCTTCAGGAGAATCGACAAAAGTTACTGCTAATGTTTGACTGGATGGAGGACAATTATTACTTAGTGCTTCTAATCTAATAATGACAGTGCCTGCACTCAAATTTGCAGCAGTTGGAAAGTACTGGGTATTTAATGAAATTGAATTAGGCGTAAACGTTCCGGGAGCACTTGTAAATGGTGCACTCCAATTAAAACTATTGAAATTACCTGTAATGGTTCCTGTTAATGGGATAGGGGCGTTTCGGCAGACAGAGGTGGTTGTAGAGGTTATTTGAACAAGTGGCGCTTGAGAGATACGCACGCGCACTGTGTCGGAACTAGATGGTGGGCAAATTCCTCCCGTTGTAGTTAAAAAGAATTTTATCTCACTTAAATTTTGATCATTTGTACTTAAAGTATAAGATGCATTAGAAGTTGGTATTTGTGTAAAAGCTCCTGTGCCATTGTAAGTGGCCCAATTTCCGGGTAACCCTCCCGAAATAGTTCCACTCAATGCAACTAATGAAGTTGTAGAACAAATTGTTCCGGTTGCGCTGGTTAAAATATTTGGTTGAGGAATAATATTTAATGTTGAGGTTGTGCTAACTGGCGCACAGCCATCTTGACCTGGCAATGTAACTGTAAAAATGATATTACTGAGTGTATAATCAGAAACACTTAATTGATAGGTTGGAATCAATGTTTGATTAGTTGGAAAAAACAAACCGGTTCCGGTTCCTGTGTTCCAAGTTGGAGCCAACGTTGATCCAATTGCTGTTGCAGAAAGCGTAATTACACTTTGATTGGTACATGCAAATGTACTGGTTGTTGAAATTTGTGGAGGGTTAATGAATGTTACAGTTAAATTAGTAGATGTATTAACACATCCCGGATTAGGCCCTGAACTTGTTAATGTGAAATTAATAATACCGGCAGTAATATCTGTAGAAGACGGAGTATAAGTAGTTATTGGTCCTGGCACGCCGTAAATACCGCCGTTTCCACCTGTCCAATTAGCAGATAATGCAGTACCCGGTAAAACTGAAGCTGCCAAATTGAGAAATGTCACATTGTTTTTGCAAACCGGTGCAATAGTGTTGGTGATTGTAATTTGTGGTTGTTTATTAATTGTTACAGTGGCCGTATTGCTAACCGGCTCACAACTTCCAACGGAAGTTAAGGTAAAATTAATATTGGTTGACAGAGCATCGGAAGATGAAAAGAAATAAGGTACTGATACGGTGTTTAAAGTAGATGTATAAACTGGTGAAAAGGTGCCGCTCCCACTTGTAGTCCAAATACCAGTGATAGCACCTCCAGTTACTGTGCCTGTTAATAAAACAGAAGGCGTTCCGGCGCATACCTGAACTGTTGGTTGTGTTACAACTTGTACTTTTCTTAAAAAGGAAGACATGTAGTGAAATAACCCGCCCGTAGAGGCATTTCCGCCAAATACACCTAAGGCAAAATCATTTGGTGAAGGAAAAGCAGCAGAAGTATATGTATTTAGGATTGTATAGGTGCCAATTGGGCAGGTTACCAAACTCGTTAAATTAAGTTGAGCTCCCCAGAACGGTCCACCAATAAGGGTTGTAGTTCCGGGAACTTGAACAAAGGCTGTGCTTGGAACCGGAATGGATAGGGTACCCGTACTATTTGTTAAAGTAAATGAATTTTGTGCACCGTTTTTGCACAACAGGTTAATATAAAATCCTTGGTCGTTTGTTCTCGAAAAAGCAACTAAACTTGATCCTGCGCAACTCAGCGGAGGAAGGATTGCCTCACCTAATTCACAACCGGTACCGGAAGCATGCAAGCAATATACTTTTTTTGTTGAACTAATAAAAGTTAAGGGCTGTGTGGTTTTGTAATGATAGGTATCACCTTTATTCATTAATGTGGTTGTGGTTACACCATCATTAATCGTTAGTTGCGTAAAATTATCAGTTGCAACAACATAAGCACCTTCATGTTCCGGCCCATTCATAAATCCTTTGTTCAAGATGTAATCACGCCCAGTAATTTCAACCGGTACAATTTGATCACCCATTAAATCAAAACATCCTGTTACCCCTCTAACTGAGTCATCTGCTACAGTAACACAAATATCTTTATCGGAACTGATGGCAGTACCACTTAAATTATTTCCAACAACATTGGTATTTTGAAATGTATTTTCAATGGTGTAAACATCTCCCGGGTTAACTAATAAAACACTATAGGTTATGTTGGCTGGATGACCGACAACTGTTGTTTTCGGCAGTATCCAAACTGTTGTGTTAGCTTTGGTTGCAACAATATTAATTTGTTGTTTTGGTTGTGTTACAATCGCATCTCCATTTAAATCGCCGCCTAATGTTTGGTTAAACCACCTGGTTTGAAATGGGCAAAAGAAATCTTTACCAAAGCCATTTTGACCTTTTAGTGAGAAAGTTTCTGGATTAAAAAAGTTAGTTGCACGTGTAATAACATCGTAAACAACAGTTATGTTGGCGTTTGTATTTGCCGGTACTGTTGGGTTTGTTGCAGCTGAAATGTACAATCCATATGGCAAAACTGTGTTAGCCGGGCGCGATTCCCAAAAATTGTAACCGAGAGAACTTGCATTCGCAATTTTGTTTTTCCACATCGTGTAATCAAAAGTTCCGGTGAAATCCAGAACAAAAGTTGTATCATATTTATTTGGCCCACTTAAAGCAGGTTGCCTAAATCGCACAACCGTTCCAGGTTGTCCTGAAAAATGGAATTTGATATCATCTTTCCACCAATGGTCAGGCGTTACCCAAGGTGCCGCGAACCAAAAACTGGTGTCAATTTGTGCGGATAAATTTACCGTGTTGGCGATAAAAATAAAAAACAGTATGACTAATTTATTTTTTTTCATCTTCAGTTTTTTTGTTTTTTAAGTTACTTTTAATTGAATTGTCAATGTTATTAAATTCTTCTTCATCAGCATCTAACACTTTATCAGTGGTGGTTTTAAGTTTTTTGGCAGCTTTACTAAACTTCAAAACAATTTCGTGTGAGCCAGTTGAGTAATTTTGTAGTTGCGTTGTTGTGTAATCGTAAGCATAGGCTACAGTGAATTGATCCATAATGGTTGCTCCAATCATACCTGATAGAGACGCATTTTGACGATAGTTAAATGCAACCCAATAACTGTTTTTGTAGGTTAATTTCAAATTACCTTCTATTTGGTATGGTGCCGGTGAATTAAATCTTGCTAAAATACTTGGCTGCAATACCCATTCTTTTTTCTTTTTATCTAACGTAAAGTTGTAACCTGTACTAACGTAGTTGTGCGCAGTTAGTTTGCCGTTTGCATTACTCCAATTAATTCTTGAACTAACCAGCGAAAGGCTGCTGAAGCTGAAGAAAAATTTAGATGAATAAAGATATAATCCGGCATTCGCATCAAATACATTCGCATTTAAAATATTACTTCTTAAAAACGGATCATCTAAATCTGTTGGATAAGGTTTTGCATCATAGATCTTAACATTATACTGAGCGGCACCTGCACTAATTCCAAAGCCCAATTTGTAATTCTTATTAAGTTTTAAATGATATGCATATGCTCCTGAAAACGCAGTTTGATTTAATAAACCAACACGGTCATTCATAACTGTACCACCAATAGCCATATTTGGTTTCTTTTTTAAAGTACCATATCCATTCAAATAAGCAGTTCTTGGTGCGTCTTCAAATCCATTCCATTGTTGCCTATATTGTAAAGCATACTCTTGACCTTGGAATACGCCTGCATATGCCGGATTATACAAAAAAGGATTATTGATGAAATTCGTAAATAAGGTTTGTTGTTGTGCATTAACTAACCATGCATAACAAATTAAACCCAAAATAATATATAATTTTAACTTCATGTTTTACTTTAATAAGGTTACTGTTCCTTTGAAGATTCTATCTTCGTTATCTTTTAATTTTATCACGTAAAAATATGCACCAACAGGTAAAGGGTTTCCTTTATAACTTCCATCCCATGCATTGGAATACCCTGTACTTTTATACAGTTCTTCTCCCCAACGATTAAATATTGAAATTTCGGCGTTAGGATAAAACACATTTATAAAATCGAGTCGCCAAATATCATTTTTGCCATCATTGTTTGGTGAAATCATATTTGGAATCAGCTTAGTGATTTCTGATGCAACATTGTTTATTCTAACTATATTGGTGAATGAACTAATGCAACCAAATTGATCGGTAATAGTTAAAGAAACAGTATATGTTCCATTAGCTGTGTAAGTTGTACTAGGGTTTTGAATGGTGCTGGTTTCACCATTACCAAAATTCCAAGCCCAGGATACAGCCGCTATACTGGAGTCAATAAAAGCAATGTTACTTGTTAAACTAACTAAATTACTTATAGAATAAACAAACTTGGCAACTGGTCTTGGTGTAATATTAACCGACTTGGTAATGCTACTTTGGCAATTATTAGTGCTCGTTACAACATGTGTAATGTTATAAATGCCTTGACCCGGAAAAATCAATGATGTATCCTTTGCAAAGGAAAAACCAAAACCACCAAAATCCCAATAATACCCATTAGCTGAAATAGAGCCCGGAGCTTGTATGGTTGACAAATCTGTGAAATTAATTTTTTGAGCCGAGCCAGAGCATTCTCTGCCAATTGAAAAGCTTGCTGTAGGTAATCCATAAACAGTTGCAATTCTGGTTACAGAATTGGCACACCCATAATTATTTTTAACTTCCAAAGTTGTTGAATATGTTCCCGGAGCAGTATAGGTTATTACAGGGTTAACAGTGGTTGAGGTAATCCCGTTTCCGAAATTCCATAACCAAGAGCTTAAAGGAGTTGGATAAGAGTTAATAGATAAGTCAATAAAATTAGAAGGCTGATTTAAACAAACAGGACTAACGGTAAAGTTAGCACTAGGTTCATCTCTAAAATCAATTCTGATTTGGTCGCTCGCACCAAAACACAAACCATTTGAAGTAGTACTAAAACTTAGTACAACAAAGCCATTAGCTGTTTCTGTTGGGGTTGCAATATAGGTTGGTGTTAAAGATGTTGGCGTATTTGTAAAAGTTCCACTTCCGCCATACCATACACCTGTGCTTGTTGCAGTACCCGAAATGATTGCGTTTAAAGCAACTATTGGAGCGTTTTTGCAACTATTCAGATCAGGTCCAACATTTACACTTGGTGGTTGGGTGAAAATAACGTTCACACTATCCATTACAGGTTTACATTGTTGGTTGTTGGTACTTACCAGTCTAAGTTTTACAGTTCCTGCAGCTATATCAGCAGCACTCGGAATATAATTGTTGATTAATGACAAGTTATTTGGTATAAAAACGCCAGTTCCAAAAGTTTGCCATTGACCTGTGCTTGTGGTTGTACCGGAAATAATTCCCGATAAGAAAACGGTTGGATTATTGGCGCATCTAAGAATTGGATTAATAGAGCTGGCATATACTTTCGGAGCTTTCCGAACAGTTATTTTTAATGTATCTCGTTCATTATTGCAACCCGGCGTGTTGGTACTAGTGAGTACCAATTTAATTAATGCAATTGAGGTATCAGTATTTGAAAGGTTATAAATGCTGTTTAAGACGCTGGCCCCCGGTACAAACGTTCCATTAGCAGGTGCTACTGCATTCCATATACCTTGATTGGATGAGCTGATTACATTGCCTCCTAATTGAACAGTTCCGTTGTTAGAACAAATTGTTTGGGCTAATCCCGGGTTAACAATTGGAGGTTGTTTAATGTGTAATTTAAAGGAGTCAATTTTATTCGGGCAAATGCCGGTGCTAGTTAATACAAATTTTATAATACCGCCCACTGTTGTTGGTGTTGGCTTTACGAGTGTGTCAATTAGAGCAGGTGTGTAAACATTACTGGTGTATGTTGTTAAGGATGAACCAAAAGTTCCAAAACCATTATATGACCAAACACCTGTATTGGGACCACCTCCAATAATGCCAGCTAAAGTGTAAGTTGTATTACCACAAATAGTAGCACTTGGCACTGCACTTGCTTTTACAAAAGTTTCACTTCCAAATTCACTTCCAAATGCGTAAGAACTGCCGCCAGCAGTGCCGCCATTATGCGCAGCAGCTCCAAATAAATCGCCGGCATTTCTTAAAACGTTATGTGAATTAACCGGAATTTGGGAGGTAGTAAAATACAATCTTGCAGCAACTAAATCACCGGCGGTGCCTGGCACAGTTGTAAAACTTGAAGGTGAAATAGGAACCGGTGTTCCATTACTAGTTAACGTAAAAGTACCTTGATTTCCATTTCTGGTATATAGTTGAAGATTTAAGGAATCTGCACTTAATCTGACAAATGTGTTGGTATAAGATCCGGCACAATATGCAGCTGGTAACTGTGCACCACTTAATTTACAACCGTAACCTGCCATTTGAAATAAATAAGTTGGTTTTCCTGTTTTGATGTAAGTTAAATTAGAAATGTTCACAGAATATGTTTCGCCACTATTAATTAACCAACTTGCAGAACCAGTTGGTGTATTAATTGATAAACTTGTGCCATTTTCCGGAGCTAGTATATATGCCACTTCGCTTGAAGCAGTTCCTCTTATAAGCACATAATCCTTGCCAATCTCAGAGGTATTTGTGATTTGATCAGCAAATGTGGAATGACAAGCTGTATTGGTGGAAACTGCACCGTTGATTGTTATGGCAATCGGTTTGTCTGCAGATACAATACTTCCTGCAAGCTCGCTTGGGTTTACGACACCATTGTCTCTCATTGAAAAAGTCTGTCCTTGAGTTAAGGTAATAGCAAAGGTTACGTTTTTAGCTCTGCCAATGCAGGCAGCCCTTGGCGTAATTAAAACAGTAGTTAAGCTGGCACTGGTTGCAACAATATCAAATCCAACACCAACATCTGTAAAGGTTGTGGTGCTACTGTATGTGTTTGGAAATGGCAAATAAAAATCTGTACCAAGTGCACGCTTGCCTTTAAGAGATAGGAGTTCTTTGTTTCCTGAAGAAGTAATTGAATAATAAGCGTTAATTGGGTTTGTAGAACTAATGTAGATACCTTTGTTAGAAACCGAGTTAGTAGGTGAACTTTCAATTGCTGTAATAGAAGATGTTAAATTTACCAATGATGTTGTATTAGCTGCGATAACAAAACTAAAGTTGAGTGCCGCCACATTGGCAGGTTGTCTAACATAAACAGTGCTCGGCAAAGTCCCGGTTTGAATATGAAGCCCGATTGGATTGTCACCCATCGTAGAAGAAATATTAGGAGCAACGAACCAAAAACTCGTATCTTGTTGAGCGTTAATTGATAATGGTCCTATAATTAGAGTAAGGAAAGTGAATAGCCTTTTTATCATGTTATCTGTATGAAAGCAATGTTTTAAACTACGAATATAAAAAAAATATAGAGAAAACATAAAAATATATAAAAATTTGACCAATAATCGTTAAAAATGACCATTTATTGATAATTTGGTGATTTAATCTTGTAAAATATTAATGTGGCAATTGAAAAGAGTTTAGTAGAACCATTTAAAAATTTAGAATTACTTGCAAAACAGGTTGTTGAAGGGTTTATTACGGGTTTACATAAAAGCCCTTTTCATGGTTTTAGTGTAGAATTTGCAGAACATAGATTATACAACAAAGGTGAAAGTAGCAAGCACATTGATTGGAAATTGTTTGCTCGTACAGATAAGTTATTTGTCAAACGATACGAAGAGGAAACAAATTTACGTTGCCAATTGGTTATAGATTCTTCAGCCAGTATGAATTTTCCGGTTGATCAACCGAATACGAAGCTAACTTTCAGTATTTATGCAGTAGCTGCTTTATGCGAATTGTTAAAACAGCAACGTGATGCTTTTGGATTAACACTTTTTGATCGTGAAATAAATAAACATTACCCGGCAAAAAGTAGTCCTTCGCATCAAAAACTAATTTTAAATGAATTGAATGATTTACTTGATAAGGGGGCTAAAACAGGATTAACTAACGCAGCTGAATCAATAAATCAAATAGCTGAGGTAATCCATCAACGCTCTTTGGTAATTATTTTTAGTGACATGTTCGAGTCATCCGATGACATTGAAAAGCTTTTCTCTGCTATGCAGCATTTAAAATATAAAAAACATGAAGTAGTTTTATTTCATGTGACTGACAAATCAAAAGAACTGGATTTTGAATTTGAAAACAAACCTTATCATTTTATTGATTTAGAAAGTGGCGAAGAAATAAAACTTAATCCAAATCAGGTTAAAGAAGATTATTTAGCTAAAGTAAGTGGTTTTTATGAAAATTTAAAAAACCGTTGCGGTATGTACAAGATTGATTTTGTGGAGGCTGATATTAACAAAGGATTTAACGAGATTTTATACACTTATTTGGTTAAGCGTGCGGCAATGCTTTAACCCGGAAAACTATTTTGCATCACAATTTTAAACCATGATGTAAAGTCTTGAGGCTTATTTTTAATCCATGCTCTTAAATCAATTAAACTAATCCACTTATAAGCATTCACCTCATCCTTATTAATTACCGGACTTTCATTGTGCTTACCCACAAAAACATGATCAAGTTCATGTTCAGTTAAATCATTGTCGAAATCGGTTTTGTAAATAAAACTTGTTTGATGCGTTAACTCCGTTTCAATACCCATTTCTTCTTTTAGCCTTCTTTTGGCGGCACTTATTAATTCTTCTCCAGGACGCGGATGGCTGCAACAAGTATTGGTCCATAAACCGGCACTGTGGTATTTTGAAAATGCTCTTTGTTGCAATAGCATTTCATTCGTCTCGTTAAAAACAAAAACCGAAAATGCACGATGAAGCAAACCTTTTTGGTGTGCTTCCATTTTTTCCATTGTTCCAACAGGTTGGTCGTTCTCGTTTACAAGTATTACGTATTCTGTCATTTAATTTTATCTAATTCACTTTGCTGAATTTGTTTTGTTGCCAAAAGATAACTGGTAATTTTTAGGTACAATTCACCATCATTTGTTTTTATTTTGCCTAAGTTAGATAAAATATATTTTTTGTCAGAAATAATTTGTTTGTTATAATTTAAAATTGAAGGCACATTGGATTGCAAAACAAATCTTATGTACCTTGTTTCTACAGAAGAAGTATCCGCCGCTATTGCTTTTTCCAAAAGGCCTTTGCCTTCATTAAATAAACTCAGCTTAGATGCAGGATTAAATTTGTACTTTGCCGAGGTCATTACAGCACTGGCATAGTAAGCCAGTTTAACATTACCGGCAATTTGATTTTGAGCTGAAGTGCTTATCTCCTTTAATTTAAGCACATGTACCTCCTGATAACTTATTTTTTCAAATAAATTTCGCATTTCGCTTAAAGAGGTTGAGTTTAAAAAAGGAATTAGAAGTATAAAAGCAAATAGTTTCATTATAAAAGATTCAAACTATTTCTAACGTAACTTTTGGCAAACAACGCCACTTTTTGTCCATTAGGAATTCGAATTCTTTCATCTAGAATTTGACTGGCAGGGGTATTTTTTATTTTATTAAACAATGATTTGTAATAAATATAGGCCACATAAACGCCAAGTCTGGCCTTCTTTGGAAGCATTTTAATACCAGTGAGGCCTTTATCAAAATCGGCAGCTATGTCTTTTTCAATTTCTGCTTTGGTTGATGCATCAAAGTTTTCGAAACTAACATTTGGAAAGTAAACACGGCCCATTCCTTTGTAATCGGCTTGTAAATCGCGCAAGAAATTAATTTTTTGGAATGCACTGCCCAGAGCCATTGCCTCAGGCGTTAATTTTTTGTACAAATCCTCGTTGCCTTGAACAAATACCTTTAAACACATTAAACCAACAACTTCTGCACTGCCAACGATATATTCTTTGTAAGCTTCAGCTGTATACTCCCGTTTATTAAGATCCATCTCCATACTTTTTAAGAAAGTTTCGATGAGGTCGTGATCAATATTGTATTTATTTACCACCCATTGAAAGGCATTCAGGATGGGGTTAAGGCTTATTTTGCGTTCAATAGCTGTATAGGTGTCTTTTCTGAACTCCTCTAAAAGAACCTTCTTGTCGTAGTCATGAAATGTATCAACAATTTCATCTGCAAACCTAACGAAACCATAAATACTGTATATAGGATGGTGAAATTCCTGACTTAAAAAGCGGATACCTAAACTGAACGAGGTGCTGTATTGCCTTGTTACCATTTTACTGCTTTTAATTGAAACTTCGTCAAACAATGCTTTCATAGATTTAGTTGTTTTTGTTTAAATAATTTACTACTTGCTCGGCAGCTAATTTCCCTGAGATTAAAGATGGAGGTACGCCGGGACCTGGGACAGTTAACTGACCTGTGTAAAACAAGTTTTTAACCTTTTTGTTTAAGATGCTTGGTTTTAAATGTGCAGTTTGCATCAAGGTATTTGCTAAACCATAAGCGTTACCTTTGAATGAATTATAATCTTCAACAAAATTACTTGGAGCATACGAGCGTTTATAAACAATGTTCTCTTTAATATTTGAACCGGTTTTAGCTTCTATTCGTTTGATAACAAGGTCAAAATAGTTGTTTCTGATATCTTCGGTATCTTTTAAGCCGGGTGCAACTGGTATCAGAATGAATAAATTTTCATGATTTTCAGGTGCTACGTGTTTATCTGTTTTGTTTGGGTTGCAAACGTAAAATAATGGTTTATCAGGCCATTTAGGTGATGAGTAAATATCCTTGGCATGCTGCGAAAAATCCTCATCGAAAAACAAGTTATGATGCAAAAGCTGATCAATTTTTCCTCTAACGCCAACATAATAAATTAAGCAACTAGGAGCCATTTTGCGACTTTCCCAATACTTATCATCATATTTTCTTGAATCTTTTGGAAGTAAAGTTTGTTCTGTGAAATGATAATCGGCACTGGATATTAATGCTGAAAATCCATTTTTGTTTTCAGCTAATTTTATTGATTTCGCTATCTTATCTGTAACGTTAATGGCAGTTACATTGGCATTGTTGACAAACTTAACGCCAAGCTCAAGCGCCAGTTGATGCATTCCATCGATGATTTTTTTCATACCCCCCATAGGATACCAGGTACCCAATGCTAAATCGGCATAATTCATTAAGCTATACAAGGCTGGGGTATGTTGTGGTAAAGCACCTAAAAATAAAACAGGAAATTCAAGCAATTGAATGAGTTGCTCATTTTTAAAAGAAGAGCGTATGTGTTGACTCATACTTTTAAAAACGTCTAATTTAAATAAGCCTCCTATTAATTTTGAGTCAATTAATTCATTGATCTTAATACCCGGTTTGTATACTAAGTTATGAATCCCGACCTCGTATTTATATTTTGCTTCATCTAAAAAAGTTTTAAGTTTTGAACTGCTGCCAGGTTCAATTTTTTCAAATAAATGATATAACTCTTCAAGGCTGGATGGCACATCAATATGAGAATTCTGATAATAAACCCTGTAACCCGGCGATAAACGTTTTAACTCGTAATAATCACTTACTTTTTTACCAAAATCATTAAAAAATCGTTCAAAAACATCAGGCATCCAATACCAGCTTGGACCCATATCAAAACTGAATCCATTTTCAGTGTACATCCTTGCTCGGCCGCCCACTGTATCATGTTTTTCGTAAACCGTTACATTATAACCCCACTTGGCAAGGTAACATGCAGCTGATAATCCAGAAAAACCGGCACCAATTATGGAGATGTTATGATTCATGACTTGTTGTTTAATAAAGATAAACAAAAGAGTTGTACTTTTGTTTAATCTTTTGTATTAAATTTTAAACAATCGCTAAAACTATAAATATCATTGGGTCCGGATTCGGTTCCTTATCTGCGGCTATTAGGTTAGCAAGCCTTGGTTTTAATGTAACGGTTTTTGAAAAAAACGCCTATCCCGGCGGTAAATGTTGCGAAATAAAAATTGATAATTACCGATTTGATAAGGGACCTTCTCTTTTTACTATGCCTCAGTTAGTTGATGAATTGTTAGCTTTTTCTCCACAAAAAATTGAGTTTAAGTATGAAAAACTAAGCACCATTACACACTATTTTTACGAGGATGGATTAATGGTTACAGGTTTTGCCAATGCTGATGCTCTGGCGGAGGAATTGCATGTTAAATTAGGAGAGGAAAAAGAACAGGTAAAGGCTCATTTAAAGGAAGCTTCTTTCTTTTATAAGGTAACGGCGCCGGTTTTTTTAACACAATCAATCCATAAATTTAAATACCTTTTTAATTTAAATACACTCAAAGGCATCTTATCATCATATCGTTTAAGGTTGTTTAGCACCATGCACGCGGTGAATACTAAACGCTTTAAAAACGAAAAAACAGTTCAGCTATTCAATCGTTTTGCAACTTATAATGGTAGCAGTCCATACATGGCTCCGGCGCTACTAAATATTATACCACACCTTGAATCGTCTATGGGTGCATATTTACCAAAAAAAGGAATGAGTGATATTTCTCACGTTTTGGTTGCATGTGCAAAAGCATTAGGCGTTAAGTTTTTATTTAATCAAACAGTTACCAAAATTTTGCTTGAAAATAATAGTGCAATTGGATTAGTAAGCAATGGTGAAGTTTTTAAGAGTGACCTAACGCTCGCAAATTCAGACATGCACGCTGTTTACAAAACATTGCTTCCTGAAAAGTATACACCATACAAGTTGTTAAATCAACCAAAGTCGAGTAGTGCATATATTTTTTATTGGGGTATCCGATCTAAATTTCCGCAATTGCACTTGCATAATATTTTGTTTAGTCAAAACTATCAAAAGGAATTTGATTGTCTGTTTAATTCGGAAGAGCCATTTGAAGACCCCACTATTTATATTAATATCACCAGTAAATTAATTAAAAGCGATGCGCCTTCGGATGGCGAGAATTGGTTTGTGATGGTAAATGTGCCGCACAACCATTCTCATGGCCAAATTAATTATGCAACAAAATTGAGAAAGTTAGTGATTGAAAAAATTAACAGAATGCTGAAGACTTCAATAGAAGAGCTAATTGAGGCAGAGGAGATTTTAGATCCTTTTAGTATCGAAACACAAACTTCTTCTTGGGGAGGTTCACTTTATGGCAATGCCAGTAATTCCAAATGGGCTGCATTTTTAAGACATGCCAATTTTAGTTCAACCATAAAAAACTTATATTTCTCAGGTGGTAGTGTGCATCCGGGCGGTGGAATTCCGTTAGCTTTGTTAAGTGGCAAAATCGTTTCTAATATCATTAAAGATGATCATTGTTAATCATTTAGTTACGTTTTTGACTGGTTTTTTGGCTTTGGTATATGTGAGTGGCGCCATTGGATTTTGTATAAACCCGGCATTTTTTGCGCCTTTTACACCATTTAATTTATTGTTTACAGCCTTTGTTTTTTTAATTGTTCAATATAAGAAATCAGCAGGCAATCGCATTTTTTTTATTTTTTTGGTTATTTCTTTGATTGGATTTGTAAGCGAGGTAATTGGTGTTAAAACTGGTTATGTTTTTGGAAACTATGTTTATTTAGAAGGTTTAGGAATTAAGTTTTTAAATGTGCCATTAGTTATTTCTTTAAATTGGGCAATTATGGTCTGTTGTGGAGCCATTATTAGTTTTCATTTTTTCAAATCATCTTTTTTAGCAAGCTTGGTCTCTGCCAGTTTAATCACTGCAGTAGATTTACTTATAGAGCAAAGTGCCCCTAAACTTAATTTCTGGATTTTCGAAAACGGCATGCCCGGTTGGCACAATTACATTGGTTGGTGGTGCTTAAGTTTTTTGGCAACCTATTGGTTCAGGCATGATTTTTCGAAATTAAACCGTATGGTGGCTTATGTGGTATTAAGTTTAATTAGTTTATTTTTTACTGTGGTTTATCTTTTTGGGAAGCCTGTTTTATCAAGTTAATCTGATGCAGTAATTAAGTATAATAAATGTTAACGATCTTTTTAATGCAAGGATAGAAGATCTCAGCAATTTCTCTTGTTATATTTTACGAAAATGGATTTTAGTAAGCTTTTAGCCATTCAATAGCTTTTGTTGCAACGGTAAATAATTTAGAGGGTCGGTTTTGTGAGACAATTTTAAGGTACATGTTGCCAATAATACGCTGTGCCAGTGAGTTCACCACAATGGCTTCAGCTATGTGCCTGTTAACATTTGCTTCTTCGGTTCGCATAAATTTTTGAGCCTCAGACGTTAACTCCGAAAATGCCCCGGCAATGCTCAACAATTTTGATTTACTTTCTAAATTAAACAGGTCAATTAAGCTCAGCATTTCCTTAATATCCATTACATCAATGGTTGAATTATTTTTCGTTTGAATAACAACCATATCACCTTCGCAAAGGTAAACATCAAACTGTTTACCGGCTTGTCTTTTTAAAATGGATAAACCGCAAAATAGCATATGAAATTCAAAAATACAAAAAAAGGCGAAGATAAAAAAAACGGATGAAATGGATTTTTAGAGATACAAGTTTGATTATTATAATTATTCGCAATGAGATGCCTTAGTGTCACAATGAAGAAAACAAGCCGCTGATGCGTTTTACTTTTTATTTTGTATGCATGCCTTCAAGTTGGGCATGGGGCATATCGCTAAAATAAAAAACCGCTCTTGAGGAGCGGTTTTCTTAATTTTAGAGACCCCTATTGCACCTATTTTAGACCGTCCACTTTAGTGTCTACTCATTATTTATAAAACACCAAAACCAGCACTGTGTAAGGGTTTTGGTTATTTTCTTTGAGGTCCCGAGCGGATTATTATCATGATCCGCATTGGGAAGGCCTGGAGTCAGAATACAAAATGTAACAGCCTAATGGCTGTTATTCTTATTTTCATTCTCATGCTTAAGCAAGCTAACCTTGCTACGCATTCAATGAAAACAAAATGCGCCTCCCTTAGGGGAGGCGCATTTTGTTTTTATCGAGGTCCCGAGCGG
>B570J29032_109959643_pt1 | contig 47945 bp, 39 predicted proteins | sample LakMenEpi16Nov12_FD_29032 | JGI IMG/M metagenome (IMG submission 29032) | reverse complement strand
GCACCAATAAAAATGCCAACAAACACTTCAACAAGGTGTATTGTGTGCTCTGCACCTGTTAAGGCTTGGGTAGCTGGATCAAGGTAAGAACCAAAACCAACCAACACAGCAGCTAAACCAACAAAACTATGCAATATCGCTACTAGTTGAGGCATGGCGGTCATTTCCACTTTTCGTGCCAATAAAATACCTATTACCGAGGCTATTGCAATTGCAGCAATAATGTAAATGTGACCTTCAACACCTTGACCTAAAACTGTTGCAAAAATTGCCACAATCATCCCTACTATTCCATAAAGAACGCCTCTTTTAGCAGATTCTTGAGAAGATAATCCACTTAAACTTAAAATAAACAGAATACTTGCAAATAAGTAGGCTGCTGTTTGTATTTCTTTTGCTATAAACATAAAATTCTATTAATTATTTTTTAAACATTTTCAACATACGATGCGTCACTACAAATCCACCAACAATATTGATGCTGGCAATTAAAATAGCAATTGACGCAATAATCGTCATGATATTTCCGGCATCATTTTTAGTTTGTAATAAACCGCCAACTACAATAATACCGCTAATGGCATTGGTAACCGCCATTAAAGGTGTATGTAATGAATGGGAGACGTTTGTAATTACTTGCCAGCCAACAAACACAGCTAACACAAATACCGTGAAATGTTGAATAAATGCGGGTGGCGCAAAGGCACCCACTAATAACAATAATGCGCCTACCACTCCTAAACTTACTAAAGTTGAAACAGCTGCCTTTTTAGCTTTGGCTTCATCTGCGGCTTTGGTCTCTTCCGGGGTTGGTGCGGCAACTTTTTTAGCGCCTCCTCCGGCGGTTGGACTAACCTGCAAAGGAGCAGGAGGCCAGTTAATTTTTCCGTTATAGGTTACCATGGCACGAGAAACAACAGCATCTTCCATATCAATTTTAAACTTCTCAGCCTTGCCCATATCATCTAATAAATGGCATAAGTTGTTACCGTATAATTGAGAAGCCTGCGTTGGCAATTGATTTAATTTCCCAACGATGATTACACCATTTTCACTTGTAACAATTTCACCATTTTTTGTAAGAACGCAATTTCCACCAGTGCTTGCTGCCAAATCAACTACAACCGAGCCCGGTTTCATGGCCGCAACATGGTAATCTAGCCATAATTTTGGAGCTGGTTTACCAGGGATTTGAGCCGTGGTAATAACAATGTCTACTTCTTTGGCTTGCTCCAAAAATAATTTCATCTCGGCCTCAATAAATTCTTTACTCATTTCTTTGGAGTAACCCGAAGCTGTTGCTCCATCCTCCTCTATTTCAACCGTTAAAAATGTACCACCCATGGATTGAATTTGTTCAGCAACTTCTTTTCGTGTATCAAAAGCTCTTACGATAGCCCCTAAAGAATTAGCTGCTCCTAACGCTGCTAATCCGGCAACACCGGCACCAATCACCAAAACCTTGGCAGGTTCAACTTTTCCGGCGGCCGTAATTTGGCCATTTAAAAAACGACCAAAATGAAATGAACCTTCAATTACAGCGCGATAGCCGGCAATGTTAGCCATTGAAGAAAGTACGTCCATTTTCTGAGCACGTGAAATACGAGGAATTGCATCCATCGCCACGGCGTTTACTTTTTTGTCTGCCAATTTTTGTAATAAGTCTTGGTTTTGCGCAGGCCATAAATAACTTAACATTACTAATCCTTCGCGCATCATGGCTATCTCTTCAGCAGCAGGTTCTTTCACTTTTAAGACAATATCAGATTGAGAATAAATCTCGTTGGCCGTTTGAACAATTTTAGCGCCGGCTTCTTCAAACTCCTTATCAGAATAATTAGCCTTTAAACCGGCCCCTTTTTGAATATATACTTCAAAACCTTGCTTTTGAAGACGCTTAACTGTTTTTGGTGTTGCGGCTACCCTCAACTCATTGGCTGAGATTTCCGCAGGAACTCCTACTTTCATTTGATTACTTTTTAAGAATTAACAAATAACGCAAAAAAATACAGTTATTCAAAAAAGAAAACTTAAAAATTGCTTTGCAAACGTCTTAAATTGACTGAATTAGAACTTCTTTTGAAATGTTAAGAAAAAATTATGTTTTATAAATAGTGAAGTAAAGATCAGAAATTAGATAAAAATCTCTATATCAAATCTTTAGGGTAACATAAGTAGTATTTCGTAACAATGTTACTCAAACTTTGGATATTTAGGTGATCACTTGCTTTGGCTACATCCAAAAGTTTACCATCATTAAAAAGTACATTAATTTTGAATTTATTTGAATTATAGGTGCTGTTATTTACGGAATTGCTAATCACAAAATATTCGGCTTCCTTTTTGGTAATTTTATATTTTTTACAAGCTCTTGTTAGCATCGTATTGTAATTAGTTGACTTAATTTTTGAACTGCTCAATTCAACCTTGAATAACTTTCTGTTTAATATGTTGCTGCAGAGGTTGCTTAAAACAAAGTCAGAGTGTTTTGCCCATACTTTTATGGAAGTGTAAATATCAGTATCATCTAATTCCGCAAAATAGTCGAGTAATTCAGGTTTTTTTTCAAAATCTTTTTCGGTAAAATCATTTTTCAGAAACAAGCTTAAGGTGGGTGTGGCAAATAAATCAACCTTTTGAGCACTAAGCTCTTTGGCTCTTTTTAAAATATTAACCAGCATAGTTTCAGCTGATAGTACGGTTTTGTGAAGGTAAACCTGCCAGTACATTAATCGTCGGGCGATTAAAAATTTTTCGATGCTATAAATGGCTTTATGTTCAATTACGAGTTGATTATTTACAACGTTTAGCATTTTAATAATACGATCACTGCTAACAACACCCTCACTAACGCCTGTAAAAAAGCTATCGCGTTTTAAATAATCCAGCCGATCCATGTCTAACTGTGAACTCACCAACTGGTAAAGAAATTGCTTTTTGTATTGGTTATTAAAAATTTGCAATGCCAGATTAAGTTCACCATGAAACGCTTTGTTCAGTCGCTGCATAATTAAGCTACTAATGGTTTCGTGGTTAACACCTTTAACGATACTATGTTCAAGTGCATGACTAAATGGTCCGTGCCCAACATCATGCAGTAAAATAGCAACCAAAACGGCTTTTTCTTCTTCTTCGGTAATTTTGATTCCTTTTTGCTTTAATGTTAAAACAGCCTCCTGCATCAAATGCATCGCACCAATGGCATGATGAAACCTTGTATGCAATGCTCCCGGATAAACCAAATTTGTTAACCCAAGTTGTTTTATTCTTCGCAAACGCTGAAAATACGGGTGATTTATTAAATCGTATACTAAATTATTTGGCAACGTAACAAAGCCATAAATAGGATCATTAATTATTTTACGTTTGTTATTCGTCATCTAAATAGAAATTTTGTTAAACCAAGTAATAGTTGTAAAATTAATACGTTATTTGTTAATAGCATAATTTTTATTGTATGGATAAACTTAAAATTCTTTGGGCTGATGATGAAATTGAACTTTTAAAGCCGCACATTCTTTTCTTAAATTCAAAAGGTTATGAGGTGGTTACAGCCTTAAGTGGTGATGAAGCATACGATATTGTTAAGGAAGACACAAACATTAGCGTAGTGTTGTTAGATGAAAATATGCCCGGTATATCCGGACTGGAAACACTTCTGAAAATAAAACAAGTTAAAAATGAACTTCCGGTGATTATGATTACCAAAAGTGAAGAAGAACACTTAATGGAAGATGCCATTGGAAGTAAAATTGCTGATTACCTCATTAAACCTGTTAATCCAAACCAAATTTTATTATCACTAAAAAAAATATTGGACAATAAACGTTTAGTTAGCGAAAAAACGAATACCGAGTACAGAAAAGATTTTAGTAACATTGGCATGCAGCTAAACGATAATTTAAGTTGGCAAGAATGGCAAGAGGTGTATAAAAAAATTATTTATTGGGAATTGTCGATTGACAATTTGCAGGATAAAAGCATGATTGATGTTTTAAAAATGCAGAAAAGCGATGCCAATACACAGTTTTTTAAATTCATCGAAAAAAATTACATCTCGTGGTTAAATGGCAAAAACACTGCGCCTCCAACCATGAGTCACACTTTACTTAAGAATAAATTTATTCAGGAACTGAATAAACCGGAACCGGTGTTTTTAATTGTAATTGATAACTTAAGGTACGACCAATGGAAAGTAATTCAACCAACTTTACAAAATTATTATAAAGTAGTGAGTGAAGAATTGTATTTTAGCATTTTACCAACTGCCACGCAATACGCCCGAAATGCCATATTCAGTGGCCTTTTACCCAGTGAAATGGAAAAACGATTTCCGGAACAATGGTTTAATGATGAAGATGAAGGTGGCAAAAATTTGCATGAGGAGTTTTTTTTACAACAACAATTGAAACGTTTAGGCAAAGAGGTAAAAATGAGTTATAACAAGATTACCAACTTTAACGCTGGTAAAAAGTTGTCCGAAAACCTTCATCAATTATTACAGAATAAATTAAATGTTATTGTTTACAATTTTGTAGACATGCTTAGTCATGCCAGAACGGAAATGGAGGTTATTAGAGAATTAGCAGAAAATGAAGCTGCTTATCGCAGCATCACGTTTAGTTGGTTTGAGCATTCGCCCCTTTTAGATATTATTAAACAATTAGCAGAAAAGAAAATTAAAATAGTCATTACAACGGACCATGGAACGGTGCACGTGCAAGACCCTACCAAAATTATTGGTGATAAAAATGTGAACACGAATTTAAGATACAAACAAGGCAAGGCATTGGATTACAACCCTAAAGAAGTATTCGAAATCAAAAATCCGATGGATGCCTTTTTACCGCGTCTTCATCCTAGCAGCCGCTTTGTATTTGCCAAAGAAAATCGCTTTTTTGCCTATCCCAATAATTTTAACCATTATGTGAATTACTATAAAAACACCTTTCAACATGGAGGGGTAAGTTTAGAAGAGATGTTAATACCTTATATTACGCTTGAGCCAAAAAGTAATTAGTTGGTAAAACCTTATAAAGTATTGAAAGTCCCCCACTCTGCAAAGCAGTGATATTGTGCTCTGCTTACTCGCTGCTGCGAATGAAATGCTGGGAATCAGACGTTTCAAAAACAAAAGCACACCAATCCTCTTTGTTTTAATTCAAACAAAAAATGGGAATTATCAGGACATCCTAATTTTTCCATTTTAATAGCTATTAGACCATTCCTTAAAATGAATAAAAGTGATTAGTTAACAACTAATTTCTGCTTATAAACCCCACCTTTTGAAGTGCTAATTTCCAAATAGTACATTCCGGCTTTTAAGTTTGATACGTTGATACTTGAATCGAATGGCTGTTTTAAAACAATTTGGCCGGTAATTGAATAAATTTTAATTCCTGCGGGTTCAATTCCATTTTCAAGCGATTCAATGGTTAAACTGGAACTTGCCGGATTTGGATAAACTCTAAAATGGCTTGCGTTTAAAGTTTTCTCATCCAATCCTACAACCGTAACGGCTTTATTACTTCTTACCGTGCCGGTGATGGTTGGTGTACCTATTCCTAACAACAAACTATTATAGGAAACGGTAAATACCGGAAATTTATCAGATACATGGTAATAATCATAATTGGTTATCCTTAATACAATGGGAAATAACGGTATTAACCCATTAATATTGGTAGTTTGACGAGTTTTGATACGTGTAACATTGGTCAGCACTTGTCCGGTTGGTAAAACAAGTGTACCGTTACCATCGGCATTAATGTTAACCGAACCTGAAAAGGTGCCATTACTGGTAAATGTAACTGTACCACCAAAATTATCGGTATTGGTATTCGTTAATGCAAACGGAAATTTAGCAACAACGGCAGAATTTGTAAAGTTTAAACTTGCTCCTGCTCCCGGCACTGCTGCACCCAGAAGTTCTACCTGACCAGGACTACTTGAGTTTTTATAAAAATTTGAAGTTCCTTGTACAAGGTTACAGCCCGGATAATTTGAAGACGCAGGAACGCTTAGTGTTGATGCGTATGACGTTGTAACAACAGTGCTGGTTACGCCTACACCTGTAAAATTCCAGGTGACGTTAGACCCGGCAGTATTTAAAATACTTGTTAAAGATACTGCGCCTGTATCACATACATAAAATCTGGATGTGTCGCCTTGAGCTATCATATGATTAGCTTCGGTAATAGTATAGGTTTGAGCATTTAATTGATTAAACAAACCAATTGAAATAAATAGTAAAAGTTTTTTCATCTGTAAAAATTAATATTCTACCAATTTAAACAATTTCCTTTAATCTTCTTCTAAAATTAACATCTTTGGATCAAATGGATTCATAGAATTGAGTAGTTCCTCAAAAAAACGGTCACCATAGGCCAGATAGTAACTTGCAAAATTATCGAAACGTTCTTGCGGTAATGAATTTGGAAACAATTTGGACTTCAGATTCTTAATTTGGTTATTTTCCGTTTCTAAACGCTGTTTAAGCGCTTTATTCGCTTTACTTTCCAGTTGATTAAGCCCGCCTGAAGCTTTTTGCATTTCTGCTGTAACAGCATTCACTAAGGATTTATCAATTTTACCAATTGATTCTGTGAGTGAGGTATACAAACTTTCTATTTTGCTTTTTGTTTCAGACAAATCAAAGGTCTCGCCTCTGTTCTTTTGCACAAACGCTATTAGCTCTGATTCACTTTTAAAAATATGTTCAGATTCAATGGCCAATTTCTTCAATTTCTGAAGATTACTTTTATCAATGATGGTAATAAAAGTTCTTGGCATTAATATTGGAAAATCAACACCAAGCTCCTCAAACATTAACTTGTATTCAAGCCAATACGCTAACTCACCCGGACCACCAACATAAGCAATGTTTGGTAAAATAACCTGTTGATATAATGGTCTCAACACAACATTTGGACTAATGGCACTTGAATTGGAACGAAGAATTTCATTGAGTTCTGCTTCAGAAAATATTTTATCTGTACCAACAACAGCATAATTGGTATCTTTTTTTTCTAACCTGGCACGAAGCCCTTTTTCTGTGTAAAAGCAATTTATTTCACGCGGTTTAACCTGAATATGGTAATTCTTTTCTGAAAGACTTTGAATGGACTTATTAACTGCTTTAAAAGGCGTGTTTTCAAAAATATCTTTCTTTAGAAACGGCACAAATTGTTCTTTCAATGCTTTATCATTCCCGTTAACCACCACTAAACCATATTTTCCGAATAAAGCATTAACCAAAAAGCGTGTAGCATCCTTTAATAATTTATGACCCAAATACGCTTCCTTAAATAATTTTTTTAAACAACCGGCATTTTCAGAATCGCCTAAAATTTGTTCGTATTCAGCAAACAGGTTAACTAATTCAGCTGTTTCAAAATCGCCCACAGATCCTGTTTGAATGGTTTGCCAAGTTAGCACTTTTGAAAACAAATGAAAATGATTAACCTCTTCAAAGTCGTGATCTTCGGCAGCCATCCAATAAACAGGAACAAAATTGATGTTTGGAAATTCTTGCTTAAGTAATTCACATGTTTTTATGACGCTCAAAATTTTATAAATAAAATAAAGTGGGCCTGTATTTATGCAGAGCTGATGTCCGGTAGTTATTGTGTAGGTGTTTACATGATTTAAAAGTTGAATGTTGGTTATCGTTGCCGGATGTGTGTTTTTTACTTCTTCTGCTTGTGTATTTAAACACGAAACAAGTAAAACTCTGTCCTGTTTAAATTGAAATCCGTTTAACTTTGCTTTGAAACTTTCAAGGTCAAAATAATTAGAATAAAACGCTTTTACTTTTTCAGGTTCATTAACGTAATCCTTCACCAGATTATTTAAAACACCTGTAGATTCTAATGAGTCTTTTTTTATGGTAAACATTATAATTTACTTCCAAATGCTAAGTCGCCGGCATCACCTAAACCCGGAACAATATAGGCGTGTGCGGTTAACTCATCGTCAATAGCACCGCACCAAATTGTAATATCATTATTAGGCAATAAGGCTTTAACATGATCTACTCCTTGCACACTGGCAATTGCAGTAACAATATGTGTATGTTTAGGTTTACCTTTTTTAAGTAATGCGTTATAAGTTAACACCATACTCGAACCTGTTGCCAGCATGGGGTCACACAAAATCAAAACCTTATCGGTTAAATCCGGACAAGCAACATATTCCAACGCAATTTCAAAACTATTATCCTTATGATGTCTGCGATAGGCGCTAACGAAAGCATTTTGAGCCCTGTCAAAATAATTTAAAATACCGAGGTGCAATGGTAAACCGGCTCTTAATATGGTTGCAACAACCGGTTGATCAAGAATGAGGTTAGCATTAGCTTCACCTAATGGCGTTTGAACTTTTTTCTCCTGATAGGTTAAAGACTTACTGATTTCATAAGCAAACACCTCCCCCATCCGCTCTAGATTTCTTCTGAAACGCATGCTGTCTGTTTGAATGTTAACGTCTCTTAATTCAGCAACAAACTGATTAAAAATGGTGTTGTTTTTAGATAAATTATGGATCATGATTACTTTTTTACTTTTAACTTAATTTCTGAGCTAATTTCAGATTGATAAGACGCCTTATCAAACACTTCTATTACTTTATTATAATCTTGAAAATTAGGTGACTCCACCAAAATATTGTATTTACCCGGCGGCAAAATAACGATGAATCTGCCCGTAGCAGGATTTGGCAGATAATTCCCAACAATCTCATTGGTAATAACGTCGCTAACAGATATATTAGTGGCAGTAAAATCGATTGTTTTTGCAGTATCACTTGAAACCATGTTGCCAATAATCACGGTGTAATCTAATTCAACTTCATTAAAAGAAACTCTGTAAATATCATAATCGCCCAAAGAACCACCCCTAACAGCGCTTACGTATCCGTATCGTCCATTTTTACTTATTCTGAAGTTGTAATCATCATAACTTGTATTTAATGGATATCCCATATTTTTACAGGGCATAAATTCATTTGTTTCCGTATTCATTGAAGCTTTGAAAATATCGTAACCACCCATACTACTATGCCCTTTACTGGAAAAGTAGAGCGTTTTTTCGTCGGGACTTAAATTTGGAAAATCTTCATCCTGCGCTGTATTAATTGTTTTACCCAAATTTTTGGCCTCACTCCATTTGCCATTTGGCAGTTTATTTACAACATAAATATCTGTTCCGCCAAAACCTCCTTTTCGATTGCTTGCAAAATAAATAAAAGTACCATCATTGTTAATACACGCTGCTATTACATCACCACTGCCATTAACAGCATTAGGTAACTCTTCCGGCTTCATAAACTCTCCACTTTTAGTTTGCTTACTGAGGTACAATTTTGCCTCACCCCTTAAATTGGTTTTGTTTATTAAAATCACATTTCCTTTACTGTTCATTCCAATAATCTCCTCACCGGTGTTACCTTCACATATTGGAGAGCCAATTACTTCACTTTGGGCATATACGCCATTAATTACTTTTGATACATAAATGCTATTTAGAAATTGTCCGTTTTGACCTTTTTCAATTTTTTCATTCATCGGGCGTTTGGAGTTGTATAACATGAAGGCTTCCTCTTCAGTAACAAAAGGATAATAATCGGCATACTGCGAATTTATTGCGCCTCCTAAACTTTGAAACGTAATATCAATTGGAAATTTAACGAGTTCTTTAGCATTCAAACAATGTTGTATATGTAAATCCAGTTCCTTCAAGTTCTCCTCAGTTCCTTTGGCTAATTGCTTATATTTATTGAACGCGTTAATTGCATCATCAAATCTGTTGGCGTATTGGTAAGCCCTTCCTAATAAAAAATCTGCATTGATGATATGATTTTCAACCCTAACAACATTTTCCAAATAAGGTACCGCCTTAGCCTTGTTAATGTTAGTATTCAAATAACATACCCCCAATTTATAATTATAGTCGGCATTTTTTTGATCAATTTTTATCAACTGTAAATAATCCTCTAAAGCATCATCATAATTGCCGTTTTTCAGATTTAATTCGGCAGTATGTTGAAGAGATTTGGTTTCTTTTTCTTGCGAAAAACAAAACGATTGAGCAATTAACAAAATAAAAATGGGAATGAATTTAGTGTACATAAAGTGTGTTTATTCAAATTTAAAAGTACAATTAATTTGGATTTTGAACAAATCAGTTTATTGATAATTAATCGGGCTTTTGATGATTTACGAATTGCCTTTTTTAAAGCATAGTATTGCTTCAAGCTATACTAATCATCAAATCTAAAAAGGTACACCGATTAAAAGAAAAAGTTACAATTCGTTAACAAATTCTGTAAGAAGCTTAAATACATCCACAAACTCCGTTAAAGGCAAGGTAGACTCTACATCATAAATATCATGATAGGCCTTTATACCACCGAGCGTGTATATAAAAAAAGAAGGCACGCCAATTTCTGTAAACCAGTAATGGTCGCTATTTTGAGCCTTACCACGCTTTTTTATCTCTTTTAAATAGTTATTTTTAGCATTAATAGATTGTAGTTTAGAAAATTGGTTAGTAAACACTGCTCCATTAACAACCATAATTCCTTCATCGCCTGTTCCTAACAAGTCCAAATTAATTAAAAACTTAATTTTAGGCAAAACATACTTATGGTTCTCAACAAAATAGTTCGAACCAAGTAACCCGGCCTCTTCAGCTGCAAAAAATAAAAAAATTGTAGTGTACTTGGGTTGATTGGCCTTGTAATACTTTATTAAATTTAAAAGAAAACTAACACCACTGGCATTATCATTCGCGCCGGGAAAATAAACGCTTTTACCTATTCCACCTAAATGATCATAATGTGCGCAAAACACAATTAAACTATCACTGGTTGACGTTCCATTAATCCGACAACCAATATTGTTGCTTTGGAAGGATTTAATAAGTTGTGCCTTTAAATTAATTTCTATCTCCTTTGGTTCAGATTCAATTGCTTTTTTGTCAATTTCTATTTCTGCATAATTATCATGATTTAAGCCAACACCATAGGTTAATTTATTTTTAACAGTTAACAAAAAGCTTTTTCCATCTTGTGAAACAAAAGTTACTGAATCTTTTTTTATCAACTTTATTTTACCCTTCACCGAAGGGGCATTGGGTGAAGGGATAAAATCTTTACCAAGAACAAGCTGTTTGCCGTTAAGTTTTAATTTAATCGCTTGCTTAAATACATTTACAGGATGTTGAAATGATTCGGTAAAAGAATTGTTCTTAAAAAAGCCGGTAACCTGAAACTTACGTAATTCATTTAAAATTAACAGCTTTCCTTGATTTAAACCATCATTAATATAACCTCTTCCAAAACATTTTTTTGAAGTTAGCGCTTTTATAACACTTCTTGCATAAGTGGTGTCTTGCGCCGGCAACAACGATTGAAAACAGAATAAATAAAGAAACAGAAAATACTTCAACATTATTTAAACTTACTTCTTACTAATGTATAAAAAAACTTTACTGTGTCCGACTTCTCATTCCAGCCATATAATTCAGCTAAACTAGCCATGAATGTTTCAGCATCTTGATGGGTTGATATTGAATTAAATTGTTCCATGGCAATGTTATACTCGTTGGCATTTTGTTTAAATAATTCATTTATGACCCTGAATTTGTCGTTAATGCCTAATGTCAACTTTATTCCTGAAACACTATTAGTTTGTAGTGCTTTAGGTTCATTTGTTTTTTCAACAGACTCAACTTCCTTTTCGATCGGTTTAACTTCAACTTCCTCCTGCTTGCCAGGCTCCTTTATTTTACTATCAGGCTGTTCGGTCCAATTAACGTCCGGCGCCGTGTTGCTAACTTTTGAATGAATGTTAAAGCTTGGCGAAAGCTCTTTATCATGCTTTAAATGCGTATAAACCGCCAACAAATCCTGTAAATGAGCCAGTTGAAATTTTAATTGCTCGCATTCCTGCGAACTAGGCTGAACGTTTGGCTGCACAAAATCTTCCAAATTATTAACTAAATCTGTTATTTGCGTTTGTATTTTTATCAGCACTTTTTCAATGGCCATGTGTATAAGTTTATAATTAATTTAGTTTTGAATATACAAAGGCTACACTTACATTTAAATTTTATTTTTAACGCATTTTAAACAATGTTTAAGGATCGTAAACAAGGACGAATTGAAGTAATATGTGGCAGCATGTTCTCGGGTAAAACCGAAGAACTCATTCGTCGTTTGAGACGCGCCCAATTTGCCAAACAAAAAGTAGAAATTTTTAAGCCTGATATTGATGTAAGGTATGATGAGTTAAAAGTAGTTTCGCATAGTGGTCAAGAAATTATGAGTACCCCTGTGCCAAATAGTACAAATATATTACTACTGGCTAATGATGTTGATGTTGTTGGAATTGATGAGGCACAGTTTTTTGATGATGAATTACCCAATGTTTGCAATACTCTTGCTAACAGAGGCATTAGAGTTATTATTGCGGGATTAGATATGGATTTTTTAGGTAAACCGTTTGGACCAATTCCAGGCTTACTGGCAATTGCCGAAGATGTTACCAAAGTTCAAGCTATCTGTTTAGAATGTGGCGAATTAGCCTATGTAAGTTATAGAACACACATGAATGATAAACTCGTTCTGTTAGGTGAAACGGAAAGTTACCAACCTTTGTGCAGAAATTGTTATAATCAAAAAAACAGTTAATGTATACAACAACGGAAATAGCAAGCATTACCAACAGCAAATTAAAGGGGCAGTCCAATTTAATTTATCATTATTTTGTTGACAGCAGACAATTACAAAACCCTGACCAACATTTGTTTATAGCCATCAGAACAGAACGTAATGACGGTCATCATTACATTCAAGAATTAGTGGATAGAGGTGTAAAATCATTTTTAGTTGAAGAAGGCTATGATGAAACTAAAATTATTGGAACCAACTTAAGTTTCATCAAAACAGAAAAACCTTTGTTGGCTATTCAAAGATTAGCTGCGCATCATCGCCAACAATTTCATATCCCAATCATCGGTATAACAGGAAGTAATGGTAAAACCATAGTTAAAGAATGGTTGTATCAACTTTTAAAATCTCAATACTCCATTTGCAGAAGTCCCAAAAGTTACAATTCGCAAATAGGTGTGCCGTTAAGCGTTCTTAATTTAAATGCCATGCATACACTTGGCATATTTGAAGCAGGTATTTCTACTAGCGGTGAAATGGGTCAATTAGCCAAAATAATTTCGCCAACCATTGGTGTATTTACAGCATTAGGTGATGCGCACAGTCAAGGTTTTGATAGTCTTGAAACTAAATTAATTGAAAAATTTAAGTTATTCGAACACGCTTCATTTTGTGTGATTAATGAAGTAAACTTTGAGAAACCATCCGGCCATATACTTAAACATATTTTAAGAGTTGGTAAATTAAAAGGTGACTTAACTTTTACGGTAAAGCAAAATGCAATTGAGTTTAAATATTTGGATAAAAGTTTTGAAGTTAATACCAATTTAACTGATGACGCTTCTGTAAGTAATATTGCCACCTGTGTAGGCGTTTTACTTTATCTGCAATTTTCCATTGAACAAATTCAGGAAGGGATAAAACAATTAAATTCTATCGCATTAAGGCTGGAAATAAAAAACGGAATTAAAAATTCGTTAATCATTAATGATTTTTACAATTCAGATTTTGATTCACTTAAAATAGCCCTTAATTTTCTTGAGCAACAGCATAGGCGCTTAAAAAAAATTGTTGTGCTTTCTGACATAGAACAATCAGGTATTCTTAGCCAACAATTGTATAAAAACATTGCACAACTTATTAGTAACTATAAAATAGACTTACTAATTGCCATTGGACATGAGATTGGAAACTTTAAGTACTTGTTTAGTTCTACTTCCATCTTTTATAAAGACACAAGCACCTTTATTAGTCAATTTAAGCTAATTGATTTTCATTTCAGCAATGCAACTGTATTATTAAAAGGGGCACGCAGTTTTGGTTTTGAGAGCATGAGTAAATTATTACAGCAAAAAAGCCATGATACCATTTTTGAAATTAACCTGAATAAAATAATTGAAAATATTAACCATTACCGCAGTTTAATAAAGCCAACAACCATAATAATGGCGATGATTAAGGCTACCGGTTATGGTAGCGGAAGTTCAGAGATTGCGAAAACGCTTCAATTTAATGGTATCCACTATTTAGCAGTTGCCTATGCCGACGAAGGTGTTGAATTACGTGAGTCGCAAATTAAGTTACCTATTATGGTCATGAATCCTGAATTAGATTCATTTGACGATATCATCAACTATCAATTAGAACCGGAAATTTATTCTTTCAGGGTTTTAACCGAATTTTCTGCATGTCTTGATAAATATGGTGTTGTTGAACCTTATCCTATTCACTTGAAACTGGATACCGGGATGCATCGTTTAGGTTTTGAAGAAACTGATTTAGAAGAGTTAATTAAATACCTTAAAAACACGCCAAACTTGAAAATAGTGTCCGCTTTTTCTCATTTAGTTGGAAGTGACAATAAACAGTTGGATGATTTTTCAAATCAGCAAATAAGGCTATTTGAAAAAATGGCCAATACAATTGAACTTGCAACCGGTCAACATTTTCTCAAACACATTTGCAATTCAGGTGGCATCAGCCGATTTAAAGAGGCACATTACGACATGGTTAGACTCGGAATTGGCATGTATGGTATTGGTGTGAACGAAGCTGAACAGAAACAATTGCAACACGTAGGAAAGCTTAGCACAAAAATATCACAACTTAAACATGTAAAAAAAGGAGATACCATTGGTTACAACAGAAACGGAAAATTAGAAAAGGATACCACAATTGCTACCATACCAATTGGTTATGCCGATGGATTTAGCAGACAACTGGGCAATGGAAAGCATGGCGTGTATATTAATAATCATTTCTGCAGAACAGTTGGAAATATTTGTATGGACATGTGCATGATTGATGTTAGCAACGTAGGCTGCAAGGAAGGCGATGAAGTGATTATTTTTGAAAACAATTTACAATTAATCAAAACAGCAGAGGCGCTCGACACAATAACTTACGAGGTATTAACCAGTGTTTCGTCGCGCGTGAAACGCATCTATGTTCAGGAATAAATAATCACCATTGAATAAGCATTGAAATACTTTTTTAAACATATCTTATTTATATTACTTATTGTCAATCAAACATTGGGGCAAACGGACACTGCCAAAAAAAACACAAATGTACCTGATGACTTTTTTGTACCAAAAAAGAAAAAATTCGTTTATTTAGTTTCAAATAGATTTAGTGAAGATTCAAAATATGATGTTTATAAAACTATTCCTTATTCATACACTGTTAAAGTTGTATTAGTCAAAGGTAAGATTGAAGCTCTTGATAATCCTAAATTTAAAAAAGCAAAATTGTTTTTATACAATGCCAGCAACAATCAACTGGTTGGCACATACAATACCAATCCATACACTGGTCGATATTTATTATGTGTAGTACCAAATGTTAGATATTTATTAAAAATTGAAACACAGGAGTATGGTAACTTCAGAGAAATAATAGAAGTGCCTCTTAAAACAGATTATGACATTTGTAAACAAGAAATCAAACTTCAAAAAATAGACAAAAAAGGCGTTGTGACCATCCAGAATTATTTTACGGATGAAGATGAAAAAGTGGCTTATATTAAATCTGTGAGTGATACAGCAGAAATCCTAACTAACAACAAAGAGTTATTAGAATATACCGCAGGCGGTAAAACCATGGTTGGTAAAAATAAAACAGGTGCCTCTAAAATTGATGAATTGGTAAAACTTGAATTAGAAGCCGAACGAAAGAAACCAGTTGAAGCGCTCGCCAGCTATATGGCAAAAAAATATGAATTAGCCGTTCAACAATTTTCAGACCTACTAAAAAAAGACCCTCAAGAACCGTTTTATAATTATTACTACGGCGTAAGTCTTCTTAAACTAAATAAGCAAAAGCTTAAAGCCATTCAGGCACTCCAGATAGCGTCGATGGTTAAAGAAGTAAACTACGATGTAAACTTTTACCTTGGTAAAGCATTCATGCAATCCTATTTGTTTAACGATGCTATTCAAAGTTTTGAACGCTACAAATTAAAGGCCAAACCACAGGAACTAATATCGAATGAAATTGAACTATTAATTAAAAACTGTAACAGTGGTAATGAGTTAATGGCTTCACCTCTCAATATTAGCGTATTAAAACGACAAGCTATTAACGAATCTGATTTGCTCAGTAACTGTCCGCTTGACGTAATTGGCAATCGTTTGCGGTATAAAACAGACGCTTTTAGCAACCCTACCGATAAGTTAAAAAAGAAAAAGTTAATACTTACACAATTTCATCAGCGTCAATTTATTTATACATCGCACGCTTCTGTTCCAGCCGGAAATCTTGACTTATTTAAAAATGTTGTATTGCCAAACGGAAAGCTAAGCCCCGCATCCACTTTAGGCCAAGCCATTAATACACCGCTTGAAGAAAACTATCCCTACTTATCGCACAATGGCCTAACCCTATATTTTAGTAGTAAAGGACATAACAGCATGGGAGGATTAGATATATTTAAGTGTACTCGTCCGGATACGCTCAGTGATTGGAGCTCACCTATTAACCTTGGTTACCCTATTAATTCGCCTTTTGATGATTATTTATTTGTTACGGACTCTACAGAAACAACAGCTTTTTATTTTAGCAATAGAAAAGATAACAAAACTGAACAACTATTTATAAAACTACCTACGCGCGAAAATGATTACTATGTTATAAAGGGAAATTTTAATGCAGTTAATGATACCGGTTACTCCAAAGAAGGATTAATTACATTGTTCAATAATAATACAGGTGAACTAGCGGGCGTTTACAAAACCAATTCGCAAACCGGACATTACTTAATGATTGTGGCACCGGGTGCTAAATACGATGTAACAATAGAAACAGAGGGCTATACCGATATTGTGGGTTCTTTTGATGTGCCGCAAAAAAGGGGAGAATATGTATTAAAACAACTCATGCGTTGCGTGAAGGAGAAAAATAAAAAGGCAGTCAAAATCACTAATTATTTTACACAGTATGAATCTGAAAAAGTTGATCTGGATAACTTACCACTACCAAATGTAAAAGAAACAACTAGTGCACCATTAGTTGCTACGAAAAAAGTCTCCAGAACAGCCATGGAATCAGAAAAAGACAAATCTGATTTAGAGTTGGCAGACAAATTATTTGACCAAAGTAATTTTCCTGAAGCGGCCCTTTTATTTTCTAAATTGTCGTCGATCATGAATTTCACACCTCTTCAGCATTATAAATTTGGATTAAGTTTATACCACACAAAACGAGATAAAACAGACTGTATTAAAGAACTGGAAGCTGCTACTAAAAGTAAGGATTTACCTAATAATTCATTTTATTATCTTGCTAAAGCATATCAAGAAAATTATCAATTTTCTAACGCTATTCAATTATTTAAGAAATTTCAAAACATAGATGCTGCTGATGCGCAAACTAAACAAATTGATGCTGAAATTGAATTTTGTAATAACAGCATACAACTGATTAATAAGCCAAATTTAATATTAGAAGTATATGACAAAAAGCATGTTGATTTAAACACCATTCAAAACAGCATCACGCAATTAGAAAGCGGCGGCAAAATATTAATGTCTACGGATGATGTGCGGTCGGCAGTGGATAAAAAGAAAAATTACAAACCCCTCTTCTATTTAACACCTGATAAAAGCAGCATATTTATTTCTAGCTTTGGTGAAGAGGAAAATGGAAACAAAGATATTTACCAGCTTAAAAAATTAGGCAATGGCAAATGGAGTACGCCATATAAATTAGACAACATCAATACAGATAAAGACGAAGAATTTCCTTGTTTGTCAAAAGACGGACATTATTTATACTTTTCGTCTAAAGGTTATAAAGGCATGGGAGGCTACGATATATACCGAAGCGAATGGGATGAACAAAACAATACCTGGAAAAAACCTATAAACCTAGGAGCACCGGTTAACTCACCCTATGATGATTTGTATTTTTTGGAATGAGTAATTGTCGAATTTAAGTAATTACACCAACTAATTTACCGCTGCCCGTTTTAAGCGATCATTTATTGCTAATCCCAAACCTAACATTGGTAAGTTTTGAGCTATAATCACATCACCATCCAATTCATCAGCTTGCCTTAAAAAACCAAATAAATTTTTTGCGGCCTCCTGTAAGTCGCAATTTGGCGATAAATTTAAAATACGCACACGGTCTTTAAATGGTGGGGGTTCTCCAAAGCATAAACAAATAAGTTTTTTACCACGGTGCTGATTAAACAATTTTTCCAAATCGCCATGAAATAAAGGCTTTGTTGGTGCATAATGGCTTTTTAACTGACCGGGGGCTTTTGGATCGCCGGACAAATTTACTTTTAAGGTAACTTCACCAACTACCGCCTCCAATTGCTCGATGCTTAATCCACCTAAGCGATATACACAAACCTTTCCCTCCTCTACACCAACAATGGTGCTTTCTAAACCAATTTCGCAAGCACCGCCATCTAATATATAGGCTACCTTTTCCCCTAGTTGCTTATTAACATGTAATGCAGTTGTTGGGCTGATGTAACCAAAGGGATTGGCGCTTGGTGCTGCCAAAGGAAAATTTAGTTGTTCCAATAAACTTAACGTTAAAGAATGATTCGGAATACGAATGGCTACTTGATTTAATCCGCTGGTTACAATATCCGGCACCAACTGATTTTTGGGCAGCAATAAGGTTAATGGTCCGGGCCAGAAAGCATCAGCTAATTTTTTTAACCTCAGATCAAATGAGAGAATTAATGCGTTCACCTTTTCCAGGTTATTCACATGTAAAATTAAAGGGTCAAAAAAAGGACGTTCCTTAGCCTCATAAATTTTTAAAACAGCGTTCACATCCAAACCGTTAGCAGCCAAACCATACACCGTTTCAGTGGGTATACCAACCAATTCACCAGCCTTCAAATGCTTAACTGCTTTATTTAGTTCCGTTCCTATCATCTTAAATAAAAAATTCCACACTGTGGTGGAATTTTAATTTGAATTCATTGGTCAATTAATAATACACCGGTCGTCTTACTTCGCTTATGTGTTTACTGAAACGAATCACCTGGCGGGTATAACCATACTCATTATCATACCAAACGTACAACACAACACTTTTTTTATCCGGAGAGATTATGGTAGCCTGACTATCAAACACACTTGGGCAGGGATTGCCGATAACATCCGTACTTACCAACTCGTTACTAAAGGCATATTGAATTTGTTCGACCAAAGACCCATTTAGAGCATATTTGCGAACGATTTCATTCACCTCATCACGCGTAACCTCTTTATTAATATTTAAATTTAAAATAGCTAAACTTACATTAGGGGTTGGTACACGCACGGAATTGGCAGTAAATTTACCTGCTAAATGAGGTAAAACTTTCTTCAAGGCACTTTCAGCACCGGTTTCTGTAATTACCATGTTTAACGCTGCACTGCGCCCGCGACGGTATTTTTTATGATAATTATCCAGTAAGTTTTGGTCATTCGTATAAGAGTGAACAGTTTCTATATGTCCTTTTTGAATACCTAATTCCTTATCAATTACATATAAAATAGGCATAATGGCGTTTGTTGTACAACTTGCTGCAGAAAAAATACGTTGCTTTTTTAAATCAACTGTTTCATGATTAATTCCATGAACAACATTTGGAACATCACCTTTAGCAGGTGCAGTTAATAAAACTTTATCAATTCCTTTGGCTGCCAGATGACGACTCAATTCTTTGTCATCTCTGAACACTCCTGTATTGTCAATCAAAAGCGCATTATTAATCCCATAAGCTGTGTAATCCACATCCTCCGGATTTTTAGCATCAATCATATGAACGGTGTGACCATTAATAATTAAGGCTTTATTTTCTAAATCCTCTATCACTGTTCCTGGGAAAGGTCCATGAACAGAATCAGTTCTCAGCAAATCAGCACGTTTCACAATCTCTTCATTGCTTCCGCCACGCGTAACAATTGCCCTTAAACGTAATTGTTCGCCTTTACCCGCTTGCGCAATAATTTCGCGAGCTGCTAAGCGACCTATGCGACCAAAACCATATAATACAACATCCTTTGGCGTTACAGGATTATCATTACCAATTAAATTTTTTAATTTATCATTAATAAAGTCTGAACTGGTTTTATAATTTGTTTTTTCCTGCAACCACTCGTAAGCTAATTTACCAATATCAATGCGTCCAGGACCTACATTTGATTTTAGAATATCGGTCGCAAGTGCCACCGTGTCAAAAACCGTAATTGGCTTTTTCACAATATCCTTTGCGTAAAGGTGCAGATTCATAATCTCACTGGCACTTCTGTCAAATAATTGATTTCTAAACAAAATAAGTTCAATTGATTTTTCGAACCATAACTTACCAACTGCACTAATTAAGTCAATTGCAGCTTTTTCATGATTAATCCAGTCGTTTAACTGGGCCTGATAATTGGAGCTTTTTTTATTTAGCGTTTCCATTTTTGAATGAATTTTAAAGTTGCGCAAAGTTATAAAATTAATAACAGAATGTTAATTCTGTTGAAAAACTCAAAGGGATTTGTTTAAAAACAAATATATAAAACATTGTAAAACAAAAAAGCCGAAACAAAGTTTCGGCTTTTTAAGAAATTCAAATTATAATTACATCATGCCATCCATTCCACCCGGCATTCCGCCAGGCATGGCAGGTGCTTTTTCTTCTTTTTTCTCGCTTATTACGCAGTCAGTAGTTAACAACATACCGGCAACAGAAGCAGCATTTTCTAGAGCAATACGACTTACTTTAGTTGGATCAATTACACCCGCCTTTAATAAGTTCTCATACTTCTCAGTGCGTGCATTAAAACCGTAATCATCTTTGCCTTCGCGCACGTTATGAACGATAATACTTCCTTCTAAACCGGCATTAGCACAAATTTGACGTAAAGGCTCTTCAATAGCGCGTTTTACAATTTGAATACCAGTGTTTTCATCATCATTTGCACCTTTTAATTTATCTAAACTGCTAATGCAACGAATGTAAGCTGTTCCTCCACCCGCAACAATACCTTCTTCAACAGCAGCACGCGTAGCAGCTAAAGCATCATCCACACGATCTTTCTTTTCTTTCATTTCAACTTCAGTAGCAGCACCAACGTATAAAACAGCAACACCACCGGCTAATTTAGCTAAACGCTCCTGTAATTTTTCTTTATCATAGTCGCTTGTGGTAGTTTCAATTTGTGCTTTAATTTGATTCACACGACTTGTAATTTCAGCTTTTTTACCGGCACCATTTACAATAGTTGTATTTTCTTTATCTATCGTTATTTTTTCCGCACGACCTAAATCAGTTAATTGCGCATCTTCTAACTTACGACCTTGCTCTTCGCTGATAAAAGTACCACCGGTTAAAATGGCAATATCTTCTAACATCGCTTTTCTGCGATCGCCAAAACCAGGAGCTTTTACTGCACATATTTTTAAATTAGCACGTAAACGGTTAACAACTAAAGTTTGTAATGCTTCGCCATCTAAATCTTCGGCAATGATTAATAATGGTTTACCCGTTTGAACAGCTTTTTCAAGAATTGGTAATAATTCTTTCATGCTGCTTATTTTTTTCTCGTAAATAAGCACATATGGGCTTTCTAAAACAGCTTCCATTTTATCAACGTTCGTAACAAAGTAAGGTGAAATGTATCCACGGTCAAATTCCATACCTTCAACAATTTCAACAGTTGTTTCAGTACCTTTAGCTTCCTCAACAGTGATAACACCTTCTTTTTTTACTTTTTGCATTGCTTCTGCAATTAATTTACCAATTGCGCTATCGTTATTAGCAGAAATGGTAGCTACTTGCTCAATTTTTTTATTATCGTTTCCTACCGGCGTTGATTGTTTTTGTAATTGCTCAACAACGGCTGCAACAGCTTTATCAATACCACGTTTTAAATCCATTGGATTTGCTCCGGCAGCAACGTTTTTTAAACCGGCAGTTACAATTGCTTGACCTAATACGGTTGCAGTTGTAGTTCCATCACCTGCTAAATCAGCTGTTTTACTTGCTACTTCTTTTAATAATTGAGCACCCATGTTTTCTACAGGATGACTAAGCTCTATTTCTTTAGCAACTGTTACGCCGTCTTTTGTGATGGCCGGTGAACCGAATTTTTTATCGATAATTACATTACGGCCTTTTGGACCTAAGGTAACTTTTACAGCATTTGCCAATGCGTCAACACCACGTTTTAAAGCGTCACGCGCCTCAACATTAAAATTTATTTCTTTTGCCATATTTTTTGTTATTATTTAATTAATTGGTAGTACTTGATTTCGTTAATTTTGATTTTTAATTTTAGATAATTGCGTAAATATCACTCTCTTTCATGATAAGGTAATCTTTGCCATCAATCGAAATTTCGGTTCCGGCATACTTTCCATAAAGCACAGTATCCCCAACTTTTACAGTTAAAGGTTCATCTTTTTTGCCATTACCAACTGCCACAATTTTCCCACGCATTGGTTTTTCTTTTGCAGTATCCGGAATAATGATTCCACCAGCTGTTTTTGTTTCAGCCGGAGCTGATTCAACCAGCACTCTGTCAGCCAAAGGCTTCACATTTACACTTGTTTTTGCCATATTTTGTTTTTTTAAGTTTAAAATTCGATTGCAATAATCATAAAGTATGCCATGTTGATTTAAGTTGTCAAAATTGACAAAATGCCCACTTTTTAGGTTTTAATGTTGTAAAATTGTCAGTTTCCTAATCCTGAGTTTTTACCCAGGCGTTCGGAAAATTTGATTTTATGGAGGCTAATTCAGTTAAAGCCTCTTCTTTAGTAGTGTAAGATCCATAACTCACTACATGCATTCCTTTGCTGTTAAGTCCGCTTAAATAAACTTGCACTCCTTGCTGTGTGTATTGCTTTACCAATTTTTTGGCATTGGAAACCTGACTAAAACAACCAACAACGATTTGAAATTGACCCTCTAAAATTTTATGTTTAACAACTCCGGAAGACTTATCAATGAAGGCTTTATTATCGACTACAGAAAGCTCTATACCATTTAAATTAAGTTCAGAAATTCCATTGGAATTAAAAACTAAATCTTTACCGCCTTGATTAGAGGAAACGAGCTGAATATCTGAATATTGAACCGGAGAATATTGGCCAACTGATCCGCTATTAAACATTGAGGCCAACATACCTCCTTTTGTTGGATTATTTAGAATTGCTATGCTTATCATCGTTAATGAAATAGCCGTAATTACTGCAGTAAAGGCGTATTTACGCCATTTTCTTGCAGAGGTTATTAAAGGCTGATGTTTAGATTCTGAGAGCGAAATCAACGTTTTGTCTTTAGCATCAAAATTTAACTTAACAGGTTCCTCTTCCGTTATCTCCTCTAATTTTATGGACGTTAATCCAAAATTTTCTTTATTAAACTGATCATTTAAATTAGGTTCAAAACAAAGATTATTTTCAAAGTCATAATAAAAAAAACCAACACCATCTATTGTAATCCTTGCTCTATTTGCTAATACAGCCTTACAGTATGATGCAAAACCTTGTAAATGTAAATTAGCATCACTCAATGCTATATTTAACTCCTTAGCCAGATATGTTGCAAACTGCCCATCGTTTTGCTGAATATTTGAATTAAATGATACCCAGTAACCAGGCGGAAAAATTACACCTTGTGTTTTTTTGACAATTGCACTTTTATAATTTAAAATGAAAGCTCCAAATTCAGGTACTACCAAAAAATGATGTTCATGCAACAAACTTGGTATTGAGTTACTGATATATTGATTCACATTCATTTTAAACAGGGCCGCAAATATAATTTTAAAGAACCAATATAGCTAAATTAATCCATCTTGAGAGTTAAATTTTTTTACATTTTTTAAACTCGTTTATCCAAATGAAATGCTATTTTTGCCAACAATGAAGTGGATAAGCGTAAGTTTAATTACCGGCTTGCTTTTTTTAGGGTTTTCGTTTAAATCAAAAGTAACCGGGATAGATGATGATTGTAAAGTTTTGATTGCCAAATCATTAAAGGCAATTCATGAGGTGAAGGGGTTAAAATATCATTTAAAAATTACTGAAAGAAGCAGAAAAGGTACTTTTAACTTTTACGAGAGTGCTGTTAAGTTTCAGAAGAAACCAAGAAAAATTTATCTCTACATAAAAGGAATTGAAGTTTTATGGGTTGAAGGCACAAACAAAGGTAAAGCACTTGTTAAACCAAATTCTTTCCCATACTTTAATCTGAACTTGGACCCTATGGGTGATTTGATGAGACAAGATCAGCACCATACATTAAACGAAATGGGATACGATTATTTAGCCAGTATTATTGACTATAGCGCTAAAAAAATGGGTGACAATTTTGATGAAGCATTTACTTTAGAAGGTGAAGAAAAAATTAATAACCGTTTATGTTATAAAATAACTATAAATAATAAAAGTTTTGGTTATACAGATTATACTGTTGGCGAGAACGAAAGTATCACCTCTATTGCCAGACGTCATTTTGTAAGCGAATATATGATACTTGAAAAAAACAAAAAATTTAAGGATTATTTTGATATACTTAAAAAAGGTCAAGTAATTAAAATTCCAACCTGGTATTGCAAACAAGTAACACTTTACATTGATAAATTTTATATGGTACCAATTAGTGTTAAAATTATGGATGATATTGGTTTATTTGAAGAGTATAATTATTACTTTCTTCAAGTAAACCCGAAATTTGAAGATGCCGAGTTTACCCGTGAATATAAAGATTATAAGTTTTAAAAATGATACAACGCAAACAAAGTTTATTTTTACTATCACTAGCAATCTTAAGTTGCATGCTTTTGTTTTTGCCAAATGTAACTATTACAACCAACGGTTTAAGCCACGCCCTATCATTAGCACCTAACTCTGAAATACCTACCACAATAGGATTCTCAGCTGCAATCGCAGTCAACTTCCTTATTTTAGTTTTAAGTTTTGTTTGTATTTTTCTCTATAAAAAAAGAAGTCTACAATTAAATATTTGTTATGCTTTAATAATTTTTTCATTGATACTTTTATTGATGTTGCTTTTCTGTCCGTTTACTAAAAACACAAACCCATCTGATATACTAAAAAGTTATTATCCTCCCATTTTTTCTGCTATTATGATGCTAGACGCATTCATAGCGGCCAAGCTCATCAAAAAGGATATTGAACTATTAAAAAGTGCTGATAGGATTAGATAAGATTTAATTAAATGGTTCAATGTGTATTAAAACATGACCAAGTTGTGGTATCTCATACCTTAAAGTGTCTTTTAATTTATGAGCCAAAGCATGACCTTCCTTTACCGTTAAATTAGAATTAACGAAGGCATGTAAATCCACATGAAATTTTAAGCCCGCCTTTCTGATAAAGCATTTTTCAGTTCCTTCAATTCCTTTGACGGTTAAAGCAACTTTTCGAATATCTTCAATTAGATCATCATTCAAATGTTCATCCATAATTTCACCTAAGGCCGGTCTGAAAATTTTATAACTATTGTATAGTATAAAAACAGAAGCTCCCAAAGCTGCCCAATCGTCGGCTGTTTCATATCCTTTTCCAAAATAAAGTGCAACAGAAATGCCAATAAAGGCGGCAACTGAGGTAATAGCGTCACTGCGGTGATGCCATGCATCTGCTTTTAATGCAGAACTATTAGTTTCTTTAGCTTTTTTCATTACTAATTGAAAGGATATTTCTTTCCAAACAATGAGTGGTAGAAGTACAAAAAGTGTCCATTTCTTTGGCAAATCGTGAGGAGTATAAATATGCGTAATGCTTTCGTATGCTATAATTACGGCTGAAGTAATTAAAAATCCAACAACTAAGAATGTTATTAATGGCTCGGCACGTCCATGACCATAAGGATGGTTTTTATCTGCTGGTTTATTGGCATACTTTAAGCCAAATAACACCAGTAAAGAGGCAAAAATATCAGTTGTAGACTCTATTGCGTCGGCAATAAGCGCATAAGAATTGCCAAAAATGCCTGCCAACCCTTTTACTAAAGCAAGCAGCGTATTCCCAATAATACTGAAAATAGTGGCTTTAATAGCAGTTTTTTCGTGTGATGTTGGCATCTTTTAAACTCTTAACAAAAAATTAATTTGAACCCCAAACAGACAGTTGAATATTTTCAACTGTCTGCGATATAAGTGTTTGTATGCGTTTCAAGCCTTTAATTAATTTAAGAAACGCTAACAAACACTAAATCGGGATTAACCGCAATAAGACAGATAGTTCGCCAAAATAATTGACTCCTACTGTCTAATTGCGGTTGAATATAATTAAAAAGTCCGCACAACGTACGGACTTCTTTTTAAATTGTAAAATAATAAAAGTTATAAATGGATCACTTCTCCATAAGCAGCTGCAGCTGCCTCCATGATTGCTTCGCTCATAGTTGGATGTGGATGAACTGTTTTAATTAATTCATGACCTGTTGTTTCTAATTTTCTTAAAGCCACAGCTTCGGCAATCATTTCAGTTACATTTGCACCAATAAAGTGTGCGCCGAGCAATTCTCCATATTTAGCATCAAAAATTAATTTAATAAAACCATCTTTGTTGCCACCGGCACTGGCTTTACCAGAGGCACTAAATGGAAATTTACCAACTTTAATCTGGTAACCGGCCTCTTTAGCCTTCTTTTCAGTATAACCAACGCTTGCAACCTCCGGCTGACAATATGTACAACCGGGAATATTGTTGTAGTCTATTGGATCAACATGTAATCCTTTAATTTTCTCTACGCAAGTAATACCCTCAGCGCTGGCAACGTGAGCAAGCGCTTGCCCGCCTGTACAATCACCGATTGCATAATACCCCGGAACGTTAGTAACATAAAACTTATCTGTTACAATTTTTCCTTTATCTGTTTTAATCCCAACCTCTTCCAATCCAATTCCGGAAATGTTAGCCTCAATACCAACAGCACTTAATACAATATCTGCTTCAAGTGTAACCGTTCCGGTTTTCGTTTTTACGGAAGCTTTACATCCTACGCCTTTTGTATCCACACTTTCAACACTTGCTTCGGTCATTATTTCGATGCCAACTTTTTTAAACGACTTTTCTAGTTGTTTACTAACTTCTTCATCTTCAACAGGCACAATGTTCGGCATAAATTCAACAATAGTTACTTTTGTTCCCATAGTTGCATAAAAATATGCGAATTCAACACCAATGGCACCACTACCAACTACAATCATACTTTTAGGTTGATTAGGCAAAACCATCGCATCTCGGTAACCAATAATTTTTTTACCATCTTGAGGCAAATTAGGCAACACTCGTGATTTTGCACCAGTAGCAATAATAATATGATTTGCAGTATATTCAGTAGTTTTACCATCTGCAGAGATTACGCTTACTTTTTTTCCTGCTTTTAACTTTGCAGTGCCCATGATGACCTCAATTTTATTTTTTTTCATTAAAAATTGAACGCCCTTACTCATTCCATCTGCCACATCGCGACTTCTTTTAACCACTGCGTTGAAATCAGCTTTAATATTATCAGCACTAATTCCGTAATCTTTTGCATGGTTAAGATATTCATATACTTGTGCACTTTTTAAAAGTGCTTTTGTTGGAATACAACCCCAATTTAAACAAACGCCGCCCAAACTCTCCTTTTCAATAACAGCAACCTTAAAGCCTAATTGAGACGCACGAATTGCGGTTACATAGCCACCCGGACCACTTCCTATTACTATAATATCAAAATTCATAGTTATTGATTTTAAAAAGGCTAATTTACAATTATTTTATTAAAATCAACATCAATTAAAATACCATTTGTAAAACAATTCAGACTAATTAAAACCTTAAGACTAAAATATTTGTTTTGTTAGGTATAGATCACTTTAATTTGTAAATTTGATTTATGCGGATTAGACTAATCATAATTATTTTTATCCTTACTTGTTTTACTGTTCATTCACAAATTAAAACCAGTAAACCAGTTAAAACACGCCCCAAGGAAACTAATTTTGCATTAGGATTTGGAGGAACACGAAGCGTGCTATACTTAAATAGAAATGTTAAAGAAAATAATGATGCTACCGGATTACATTTTACGATAGTTTATGGAGGGAGCAGGCTATTGAGGCTAAGTACGGAGTATAGTCATTATTTTCCAATAAATATTGAACCAACATGGCAAAATATTAATGCACGAACAATCGAAAGTAATTTGCACATTATAGCCAGATTTACCAGAACGAAAGCTTTCTTTTATCCCGTAGTTGGCTTAAGCTACAATGAATTTAATGGTTTTTTTACAGGCAAAAATGATTTTCTAAATTTAAGTGATAAGTATGCAAAAAACACACAGGTGAAAACAGTTTGGTATGGTTTGAATATTGGTACCGGTTACGAATATTACATTAAAAAAATCAGTTTATTTCTTGATTATAAAATGAGAGTTGGTTTTGCTGATGGCAGACAATTAAATATTATGGATGTTTGTTTCTCCGCTGGCGCAAGATTTAACATAAAAGCACCATCTATCTACAGAATATTTAGCGGCCCGAGAAGTAGGTATATGCTGAATTAACGCACTTCCATATTTCAAATTATCATTTTTAAAGTATATCCTTAGGAACTAAATGATGTATTTTTGTTTTAAACTGCTTTGATTTATTAGCCAAATGATCAGGATTAAATAACTTAGTTGTTTCCCAGGCATTTTCAGTTTTCATATCAGTTAAAATAAATTCACTTATCTGTTTTGCCATTTTTTTATTTGCCATGATTGTAATGCATTCTGTGTTAAGGTTCTCACTTCTTGGATCCAAATTAAAAGTACCAACTACACTAATACTATCATCTACTATCATTGTTTTAGCATGCAGTCCAAAGATAGGCACAAAGTTCTTTCGCTTTTGTAAATCGCCTGTGAGCAAACTAAATCTACTTTTGGCATCCGGCTTAAATTCAAAAATTTTCACTCCAATTTCCAACAATTGCTTTCTGCATTTCTGGTAACCACCAAAAGCATCAATATTATCTGTGCTTAATAAACTATTGGTCAAAATTTTTATTTCAACTCCTCTTGTAATTGTTTCTTTAAATAACTTCTCAGTTTCATTGTTTGTAATTAAATAAGGTGACTCTATTAACAGTGTTTTCTTTGCTTGCTTTATCAATTGCTCCAGAGCAGCTGTAGTATTCGGTAATACTTGCTTATCCGATAATTTCCCGGGTTCATCACTAACAAAATGAATATCATCCAACCAATACAATTGACCGGATTGTTTAAGTTCTTGAAAATGATGATGTAGATTATTAACTCGGTTACGAACAGAAGGCCAAAAATTATCCTGATTACAAGCATAATTTCTTAAAGTTGAATAAGCTTTTAACGTATCAATATTTAATTTTTCATCCCTCAATATACTATCCACATCAACACTTAGCGCATTTTCCCAAAATGTATTAAAACTTTGCGATACATTTTTCACAACCTTTCCTAAAAGCAAAACATCGCGGTCTCTGAAATTATATTCATGATCGTAATCAAAATATTCATCGGCTATGTTTCTACCTCCGGTAATCACTACTCTATCATCAATAATAAAAGTTTTATTATGCATTCTCTGATTGGATTTTTGAAAATCTTTTTTAAAAGCTTTTAATTTTTGTATAATATTCTTACCAAGGTTAACACCTGAATTATAAATCTTAATTTGAATATTTGGATGTGCATTCAGATTGGCGATTTGACTTGGCTCAGCTTCCACCATAATATCATCTACTAAAATACGTACCTTCACTCCCTTATCAGCTGCCTCCAACAGATAATTGCATGCAATTAAGCCAACATTATCAACACTAATAATAAAATATTGTATATCAATGCTCTTTGTTGCATTCTTACTAAGCCAAGCCCTCGAAATCATTGCATCATCGCCGTGCTCCAAAACAAAAACCCCCGACTTTATTTGAGAAATAGAGTCAACATCATTCAATGCCAAATCTAATAACCCTTTTTCTTGAACTTTTATACTATCACAAAAACTTTTTGTTGATCCTGTTTTTTCAGCCGAATGATTGCATGATGTAAAAAACAAAATAATAAAAATATAAATCAGACTTCGCATAATTTAGTGCTAAAAATAGTATTTTTAGTGGTAACTTTACCTGCACATGCACACCATTGAACCTTTTTATAATTGGCAACATTTGTATCAGGCAAATCAAGACCCCAACTCTCCTTTTTACGGTAGAGAATACAGTGAATTTGAATATAGTAATACCATATATAATTATTACATCCATCCGCAATGGGATGATATTGGAAGTGACACATTATACATAAAAATACTGTTTGTTGATTATGACGAAAAGTATGCCATAATAGAGCTCATTGGTGAATGGAATGATGCCATTAATAATGATATTATGTTACTTAAGCGTGACTACATTGATGAACTTAATTTACAAGGTATTAATAAATACATTTTGATTGGAGAAAATGTGCTTAATTTTCACAATAGCGATGATAGTTATTACGAAGAATGGTTTGATGATAACGAAAATGATGGCTGGATAGTTTTGCTTAACTTTAGAGAACATGTTCTAAATGAGTTTACAAAAGCAAGGTTAGATTATTTTTTTATCAGTGGTGGCGAATTAGATGATTTTAATTGGCGAAAGTTTAGTCCGGGTCAAGTTTTTGGAAACATAATGAAAATTATAAACAAACGTTTGAATTAGTTGAATGAAAAAGTTTGCTGCTTTATTAATAATATTTATTTCTTCATTAAGCTATTCTCAATTTAACGGATGGGAATATGTTGGTCCAAAAAAAACAGAGCAACAAATTAAAGGGTACTTTGGAAGTATTTGGGTTGATGAATTCAACACTAACTTTGCATTAGCCGGCAGTTCGGCAGGAGGTTTGTTTGTTACAGAAAATGCAAACGACAGTTTACCGCAATGGATTAATTTGATGGATCACATAGATGAACCAATAAATGGCGTTAATGATATTGTTGTAATTCCTAAAACTAATCATCAAACAATTTATATAAGTACTTTAACCTATTGTGGTGGCATAAACCAGCCGCAAGGTGCTGGAATCTTAAAAACAACAGATGGCGGTAAAACCTGGGCTAATGTTGGTCCTCAAAAAGGAAATCGCAATCCATTCTTTGGATTAGTTGCTAATCCTTTAAACGAATCGGAAATGCTTGCCTATAATCAACACAGTGTTTATGTTACAAACGATGGCTGGGAAACTTTTAAAAGCATTGACATTCCATTAGCAAAGGATATTACCTGGTTTTTTTGTGATGCTGAATTTGCACCATATGTTAAAGGTAAAGCATATGTTTGTTTACGAACCAATAGCAGGAATGAGGCAAAAATATTGGAATTAAACTTAATCAATAATGCTTTTAAGGATATTACGCCTCTTGATTTAAAAGCAGAAAGGATAGAACTTGAAACAGTTTTAAACCCAAAGTTTGCAAACAAATTTTACATTGCGTATGGCAGTGAAAATGTTCGAATTCGTTATTTTAATGGTAAAGAATTTTCTAAAGACCTTAATCAACCTTTTTCCCATGCAGCAGGTGGCACATACTGGAATTTTGAATTTAAGGTAAACCCAGTTGATACTAATATTATGTATGTTGGACTTACAGAATGTTCGAGAAGCAAGGATGGCGGAAAGACCTTTGAAAAAATAGCAAACTACAACATGCTCAATATGCATGCCGATGTTCGCGGAATGTTCTTATTACCAAATGATAAACTCTACATTGCAAATGATGGCGGTATTAGTTTACTAAAAAATTCTAAAGATATACAATGGCGAAGCTTAAATGGTAATGGGTTAGATGGTAATCAGTTTTTTGGTGCGGGCGTGCTTCAAAGTGACAGTCTATTTATTGCAGCCGGCGCACAAGATAATGGAGGCTTTTTTATAACGGATCATAAAACTCAAAACAACATGTACAATTGTGGAGACGGTTATCAAGCCGAAGTGTTAGATGAACAACACGCAATTATAAATTGTAATGGCTCTTCAAGTTATCTATACCATAGGTATAATGGCTACCAGGTTTACCTCAGTTTTCCGGATCCATACTTTGGAAAAAGAGAGATATTTATACAAGATTCATTCGTTTATACAGGGTACAGAAACATTTGGCGTGCAAAAATTAAAGACCTGATTAATGGAAAAACGAATTTTACAAACTTAACCAATTTTAAAGATTTTAAAAATCAGCAAAACGTAATTAGAAATCAACATTTAAATAGCTTTGATGTTAGGCCTAATAGCGAAGCGATAGTTGCATTTGGATTGCCAAATTGGGAAGATCCAAAAAATATCGGAAAAGTACTTTATTTTAAATCAATAGAAAAAAAAGACATTGACCCTATTGACCTAACAGAGCAAATACATTGCAAAGGATTGGTCATTAATCGCTGGTTTGAAATAAACACCATAAAATTTGATTTAACTGTTGAAAACAAATTTTACATAACGGCACATGATTACTTTGACTACCAATCTGCCTTTATATACGAAGTGTTATTTAACCCAGACAGTGCAACTTGTCAGCTAAAAGAAATTAACTATAATTTACCTAAAACCGGCATCCCTTGCTTAAAAATTAATCAAATCACAGGTGATTTATATCTTGGAACTCACACTGGAGTATATTACAAAACCACTGAAGATACTTTATGGACAAAGCTAAATTTCAAAAACAAATCACTACCAAATGTATTTGTTTACGATCTTGACTTTAATTACCACTCCAATTTGTTATACGCAACAACACATGCCCGAGGTATTTGGCGTTGTTATATGCCTTCAGATAAAACAAATAATGTTCGGTTTAAATCGGCAATCATTAAAAAGGAAATATCATTAAATGGGCGGCTGGAAATTGCAAGAAAGGCTAAAGTTGAATTAAAAAACAAGCTGTTTTTATACCCTGGCTCTAAAGTAAAACTTAACAGAAACGCAACCCTTATAATTTCTAAAGAACTAGTAAGGAATCACCTCAATCAAATAGAAGATATTAACAAGTACCTTATAAAAAACAAAACAAGTAAACTAATTATTAAATAAGTAAATTTAAGCATGATTAAAACGCTATTTTATAAAGAGGTTTTGATGGAGTTCCGTCAAAAAAATTTATTGGGTAGCATTATAATCTATATTATAGGTACAATTTTTATAACGGCTTTAAGTTTGAAAGGAAAAATTGACAAACCAACCTGGAATGCCCTATTTTGGATTATACATTTGTTTACATCTGTAAATATTAGTGTAAAAAATTTCAATTCCAAAAGCAACGAAATCAATCTTTTCACATATCTCTATTATAAGCCTACCGATTTAATCATAGCCAAAATGTTATATAATATCGTTTTTATCATTGGAGCTTCTTTACTTACGTTTTTCTTTTATTCGCTATTCATAAAAAACCAGGCTGATAATTTACCTTTGTTTTTAATCGTACTTATAACCGGTAGTGCCGGCCTAGCAAGTGTATTAACAATTATGAGCGCCCTTGCATCAAAAGCTGGTGGGAACTTTGCATTAATTAGCATATTAAGTTTTCCTTTGTTAACACCTCTTTTAATTGTAATCATTAAATTAAGTAAACAAGCAGTAGATGGTATAGAATGGGCAGGTGTTAATTTTAACTTACTTTATGCCTTACTTGCCCTAAATATCATTAATATTGCTTTGAATATTTTACTATTCAAATATTTGTGGAAAGATTAAATAAAATCATTTTATGCTTACATCTTTACTAATTAACTGGAACGTCAGCAAAGAAGCTTTTACCATTCCAATAATTGATTGGCCTGTAAGATGGTATGGTATTTGCTGGGCATTAGCTTTTTTAGGTGCGCACTACTTTTTATCAAAAATATTTAAAGCTGAGAACCGAACAGATAAACAATTGGATAGTTTAACCATTTATATGATAATTGGAACTGTTTTGGGCGCAAGAATTGGTCATTGCTTTTTTTATGATTTCGATTATTACATGAAGTTTCCTTTGGATATTTTAAAAATACACGAAGGTGGGTTGGCCAGTCATGGTGGTGCTATTGGAATATTAATTGCGATGATAGCTTATTGCATGAAGCAAAAAGAAAGTTGGCTATGGTTATTCGACAGAATGGTTGTAGTTGTTCCATTATCCGCAGCGTTAATTAGAATTGGTAATTTAATGAATCATGAAATTGTTGGTAAACCAAGTGATTTACCATGGGCCTTCCGATTCATGAAAAATGACGAGGATCTAGAAAATTTACAGGTATATAACACTCCTATTCCGGGTCGACATCCTGCACAATTATACGAAGCAGTGTTTTGTATTTTGCTTTTTGTTTTGTTTTTATGGCTTTGGAAAAATAAACGTCAGCAATTTGGTAAAGGTTTTATGTTCGGGTTCTTTTGTATGCTACTGTTCATTGAACGCTTTTTTGATGAATTCGTAAAAGAGAATCAATCAGAATTTGAAAATAACTTAAGCTTAAACATGGGGCAGCTATTAAGTATTCCATTTATTATAGTGGGGCTAATTTTTGTTATAAGATCATATAAAATTGGTCGACACGAGATACCTAATTTGGCAACTAACTCAGAATCTAATAAAAATTCCTAGTTCTTTAAACTTAACCTAATTTTAGTAAGTATACGTTTAGTATAAAGTGGGAAATCACCATTCATCATCCAACTATAGTAACCGGGCTCTTTCTTAAGCACATCCGCTACGGGTTTATCTTTATGCTTTCCAAAATTAAAAACAGGAACCCCGTCATCGTTATACACAATACGCCCCGCTAAATCAACATTTTTTGTTTTAGTAGTTAAATTACTTAATACCTCCATGTCATTCTTAACTGGAATAACGATGTTTCCCTTTTCATCCTCTATTCTTGTTGATTCGTACTTTTGCAATTGGGCTTTAAATACTTCAAATGTCGCCAAAGTGTCAGCCATTGCTGAATGTGCATTAACCAAGGGTTTTTCACAATAAAATTTATATGCAGCAACCAAATTTCTTGGTTCCATCAGATGAAAAATATTTTGTACATCAATTAATTTTCTGCCTTCCAAATCAAATTCAACCTCTACACGTAAAAATTCCTCTACTAACAATGGAACATCAAATTTGTTGGAATTATATCCGGCTAAATCAGCATTTCCAATGAACTTAGCAACCTCAGTCGCTATTTTTTTAAAAATTGGTTCGTTAGCAACATCCTTGTCATAAATCCCGTGAAGTTTAGAAACCTTTTCAGGAATGGGTATTTCAGGGTTAACTCTCCACGATTTTTCTTCAGTAGAATTATCAGGTAGCACTTTTATGAGTGCAATTTCAACAATTCTATCTAAGCCAATCGTTAATCCGGTTGCTTCAATATCCATAAATACCAATGGCTTTGTTAAATTTAATTTCATGACCTTACAGATTATTTTTTCTTTTTAATGCTTTTCTTCTTATTTTTTTTAATTGGTATACCTTCGGCTTTTTTGATTTCGGGTTTTACTTCCAGTAAATTAGTGTTGGTTGTTTCTTTCGCATGAAGTTCAAATCTGCTCCTAGGGCGATTTTTATATAACCAACTAAAGCCCTTTAACCTCGCGTTTGTTATATCTACCTCCTTTAATGGCAGAATGTCTCCGTCTGTTGATGATGATGTTGTTACACGAATAATTTCACTTTGCCTAAACCAAAGATTTATATTTTCACAAGTTGTTTTATTTAAACCAATAGGTTTATTTTTATTTGTAACAAAATATAAAATCTGAGCGTTACCATTTATTGTGGCCTTTCTTATGGTGTCGTTCTCAAAAAATGCATCAATACGTTTACCCAATAATTGATTGAATTTAGGCACAGAATCTAAAGAATCAACCAATTGAATTAAAAATGCATTCCCTTCAAACCGGATACTTTTGATTGTACTATCCCTCAAAAATACTTTAATTGTTCGCGCAGTTGCTTGAGAATGATGACTCCAAAAAACAGGCGATTTAAATAGCTGTATAAGTGAGTCTTTTGTGCTTCCTATCGCTGAATCTGCCTGTGCCTGAATATCGCGCTTATACATTTTAACATGATGATAAGCCTTTAAAAAATTATGAACTGAATCCACATTAAAATGCTGGATGGTATCAGCGGCTAAAAATAATGTATCACCATTTACAATTTTGGCGAACATAGCCTTTTTAGTTACCAATGCCCGTGAATCTTTTTGTTGATACTCAACATAATCGCCAAAAAGAATAGATTTTTGTCCAGTATCAACGAGCATGACATTTTTAAAGGCCTTACCAAATTTTTTATTTCGATCATAAAACAAGCTATCTCCTTTTAATTTTTGATCTTTGGTAACTAACAAAGCATCCTTACTAAACTGTGCCTGATCCTTTTCTGTATCATACCATCCATTACGACAATAAATGTAATCCGTTTTTGAGGTAATAATTGATGGGCCCAAAAAATAAGCTGTTTTACTTACAGTGTTATAAAGCAATGTGTCACTGTTCATCGTATAATCAGGATTAACAAGCTCAACATCATAATGAAAAGCTAACTCCTTGCTTTGTGAATAATAGTGTCCATTTTTACTTTTTAAGGTATTATCTTTGTTTACAATTGTTCCACCCTCATAATAATTGGCTATTGAATTTCCAACATCAAACGTTAGAAGATTTGTGGTTAAAACCATATCTTTCTCTGTGCAAACAACACTACCAGTTAGTGTAGCAATTTTGGTTTTACCATCATAATATAGTTTTTGTCCAGTAACAGTAATACTATCTCCCTTTGAAATTAAAACACGTCCAAAAGCTTCTAATTTATTTTCTTTTTCAAATAGTAATGCTGTATCGCAGTTTAAAAACGCACCATCATGTTCTAACTTAACATTTCCTATTAAAGAATTTGCATCACTATAATTTTTATCGTAACGTGCGACATCTGCATTGACAATTTTTATTGTTTTAATAGTTGTATCAGCCTTTGTAACAAGGTTCTTGTTGGATGGTTTAGACGGCTTTACCTGAATTGACTTTTGCGCCTGAATAATCAAAACACAACTAAATAAAAAAAATATGTACCAATATTTACTCAACCGATCGCTTTGTTGGTTCCCAAACATTAGTTTTTACGCCTTTGCAAAAATTTACAAATCCAAGCAAAAGCGCCATGTTCATATAATAAAAATGACTTATAAATTTTAGAAATTTATTTTGAATCTTAAACAAATTAACTATAACGGCCAATTGAACTAATATTAACTGAAAAAAGAAAACGACGAAATAAAATCGTGAGTGAATTGCAAGTATAGATGAAAATACAATTGATAAAATTAAAAGAAATGGCACAAACCACCTTATAACTTTATGCGACCAATAAGCAAAAACCGGCAATCGCCAAAACTGAAATAATAAAGAACTAAATGCAAATAAATTTTGGAAATTTCCGGTCGAAATTCTTACTTTCCTTTTGAACTCAACATCACTTTGTGTAGTTGCGTCTTCAAAACAAATTGCATCTTCAACAAACTTAATTTGTTTATTCTGTTGAATGATTGATAACGTTGTATAAAAATCGTCGACGTTAAAGGTGTCAGGTATTGCAATAAAATTTTTTTTATAAATTGAAAAGCATCCTCCTTCAATACCAATAACCGTTTTAAACAATTCACTTTCAGCCTGCTTAATACGATTCTCATAATTCAAATAATTAATTTCCTGAGTTGAAATCCCCTTTTCGGCAGGAATTCTTTTTATGATTTGGGCAGCGCAAGCTACTATTCTATCAGTAAGTGGATTAATTAAGTTTTGAATTGCATTTGGAGTAAATATCACATTTGCATCTGTAAATATAATAACCGGAGTATTCACTAATTTTACCAGCTCATTTATTATTTTTATTTTTCCTGTACGCGATTTAAAATTTACTAATTTAATGGTAGGATATTTCAACTGAAATGATTTTACAACCTCTTCAGTGTTATCAGTACTGGAATCATTTCCAATTAACACTTGAATTTGATTCATTGGGAATTTAGACTCAAAAATACTTTTCAATTTAGTTCCGATCACTTTTTCTTCATTAAAAGCTGCAATTACTATTGTAACAGGATCAAGACTTTGCTTTAACTCTTGCTTTTTATTCCTGAATAGTTTATTTAAAGCAATAATAATTGAAGGATACAAAGCATAAGAATAAACAATTAAACCTATAGAAGAAAAAAAGAGTATTTGTAATAGGTTATTCATTTAACAATTTTTGATAATACTTCAAAAGATCTGCAACAATAAGTTGATTATTAAAATTCTTTTTAGCGAAATTAAGTGCATTGCTTGATAATTGATTCAGTTTAACTGGGTCATTTAATACTTCAATAATGGTTCGAACAAAATCTTCAGGAGAATCTGCAATCATGAGGTGTTCACCTTCAACAGCACCAATTCCCTCGGCTCCTACACTTGTGCTTATAATTGGTTTTCCATAAGACATCCCTTCAATAATTTTAATTCTAACGCCACTCCCACTTAACAAAGGAACAATAAGAACTTGATAAGAACTATAAAAATCAACCGGATTTAAAACATTTTCAATCACCATAATTCTTTCAGAATTAAGCTGTTTGTATCTGCCGGGCATATTCCTTCCGGCAATAACCAATTTTATAGACTCGTTTTTAGAAGATAATATTGGCCAACACGTTTTCAAAAACCAATCAACAGCTTCTTGATTTGGCAACCAGTCCATACTTGCAAAATAAAACAATGTATTTTCCTGAATAGTTATGGATTTATTTAATTGATAATTTGAAAAATTGACCCCGGTTATACTATTAAATAATTTGCATGCAACTTTTAAATTTTTAAAGTTAGTCAAATCGTCAGGCGAAATAGTAACAGCAACATCAACTGCATTTAAGCTGGATAGCTCAAACTTCTTTAAACGTGCATTTTGTATGTTTAAATAACATCTCTTTACTAAATTTTTCTCAGATTGAATATGACGATCCCAAATTTTATGTTCAACATTATGTGTGCGAATAACGACTTTAGCCTTGCAATATTTTTTTATAACCGGAAGATACACCGCCATAAACACCCCTTCTAATTGAATTATATCATATTCTCCGGAAGTTAACAACTGAACTAGTTCCAATTCAAAATCTTTGGTATGAAAACGACTAACAAAATAAGATTGATTAGAAAACAAATTCAAAAATGCACCTACAACACTTGTATCCGTATTGACAAATACACTTTTATAATTTGTTGCTTTTTTAAAATTTGAATCAACCGCATTATCAGGTTTAAAATGTTTTTTGGTATTTATACATAACAAAGTTAATTGAACCTTATTTTCAACTAAACCTAAGGCCATGTTATAAACCGCTATGCTGCTGCCATCATTAGCCGGATAAGGTGCTTTGTTAGATATTTGAAGAACACGAATCAATTCTTCTTTTTATTAAGTTTAAGTTTATAAATCCAACCAAAATAAGTTGCAAAATCGAATAACGCACTATCATTAGCTGCCTTATATGTTAGATAAATACTAATAGGTAAAAATATTAATACTGGACTCCACATGCCCAACCATGGAGCAACTGTACCATCAATTGCCAAAAGCATAAATGCGTCGGTTAAAATAAAATAAGCTAAGAAAAACATTACAGCCACAACAACGGGCAAACCAAGACCTCCTTTACGGATGATGGCTCCTAAAGGCGCGCCGACAAAGAACAAAACGATGCATGCGAAACATACTACAATTTTTTTATGCCATTCAATCAGATAGGAATTATATTCTTCTTGATCATTTCTGAAATTAGTTGCGCAACCATCAATATAGCTGGCATTGCTCCTAACCTGATTTAAGGCACCTTCTATCAATTTTTCTTTTTCTTCCTTTTTTAATTTGGTTAAAAATGTATCCATGTGCACAACCGGATTCTTATTTTTGGCTTTTATTGAATCAGGCTCTCTATTTTTTTGGGCAATCCTGTTATAAAAATATTCTTTAGCCTGTCTATTTAACTCAATCAATCTTTTATTAATTAACCTTTTTGTACTATCAGCAACAGAATCCAACTGCCAAACATTCATCATGTCACCGTTATGCTTAAACTGATCCTCATTACTTCGTTTAAGTTTTAAATCCTCCACTTCAAGGTTAACTTGTAATTCTTTAAAATTTAATTGAGACAATGTTTTCTTTTTCCTTCCAATGTTCTCTTGTAAATTAAGTTCCTCGTATCGATTTCCATTTTTTAAAATTAATACCAAGGCGCTACTGTCGGCAGTTGTGGTAATTTTCCCAGAATTGGCGTACATTTGGATGACGTTACCCATTCTGGCACTATGATCATATATGTAAATATCCTTGAGTGTATCTTTATTCTTTGATTTTTGACCAACACGTAAACTGTAATTATCCAATTTGTTGTAAAAAATACCTTCTTTGATGTTAACACTTGGTTTTTTTTGCCTTACATCGTATAGTAGAGTTGAGAATTTGAGGTTCACAACAGGTAAAATAAAGTTGTTGAAAATAAAAGTAAAGAAAGCAAGGCCTAAAATGAAAATAAAAACAGGTTTAAGAATGCTAAAAAGAGATAATCCACTTGATTTCATGGCTGCTAGCTCATAGTTTTCTGCCAAACTGCCATAGCACATAATCGCACCTAATAAAACTGCAAGTGGAATACATTGTGGAATCATAGTTATCCAGGCGTAAAAAAACAAAGTAAGTAAATCAAATGTGCTTAAACCTTTCCCTATAAAATCATCTAGGTAAGTAATAACTATCTGCACCAAGAAAAACAAAAATACACTCACAAAAAGAGTCATTATAAAAGGTGGAATGAATGTCTTTAAGGTTAAGGAATGTAATTTCTTTAAATGCATAAATTAGCCTTAAAAATACACTTATTTGATAACTTTTTGTGTTTGCAATTCATTAAACTTTGTTATTTTTGCTTTCTATGATTAACGGTAAAAAAATTGTAGCCGTATTGCCGGCCTACAACGCATCACTAACGCTAAAAAAGACATACGATGAAATTCCATTTGACATTGTAGATGATGTGGTATTAGTTGATGATCACAGTAAAGACAATACATCTGATGTTGCGCGTGAAATAGGCATTAAACACGTTATCAGACACGAAAAGAATAAAGGCTACGGTGGAAATCAAAAAACCTGTTATGATAAGGCAATGGAGCTAGGAGCTGATATTGTTATAATGCTTCATCCAGATTATCAATATACACCTAAATTAATTCAAAGTTTAAGTTACCTCATAGCTAATGACTTGTATCCTGTGGCATTTGGTTCCAGAATTTTAGGTAAAGGTGCGCTAAAAGGCGGTATGCCAATGTATAAATACATTTTTAATCGTATGCTTACCTTCTCTCAAAATTTATTAATTAATCAAAAATTATCAGAATACCACACCGGTTACAGGGCTTTTAGCAAGGAAGTCATTCAAAAAATTAATTATCATGCCAATAGTGACGATTTCGTTTTTGATAATCAAATGATTTCACAGATTTTTTACGCAGGATTTGAAATTGCTGAAGTAACCTGTCCTACCAAATATTTCCCTGAAGCCAGTAGTATCAACTTTAGAAGAAGTATGAAGTATGGTTTAGGTGTATTAGGTGTCTCTTTTATTCATTTTTTCAATAAACTTGGATTAATGAAATCTGAGATGTATAAAACCCGTAATTAGTAATCATCAAAAAAATTATTATGGCAGTATATAGATTTAGAGTTTGTTTAGAAGATAATGAAGATATTGTCAGAGACATTGACATTAAATCTTCTCAAAGCTTTGAACTTTTTCACAATGCCATTCAGGAAGCATTTAAATTTGATAATAAACATGAAGCTTCGTTTTTTGTAAGTGATGATTATTGGCGAAAAAACAGAGAAATTACCTTAAGAAAAGAAGACTTACCTTTAGATGCTGATGAAATAAAACTTGGTGTTGAACCAAAGAAATTAATGTCGGAAACAAAAATTGCTTCCTTCATTGAACAACCTCATCAACGTTTTTTTTACGTTTTTGACGCCAAAGTACAATGGAATTTTTTGGTTGAAATGGTCAAAATGGTTGACGAGAATCCTAAAGTTAATTATCCAGCTTGCGTAAAATCAATCGGCAATCCGCCAAAACAATATAAACAAACTAATATGGCTAAAGAGGAGTTAAGTCCGGATTTAGCTATGGCCGGTTTGCTCAACGACCCTGAATTGAACGATGATGAAATATACAAGAAATTAGATACGGGTGAGGAAGGTGTTGAACAAGATGATCTTGATAATTTAGAAGGAGAAGAGGGAGAAGATGAATTTGGCCAAGAAGAAAGCGAAGATGATTTTAATGAAAGCGACAGCCAAGAAGACTTTTCTGGTGATGATAGTCACGATTAATACTTACCCGGGATAATGTTACTTACCCGAATTTTTAAAAACTTTATAAAGGTTGAAAAAACCGGTTCATTATTACTAGTTGCTGCGTTTATAACATCCTTTGTTATTGCTAACTCAAATTTCGCAGGAAAATTTAATCAGATTTTAGAATTTCATTTCTTTCATTTAAGTGTTAAAGACTGGATTAATGAAGGACTGATGACGCTTTTCTTTTTGCAAGTTGGTCTCGAGATTAAGCGGGAATTGGTTGAGGGTGAGTTAAAAGATTTAAAAGTGGCCGGACTACCAATTTTTGGTGCAATTGGCGGAATGCTTGTTCCGGCTTTAATATATTACACCTTTACATTTAATACTCATTACACCAAAGGATTTGGAATTCCAATGGCTACTGACATTGCATTGTCTTTGGCAATAATCTCTTTAATGGGAAACAAAATACCTGCCTCTTTAAAGTTGTTTTTAGCAGCACTTGCTATAATTGATGATTTAGGTGCTATTGTAATAATTGCTTTTTTTTACACTAATCAATTTCAATTAACTTATTTGGTAATATTATTTCTACTTTTAATCATTATCGCAATTATTAGTTACAAAAAAGTAACATATATCCCTATTTATATTTTGTTCTTGATAGTTCTTTGGATAATCTTGTACAATGCAGGTTTTCATCCTTCAATTGCAGGAGCAATTATAGCAATAAGCATCCCCTTTAAAGAATTTAACAATGAAGAACGTGTTCTTTTTCCAATGCATAAATTTGTAACCTATGGCATTGTTCCAATTTTCATATTGGTTAATGCGCTTATTGACGTTAGAAATGTAATTTTTGATAACTTTCTTAATAATTATACACTAGGCATTTTCTTTGGATTAACTTTAGGTAAACCACTTGGAATACTTTTGTTTTGTTGGCTAAGTATCAAATTAAAATTTGCAAAATTGGCATTAGAATTAAACTATCGTTTACTATTGGGTGCCGGTATATTTGCAGGGATTGGTTTTACAATGAGCATTTTTGTTGCCTTGCTTTCCTTTTCAAAAACTGATGAACTTAATCAAGCTAAGTTAATTATAACGATAGCAGGCTTTACCTCAGCAATTGGAGGAATTATCTATTTCAAACTTGTTCCTAATAAAATTGACAAGCTCAAAACTATTTAGTAGAACGATTAATTAAGAACTGCTACAAAGTTGTTACTTAAGAAATTAAAAATTAATGCTTTAGAAAATTCTGAACAACTTCTTCCGCTTTTGAACACGCTTCTTCCAAAACCTCATTTATTATAAAAACATCGAATAACTCTGCAGTTTTTAGTTCTTTTTCTGCTTTTGCAACTCTTCTTGCAATACTTTCAGGACTATCTGTTTGCCTTAATCTAAGTCTTTCTTCAAGAATTTTAATGCTTGGAGGCATAACAAAAACAGCCAAGGCGTCTTCTTTAAACTGATTTTTTAAATTTAATCCACCTTCAACATCAATATCAAAAATAACAGCCTTTCCTTTGTTCCAAATCTTTTGAACCTCTGACTTTAAAGTGCCATAATGTGTCCCTGCATATACTTCTTCCCATTCCAAGAACTCATGGTTAAGTACTTTTTGTTTGAATTCTTCCGGTGTAAGATAAAAGTAATCTTTACCGTTTTCTTCAACCCCACGTCTAGGACGACTTGTGGCAGAAATTGAAAATTCGATTTGATTAGGATACGTTTTTAACAAATGCCTAACAATGGTGGTTTTACCGGAACCGGATGGCGCAGAGAAAATAATAAGTTTGTTAGCACTCATGTGCAAATATACAATCTTGAAATGAGAAAAACTAAGTTTGTAAATAATACAGAAAAAGAAAGAAAACGAGAAAAAACAAAAAGGGTCATTATAACGTTATGTAGAAAAAATTAAACATCCCCATGAAAAAATAACTAGCATAACAATGACCCTAATTGATAAAGAACGTTTTCTTAATACAAAATTATAATCATTCTAAAGAAAAATCAAGCGTTATGGTATATTTCCATAACGCACAATCTATTGAAAACGATGAATGTCTTTCTTGATTGGTTTAATCAGCTCTTCAACTCCAGTTAAAATTGACTTGCACTTGATAACTATTTCTTCACCCTCTGCAGTAACCTTTAAAGGAATAGTTTCTCGATTAAAAATTTTAATATTTAACTTTTCTTCGAATTGTTTTATTTGCTGGCTTACGGTACTTTGATCAGCAAAACATAATTCTGCTGCTTTACTGAAACTCTGCGTTTCGGCAACTGCGCAAATATACTGCATTTGACGGAGTGTTACTACCATATTAATTCGCTTTAATTAAAAACTTACCATCAAGAATAGGTATAACAGGGCATTGATTCGGCGTTAAACAGTATTTGATATCCCTTTCAAGATCTAATTTTGCTAGACGGTTTCGATGAGAGGAATTAGCCAAAAATTTAAACAGATCATGCTTGGCATTTTTATACAACTCAATTGAAGCTATTGTAGAATCACATGAAGTTAAAAAACCATATTTATAAATTAATGCCTCAGCTACAGCGCCGGCAAACAAAGTATCCTCAAGATTAAATTTATTCTTCCAACCTGCACATAAAAACAAAACATCTTTCTTTTCTTCTTTCAAAAACCTTATCAGTTCATCCAAATTTAAAAAACTACCAATAACTACCTTATCTGCTTGTTTAGCTGCATTTATAGCTTGGGTACCATTAGTGGTTGTTATTGCTATTGTTTTTCCTTTTACTTTTGCATTCATATATCCAAATGGACTATTGCCCAAATCAAAGCCATCAACTATTTCACCATTTCTTTCTGCTGCAACCAAAAAACCTTGTTGCTTATAATCTAATGCTTCATCTATTTCAGCAACAGGTATCATTTTATCAACACCGTTAAAAAAAGCAGTAACAATTGCCGAAGTAGCTCTTAAAACATCAATTACAACAACAACTGTATTTGGTTTATGAAATAATGAATAGGCTTGGGGGGTGAAACAAACTTCGATATTCATAAGGTAAACTTACTCATTTATTTGAATAAATTAATGAAATATTTCTTAAGAAAGTAAAAAATTACTATTCAAAAAAACCTATATTTAACGCATGGTTGAACTAATTAAACAAACAATTTCATCTAGTATAGCGCTAAAAACTGAGTTATTAAACCAAGGTGATTTATTAAATAAAGTTAATCTATGTGCCTCAGAAATAATTAAATGCTATCAAAATAACGGTAAAGTTTTTTGGTGCGGTAATGGTGGCAGTGCGGCAGATGCTCAACACCTGGCAGCTGAATTGAGTGGTAGATTCTATTACGATAGGCCGCCGCTTTACAGTGAAGCTTTGCATGTTAACACCAGTTATTTAACCGCAGTTGCTAACGATTATAGTTATGATGTCGTATACAGTCGACTTGTGAAAGCCATGGTTAGCGAGAAAGACGTATTAATTGGCTTAACTACAAGCGGCAATAGTGCTAATATTATTAACGCGATTAATGAAGCCAATAGCAAAGGAGCTTGTACAATTGCTTTTACAGGGCAAACAGGTGGTAAACTAAAAGATTTACCGACCCATTTAATCAACATTCCTAGCACTGATACACCAAGAATTCAAGAATGCCATATGTTACTCGGCCATACCATTTGTGAATTGGTGGAAATGAAATTATTCCCAAAAAATATCTAGTTTGAATTTTTCAAGAATAATATTTCTATTTTTATTTCCAATTGTTCTATCAAGTCAAAATAAAAACATAGATAGTTTACTAAGTTTATTACCAAAAAAACCTGATACTACTAAAGTTTTAATCCTCGGAACGGTTGCCGACGCATACCAGTTCAACTCATTAGAAAAAGCATTATTTTACGCAGATAGCGCATACAAGTTTGCAATCAAAATTAAGTACGCAAATGGAATAGCCTATAGTCTACAATTATACGGCAGCATCTATACCACTGCCGGTAAATATGATCTGGCGATCAAATATATTCACAAGGCATTGCCCTATTTAAAAGAATTGAAAAAAACATACACCGTTGCCAATTGTTATAACACGCTTGGCAATATATACATGGGCATAAACGACACAAATAGAGCATACACTTATTACACACTATCCCACTCGCTTTCTAAAGTTAACAATTTAACAACCATGCAAATAATTTCCGGTGTTGGTTTAGGTAACATACTCATTCAAAAGCAAAAGTTTAAAGAAGCCAAAAACTACATTACAGCTGCCATAAACTATTTTGAAAAAAACAGGAATACGGAATATTTGGCTTCAGGCTATACCATTTTATCTGAAATTTACGTGGGCCTTGGTCAATTTAAAGAAGCTGAGAAAAATTTACTAATAGCTAACGAGTTGTTTTCCGATATAGAATCAAAATACGGTATGGCAATGACGCTAATGAGTTTAAGTAAAGTACAAGATACGCTTGGTAAAAAAACAGAATCAGTCAATAATCTTACTAAAGCCTTAAAATTAAATCTAGAAAGAAAAGCCCTGGATAACATCCGGGAAACTGCGTATTTACTCGCCAAATTATCCGAAAGCAGAAATGATCTAAAATCGGCCGTTGAAAACTATAAAATTTATATACAGTATAACGATTCTGTTTTTAATGCTGAAAAAGTAAAAACAACGAGTGAACTGGCCACTCAGTATGAAACCAAAGAAAAAGAAAACGAATTAAAACTTAAAAACATTGAACTTGAAGCCTCTGAAAACAGAGTGAAATCGAAAAACGTACTCATAATTATTTTCATTATTGCATCTGCTTTATTTTTAGGTTTTGTTATACTTTTAATACGACAAATTATAAAGAATAAAAAAGTGAATTTTTTATTACAAAAACAAAACTCAAAAATTCAATTCCAAAAAGATATTATTGAGAATAAAAATAAAGACATTACAGACAGCATCAATTACGCCAAACATATTCAACAGGCACTAATGCCTTCTGCCTCTGTTTTAAAGCAATATGTAAAAGAATACTTCATTATTTACAAACCTAAAGACATTGTAAGCGGTGATTTTTATTTTGTTGAACATCACAATGATTCAACTTATATAGCCGTTGTGGATTGCACAGGACATGGGGTGCCAGGTGCCATGCTGAGCGTGTTTATGCACACTAACTTAATTAGAATTATTAAATCAGAAAATTTAGCCAACAATCCAGCTCAAATTTTAACAGAAATGTGTGTTGCATTAAAATCAAATTTAAATAAAGACCGAGGAAAACAAATTAATGATGGAGCAGATATAGGTATTTGTGTAATTAATAAAAATCAACTTGTTTTTGCAGGCGCTAAACTAAATTTAGTTAA